>JAEIGA010011768.1_pt1 | contig 13270 bp, 11 predicted proteins | sample 9270691 | NCBI WGS metagenome assembly JAEIGA01 (sample SAMN17057246, study PRJNA624740) | gut metagenome | biome: biome; isolation source: fecal sample | host: Bos grunniens | place: China: Xizang | collected 2019 | reverse complement strand
GTATTTAATGCTGGCATCTTTTTGTATTTTAATTACTTCAAGAAAGACAACACTGATTTAAAAAAATCAAAGGTCCAGAAGTTTAGTGTTTAATTTTTTAAGCCCATAGTGTATGAAAAAAAATCTAAAGGGGATTGGTGTATTCTCGCTGGTCCTATTAAATGTTACGTCCTTAATGGCTCAAGGTAATGGGGTAGCTGCGCTTGAAAAAGCTAACTCAGAAATATTATCTTACATAGAGCCTATAACAAATTTATTTTATGTCATTTGCGCTGTAATAGGTTTTATCGGCGCAGTGAAAGTGTATGGAAAGTGGTCTGCTGGTAGTTCAGATACTACTAAAACTGCCGCATCTTGGTTTGGATCTTGTGTCTTTGCAATAGTAGCAGTTACTGCTATTAGAGCATTCTTCATAGGGTAAAAGGATTAAAAATTAAGATTAGATGGCTACATATCAAGTCAATAGAGGAGTAGGTAAGCCCATAGAATTCTTTGGATTAAGGTCACAATATGTTGTTTACTTGGTGTTCTTAATACTACTCACATTAACAATCAGCTTTATTCTCACAACACTTCTTGATGCATTGATTGCATTACTTATTGGGATTGTCTCTTTTCTATTGGCAATATGTAGTTGTTTTAAACTTAACAACACGTTTGGAGAACACGGAATGATGCAATTGATGGCATCGAAAAAGGTAGTAAGACACATATCTGTTACAAGAAGAATATACCAAATAGTAGAAGATAGAGATGAAAAGAATAAATAACATTATAGAGTTTTTACCTATTATGGCATGGGAAAACAACTGTTTAGTGAGTAAGTTTGCTGATATAACAGTTGCTTTGGAGTTGTCTTTGCCAGAAATTTATTCTTTCGAAACAAAAGATTATGAAAACTTCCATCAAATATGGGTAAGGGCTCTAAGAGTTTTGCCTACTTATACCATAGTTCATAAACAAGATATTTTTTATGAATGTGGATTTTCAGAAGAATTTGATTCTAAAGGTTTTTTATCTATATCTTCTTCTAAACATTTTATAAATAGAAGATTTTTAAATCATAAATCATATGTTTTTATAACCTTGTCAACAAAGGAAAATCTAAAAACAACTAGTTATTTATCTATTTTGTGTAGGAATAAAATAATTCCTAATGATATGTTGGATAAAAATAGGTTGGATGATTTTAGTGATAAGGTTTCACAATTCATTAGCATATTAACTGAAAATGGAATAGGGGTTTCTCGTTCTTCTGGGAAAGCGATCTTGGGAGACCTGTCTAAGACCGGGGCAATTGAACAGTATTTGACACTTGAGTTTGGGGAAGAAAAAAGAGTGATGTTTGATATTTATTTAGAGGATAATGATTTCAAAGTAGGAGACAATTACCTCAGTTGTTTTTCTATTGGAAATCTTGAGGCTTTACCCTCTAATGTACATAATTTTTTTAAGGATCCTGTGTATTCAAATAACAAGAATTTCTTTCCAATGTCTTTTACATCAGTTCTAGCATGGGGAATCCCATTTTCTCATATCTATAATCAATATTTCTTTTTAGATGACCCTAAACAGATATTGGCAGATGTGGAGAGAAGCGGAAAACAGCAACAATCTTTATCTGCTGTGTCTAGGGAGAATTCTATTAATAGAGAATTTAATGAGCAGTTTTTAAACGAGGCTGTAAGTAAAGGATTAAGGCCTATAAGGGCTGCAATGAACGTCTTAATTTGGGATAAGAATTATAATAATATTATTAAGAAAAATTCATTAGTTGCTGCAAAATTGTCAGAACTGGATATTTGTGTTTCACAAACAAATGTAATTACTCCTCAGATATACTGGGCAGGCATTCCAGGTGGTGAATCTCAGTATCCTTCAGAGATGACATTTCTTACTTTTCTAGAGCCAGCGTCATGTTTTATACATCCTGAAACTTGTGCAAAACCCAGCGATATAAGTTTTGGTATAAAATTATGCGATAGATTAAATGCTATTCCTTTAAAGGTAGATATATCAGATTTCCCGATGAAAAAATCTTGGATAAATAATAGGAATAAATTTATTCTAGGACCATCTGGCTCTGGAAAATCCTTTTTCACAAATCATTTAGTGCGTAGTTATTATGAACAAGGTACGCATGTGGTAATTGTAGATGTGGGCGACAGTTATATGGGTCTTTGTAAGATGATAAATGAAGAAACTGGTGGTAGTGATGGAATTTATTATACCTATACAGAAGAAAACCCTATAAGTTTCAATCCATTTTATGTGAAGGATTGTATTTATACAATAGAGAAAAAAGAGCAGCTTACATCTTTAGTTTTTTGTCTTTGGAAGAGTGAATCTGAAAGTATAACCAAAGCTGAAGAAACGCATATTTCTACAGCGATAAATGATTTTATAGAATTAATTATTCAGAAAAAAACATCGCCATCTTTCAATAGTTTTTATGACTTTCTAAAAAAAGATTTTAAGAAAAAACTATTGGCAGCAAAAGTAGAAAGAGACCATTTTGATATAGAAAATTTATTACAGGTTTTAAGGCCATATAGCAAGGGCGGAATGTATGATTATTTATTAAATGCGCAGGAAAATATAGATTTATTAGAAAAACGATTCATTGTTTTCGAAATAGATAATATAAAAGATCATAAGACTTTATTTCCTATTGTTACTTTAATATTAATGGATACTTTCATCTCAAAAATGAGACATCCTTCATTAGGTCAGACCAGAAAATTGATTCTTATAGAAGAGGCATGGAAGGCAATTTCTAAGGCTGGAACTGCTGAGTTTATTAAGTATCTCTTCAAAACAGTAAGAAAACATTTTGGTGAAGCCGTTGTTGTAACCCAAGAAATAGAAGATATTATAGGGAATGAGGTTGTAAAAAATTCAATTTTGGGTAATGCCGACTGTAAAATATTACTAGATCAGAGAAAATATGTGAATGCATTTGATGATATCGCGCAAGTGTTAGGTTTAACAGAAAAAGATATTTCTTTAGCATTATCACTAAATCAACATCTTGATTTTACAAATAGAAATCCATACAAAGAAGTATTTATTACTTTAAATGGGAATAATTCTAGAGTGTATGCACTAGAGGTTTCTAAAGAAGAATATCTAGTTTACACAACAGAAAAAACAGAAAAATCTAGATTGATGGAATTAGAAAAAGAAAAAGGCTCTATGATTAGTGCCATAAAGTCATATGTAAATCTTAATCCTTAATTTATGAAGACAAAGTATTTCTTGATATTGGTTTTTATTGTGCTTATAGCAAGTTGCACTCCAACGCCTATGTATGCTCAATGGTTGGTCACAGACCCTAGTTCTATAACTCAAAGGCTTACTCTGTTTATGGAGGAATTAGCGGAAGCAATGGAAGAGAGGTATTCAATTGAGAAACAAACGGATAATACATCTAAACTTGTTGAGCAGAACAAAGAAAGTCTTAAGAAACTTCAGAAGATAAGCAATTTTATAAAATCTGCTTTGGTTGTGAAAGAAATTGCCGAAGAAAGTAATATAGTAATAAAGAAAGTAAAAAGTATAAATGATAATTATTCAAAACTGGATAGGTTGACTAAAGAAGAGGTTTATAATGCTTTAAGTTTTTCTGCAGATTTAGGAGAACAAGTCTATAATAAAGTAAACGAATCTAAGAAAACCTCTAGTAGTACAATAACTAAATCTGGCGAAATGACAGATTATGAACGTCTTGAAATTTTATATGAAATAAAAGATGAGATTGTAAAAATAAAGAAAAGTTTGACAAGTGTTGAGAGTCGTTTCAAAAGCAAAAACTCGTATGAGGTTTTCTCAAAACAGGCTAGATCATATACAAGAGAAGCACTTTTTATGGCATTTGAAAGCCAAAATGATACAAAAGGAATAAAAAAGGAAGGGAAGACTCCAAAGAAAAAGTCTGAAAAATCCACAAAAAAATCAACTAAATAATTATGCAAACAAGTGTATTAAATAATTGGGGGGCATTACTTGCAAATGCTTTTAATGAAATATCAGAAAAAGTGTGGGGGTATGCCGATGTCTTGATTTATTCTGCACAAATTATATGTGGAATTTTTGCCTTTGCATACATAGGATTTAAGTTGTGGAAACAATGGTCAAATGGTGAGGTTATAAATTTTTATTCATATTTAAGACCATTTGTAATAGGATTAGTTATAGGTTTCTTTTCTCTACTAACTTCTTTTTTAGATGTCATTGTTAAGCCCGTTGAGGCTATTTCATTAAGTATAAATTCAGAAATAGTAACAGAATTTCAAGACAAAGAAGTAGAGTTTTACGATAATTATGATAAGCTAAGGGATAAAGTTGCTATTTATGAAAGAGAAGAAATCGACTCTGGTGTACAAGATATCACCACAGACAATTCCAAAGAAGCTAATATTTCTGAAGAAACGAATAAGATTGTGGTTTTTAGGTTGGTGATAGAGTTTCTTGATAACCTAATGCAATATATTCAAATGGCTGTGATATATTTTTTCCCACTGTATGTTTCAATATCTAAGGTTATACTTCAAATTATAGGACCTTTTATGTTGGCATTGTCTATTTTGCCTGGTTTCACGGGGAATTTAACGAGTTGGATAAGTTTGTATTTACGCATAATGATAATACCTACAATAGCATATTTAGTAGGAAGTTTTATTGCAGTGGTAAATATACATTGTTATTATATTCCTTTAATTGAAATGTTACAAGATGTGTTAAGTTTGACAGATGATTTTATGCAAAGTCAAGCAGCCAAAGACTTTATTTTCAATAAGAGTGTTGTGGGAATTGTAATAGGTCTAATAACAATTTTCGTATATACACAAATACCAAAATTTGCAAGTTGGATAATAAAACCAAATAGATAAATGAATCCATTTAATAGTTTACAAAATATTCAAAAGGCGTTTGCACTCACTCGCATTTATTTAATATTGATAACTGTTTTTACTTTATCAATAGCAGGATATGTTATTTACTCTTCGTATCAATTTGCGGAAGCGCAGAGGAGTAAAATCTATGTATTAGAAAATGGCCAACCGCTTTTACTGGCACTTTCACACAATGTAGAAGAAAATAGAATCGCAGAAGCCAAGTCACATGTAAGACGTTTTCATGAGTATTTTTTTACGGTTTCACCGGAGAAAACAGCCATAGAGTATAATATAAACAAGGCTTTGTTTTTGGCAGATAATATGGCAGCTGATTATTACATAAAACTGAAAGAAGATGGATTTTATGAAAGAATAATTTCAGCAGGGATATTGTGTGAAATAATTGTTGATAGTGTAAAAATTGATGATACAACCTATCCATATAAGGCGTACACATACGGAAAGACCTCTATAATAAGGTCGTCTAGTATTATGTATAGAAATTTAGAAACAGAGTGTCAATTACTTAATAGTACGAGAACTGAGAATAATCCACATGGATTTATGATAGAAAAATGGAAGGTAATAGATAATTCTGATATTAAGGAGGTAAAAAGATGAATATCCAACAGAAAAAACTTCATATATTTTCAATTTTGGTATTTGTGCTCCTAATATCTTGTTTTTATATACTAGGAGGTGGAACCAATGTCCAGGAACAATACAATGTAGATGATACATTTAATACATCATTACCAGAGGCATATTTACAAGATTTGTCAGAGACTCGACTAGATGCCATATATAGAGCAGAAGAATTAGATGATAAACAAAAAAGATTAGAAAAAAAACAAAACACTTCTTTTAAATGGTTAATTGAAGAAGACAGTGTGTCCTCTGTTGTGATGGGAGCAGAGGATGCATCTGTCGAGTCGTATGAAGAAGAACCTAAACCTAAGCCTAGAAGAAAATCATCTACAGCAAAACATCTTACTGATAGAGAATTATTTGAATTGGAAAAACAATTATTATTAGATAAAAAAAGAAAGGAATTAGAAGAACAACTTGGATTAAAAAAAGAAGAAGAAAAAATTGCAGAGCCAGTGAATAAATCTGCTGATATAGTAGTTGGAAAACAACAAAACAAAGGATTTTATAGCTTAGCTAAAGATGAGCTTGATTATAAACCAGATATTAGAGCTTTGGTGCATGGCGAATATAAAAATATAAAAACAGGAGCGGTTGTAAAATTTAGAATCATAGATGAGTTTACTATAAATGGTATTTATATTCCTAAAAATACATTTTTATACGGTCAATTGTCTTTTAGGTCTGGTCGTGCAATGATAAATATAGAGAATATTCAGTATAATAACATGATAATACCGTTTAATGCTTCAATTTATGATCAAGACGGATTTGAAGGTTTATATACCCCAGATAATATGACTGATGAGGCAAAAAGAAAAATGGCAAATGATGTAATTTCTTCTACAAACTTAAATGTATCTGGTGGAATACCATTTGTTTCAACTGCAACTAATGCAGTAACCTCTGCCATAAAATCTATATCACAATCATATGTAAGAGAAAAGAAATTAAATATTTCATCAAACTATCAAGTAAATATAAGGTATGAATAAAAGGATTTTATTTTTTGTATGGGCTTCTATCTTGCCTCTTATGGCTTTTTCTAAAAATTTGCCAGACACATTGTTGATAAACAATACTCAACAGCTTCTATTGAAGTTTCCCACTACCATACAGTATGTGGATTTAGGCACAAATGATATAGTAGGGAAAACATGGTATCAGAAGACATGTTTGAGTTTAAATACCAATAATACTGAAATGGAATCTACTACAATTTCTGTGGTAACATCAGAAGGTAATTATCATTCATACGTACTAAAATATAGTAAAGACTTAGATGTATTAGCATATAATATAAATGAAGGAAAAATAGATTCTAAGCCTGCAGAGGTGTCTATGTCTAAAACTACACATTTTATAGCCAATGAGGATATTGTGGATATTATAGTTGGCAATGATAGTATTATAGCAGATAGTGCTCTAGGTATAAAAAACATAGTAAAAATAAAATCATTAACTAAAAATATTGATAAGGCTTCGTTTACAATAATAACAAAGTCTGGTAAGATTTATCCTTTCAATTTACTTTACAATGAAACACCTACCAATCTTTCTATCTATATAGGGGACTCGAAAGAAATGGCAATATTTACAGAAACTCCAATAGACAAAACCAAACTAGAAAAGGTATCTAAATATGTAGAAGTACTTACACCTAGTTATAATTATTTAGGCGATTTAAGTCATAAAATGATATTTTCATTGGATGGAATTTATTCTGTAGGTGATTGGTTGTTTTTTCGTCTTCATCTAGAAAACTTAAATAACATAGATTATGGAATTGATTTTATCAAAACGTATATAAGAGATAAGAAAGAAGATAAATATGTAGCTCTGCAGGAGCAAGAAATTTATCCATTTTATATTTATTTTTCCAATGATAAATATAAGAAGATGCTTCCAGCAGGAGAGAAAATGGAGATAATACTATTCTTTAATAGATTTACAATTCCTAAATCTAGGATTATGTGTTTTGAACTTTTTGAGGAAAATGGTGGAAGACATCTGGAATTTTCTATATCAAATAAAGAAATATTAAAAGCAAAGAGGGTAAATAATTTTAAATAATATTTTTTATGAAGAAAGTTATCTTAATTCTTAGTCTAATGTTACTAGGAATTTCTGTTGTAGGAGCAGCAGATTTACGTCTTATCCATGTGAAAGGGATACATTCTATAGGAGCAAGAGTGGGAACTGCACTTTTCAATACGTGGGATGTTGGTGTAAATTATAATTATTGTTTACATAGACGTTGGGTGTTGAATACAGGGATTGATTATGAACAAGGCAAGTTTGGTCAGTCTTTTTTTAGAGGTGTAACAGTATCTCCCGGAGCTGAGTTTGCTGTTTGGCAGCCATGTAATTGGTTGTTTATAAATCTTACTGCCAATGTAAATCTTGCATGGGACGAATGGGAACATAAAGAGTTGCCTAATAAAGAAGATGCATTCTCAGTAGGAGGTATCGTAGGATTTAATTTAGAGGCTTACGTTAGTCAAAATATTTCTATTTTACTTGCTGCAGGACAAAATATGATGTATAGGTGCGAAACGCCTACATTAAACGGAGAATTTTATTGTCGTCCTTTATTCTCATTGGGAGTGAGGGCTCATATACGTTAAATCTTAAAATTTAAATCATGAAGAAAAACTTACTTTTAATTTTATTTTTACTTATAAGCACTCAGATTTTTGCTTATAAAATATGGTCGGAAGAGGGTTATGAATATCCCAAAGGAAGTACATTTGCCGATATAATGAGAGCAGATCCACAAATTGTATGGAGTGATATGAGATTAAGTAAATCAATAGTATCTCTCAATGAAAAGAGTGTGAACTTATCATTTGATATAAATTTTAGTTGGCATAACTTCAATAGAAGATTGTGGATAGACTGGTTGGTTAGTCATTATGCTTACAGAACTATCAAGTCATTTAAGTATAGTACGATAGTTTCTATAAATGGTAAACCAACTAGATTGGTTAATGAGAAAATCATTGATGTATCTGATATCTCATATCCGGCTCCTTCTGCAGGAAATAGAGAAGAATATATAACAACATCTTCTTTTACTTATAGTGATTCCATGCTCATAAGCCTAACAAATTATCAAGAATATAATCTATCAATAGATTATGTAGAATTTCATATAACTCCTCATACTTTAGATGAAGGTGGAGATAATAATGAAGAATATGAAATGTATAAAGAGACCCAAGTATATAGAATGAGTGTGAACCAATTGGGTCAAAAACTTAAGATAACTAGGGTGAATACAGATATTCCAATTATAAATGCGGTGAATCATGTAAATCCAATGTATGATGCTTCGGGAACTGGTTCTCCAAGGTATCTTATTTATAACAATCCTAATGCAACTGTAGCTGTAGCTTTATCATCTACCAATTGTCCACTGAAAAGAGATGGAAGAATTTTTTATACTGCAAATATGGCGAGTGTAGGAGTGGCATCTACACCAGTTCCTTCTACTTACAATGTGGGAGATATGTACGATGGTGGTTGTTGTGCTTCTTCATGTGTAAAAGGCAAAGACAAGCATATACAAATGGTAGGCGACAGTAGATCACACACAAATTTTTTATATTCGGTTTTCCCGAACAAAGGATTTTGTAGTGCTAGTAGATCTAGACATCAAGTGTTGACTTCTACAGATGAAGAGGTAACAAAATTTGAAAAATTTCTACAGTTTGGAGAAGATTTAGACTCTTTATCTTCTACTCTTAAAACTTGGATTTATCATTTAAGAGATTTTAAGGAGGTTGCTGTAAATAATGAGAAACTAGAAGTAGGAACAGTCATAAGAATAAGAAACTCAGGTTTTTATACTTCTCATGATGCGTTTTCTGGTTATCCAGAGTATGTGCTGATGGGTTATACTCCATACGGTCCTCCATTTGCAAGGTTTTTAACTATAGAAAAAGGAAATTACTATACAAAAAGTTATAACACATTAGATTTTCAGATTGTTCCCGAAGCATCGATGCCAGATTTACCAGCTGATAGAACAACCAAAAAATATGTCTGTGCATCTTCTAAAATAGAAGATATAAATGATGTGTTAGTATTAAAAGGTAATGAGATAGAATGTAATGGTTATTCCACTGCAATATATTCTCCAGATTATAGATGGGAAGTAAGTACAGATGGTGGAGATCACTGGAATACAATAACAGACAAGGAATACTCAAGATATTTTTTATCGTATGATATGCTTCCTTTCCCAACGAATACCAATGAAGAAACAGATTTAATTCTAAGTTCTTCTATTTTGAGTTTAGGTAAAGAATTGAGATTTCGTCAGTCTTGTATCTTAAAGTCGTTTAGTTCTACCACTCCAAGTAATCTTTATACTCATTATGAAGGTGGTTTGTATTATATAAAACTTACAGGAGGAAATTGTTATACTTATAGTTATTATGCAAAATTGCAAGATGAGAATTTTGCTTTTAGCCCTTCATATTTTCCAACTATTCAAAATGTGTGTGATGGAGACAAACCTTCTCGTTTTATATATTTCAGATTTGTACGTTCAAACGAAGTATCAGAAGATATGTATAATGCCTTTAAAGATATTGTATCATATCAAATAGTAAAGGTAAATGGTAGCGAAGAAACTGTAGTCTCAAACTTACCTGAATATACTATAAATTATACAGGAGATAGTTTACATTATAAATGTAGGATTATGGCTTGTAATGATACAATAAGTAAGGATGTATGGGTTTTGCCAGTGCCGAAAGATACCATAAATCTGCAAAATATTTTATCAACAGGTCAAATTAGGGAGATTGATACAGAAAATAGTATAGTTCATATCATGGTTGAAAAAGGTAAAGATATAGAAATTACCATGAATGACGATAAACTAAATGAAACAGATTTTTTTATTAGAGAAGTAAAGGAATATGTTTCTCCTGAAATATCAAATATAGATTTCTCATTAATGAACTGGCTTGAACTTGTAGCATACGCAGAAAAAAATTGCGAACATGCAGGTTGTTTAAGTGATTATAGACAATTTGGCGAACAACAATTGAGGTCTATTTGTGAGACTATCCAAACAACTAAAAACAATAAGCTATTAGAAAAAGCAAAAGATGAATATGTAGAAGCTAATGCTTGGAATTTATTTTCAAAAGAGAATAAAACTACATTTAAGACAAAGTCAGATACTTTAACCTCTGATTTATTTTATATAAAGAAACAAAATAAAACCTATGGTTGTTTTTCAGATAGTGTAAGGGTAAACATCTATTATTTTGAAGGTATAAAAAATAATATAATAAGTTTTGCGGCAGCTGAAGATGCAGATAAAGACAAAATTTATATACCAGCTGGTTCAAAAAATCCAACTATTTCTGGAATGTTGGTTGAGGGAGGATATGGAGATCCAGATACATTGAGTAGCATCTCTACTTCTTATGAATATCAATATATATCGAGGTCTGTGGGCGGAGTTTGGCAAAAATTATCCACACCATTTATAGACTATGGTCAGCATGTGACTCCGTCCAAAACCAATTTGGCTGCAGGAAGAACCACTATAGACAGAAATATAGAGATAGCTAGAGTGGTGTATTCTAGATTAAATAACAATATTCTTACACAGATTTCAGACACAAGTAATATCTTAAAAATCCATGTAGAATATCCTATTACAGAAGAGAATGTTAAGATAAAAAGGGATAATATATGTCCAGGAACAGAGATAAAAGTCTTAATAAATGATGATTTTTCCACTTCCGAACAACAAAATATTGAGTATTTCTGGAGTGTTTCAGATGCAGATATAATCTTAACTTATTCAGATATTGGTAATAGAATATGTTATATAAATGAAGCCACAGAAGATTTTGTGTTATCCGTTTATAGATACAACAAAAGATTAGATAGTTATACTGATAGTTATGAAATAGAGATTCCAATTTCTGAAGTAGAAGCAAAATTCAATCTATTAACAAGCGATGGAAATGAGATAAATATCTTAAAGGACACAACGCAAATTGCAGAATTTAATCCAGGAGATAAGGTCTTTTTAGTAAACAATTCTAAAGGTGCAGAATCTTATCTTTGGACACTCCAACTTCAGTATTTTCTTGGTTATGAAGTGGAAGGTAGTCAGACTAGCATAAAGAATCCAAGTTGTTATTTATACAATGAGGGTATAAACAAGCTTAGGTTAACCGCAAAGAATAGTGATGGTTGTTCTCATACTGTAAGTGCTGGAAATATTTATGTAAACAGTCTTCCAACCAATCCAGAAGAACGAAGACTATCTGCATTTGCCACAGAGGAAGGTGAATATCCAAGTATAAGTCCAAATAATGAACTTATATTAGTTTATCCTACTTTAATCACAGATGATGTAGAGTTTATAAGCATAAAGTCAAACGAACAAGAAGTTTCATATTCTATTTATAATGCGCAGGGAAGTGTAATATTAGAAGGAACCAATTCTTACTCTTTCAAAATACAATTGCCATATATGCAAAAGGGAATGTATATTATAGAACTTAATGGTAAATACATAAAACTAATACGATTATGAGAAAAATATATTTTATAATATTGCTTACACTATTTATTGCTTCTTGTGAAACTCGAGAAGATATAAATAAGAAAAGAAACACTCCACCACAAATTTATGTGAGCGATACGAGCAAAGAAATTAATTTAGTAGAAATAGCAGATACACTTAAGAAAAAAGATTCTTCTATCTATTATTTCAAATCTATAGATGATTCTGATTTGAATATTAGTTATATGCTGGAATTGGAATTTCCTGGAGAGAATTCAGTGATAAAAGATTCTGTAATAGTAGATATTAATGAACAAACAAAAGAGATTCATGTACAAAGCAATTTAAATGACAAAACAATAAGCAATACCTCATATAGTTTTAATATTTACATTGTGGTAATAGATAATTTTGGTTTAACTTCAAAAGCAAAGATAGCTATAACTTTAATAGAAAATAGACCACCAGTGCCACACGTAAGTTTTAATAAGATATCAAATACAGAATATGAAATATCTGCAGAAGAGTCGTTCGATTTAGATTTTGAAAAGATTGTGGCATATGAATATTTAATAGATGGTAAAATAATTTATAATAAACCTGGTTATGAGGGAGAATATGAGACCACTGCAAATCCCAACCCTGGTCATGCTGCTACAGGAGGTACTTATATAATTTCTACCCCATTAAGTAGTATAAAACATAATTTCCAAGTAGAAAATGTAAATGATTTTAAAGTATATGTTAGGGTAAAAGATTCAAGGGGGCTTTGGAGTCAATGGTCTATGTCTTCCTTGTAACCACGGCAATTACATCTTTTTATTAAATTACAAAATTCATAATGCAACATAGAAAAAAAGTCAGTAGCGACTGACTGATTAAAAATTAAGATTAAGATGGTAAAAGAAAAACGCGATTCCAAGCGAGGAACCGCGTTTTTTGAATTATGGGGCAATAAATTTTATTAGATTAGGTTCATTTCGGTAAGAATAGCGTTTGTTTTGCGTACTGCAGATTCGCTAGCAGCAAGTAGAGCTTTTTCTTCTTCGTTAAGGTCTAGCTCAACAACTTTTTCGATACCGTTTTTACCAATGATAACAGGAACACCAATCATGATGTCGTCCATACCATATTCACCTTCTAGGCTAGCTGCGCAAGGAATCATTTTCTTTTGGTCTTT
>JAEIGA010011767.1_pt1 | contig 13272 bp, 17 predicted proteins | sample 9270691 | NCBI WGS metagenome assembly JAEIGA01 (sample SAMN17057246, study PRJNA624740) | gut metagenome | biome: biome; isolation source: fecal sample | host: Bos grunniens | place: China: Xizang | collected 2019 | reverse complement strand
GGCCTTTTTCCATTCTCTGCTTATAGCATTCTGCACGGAGCATATTGTTTACGGAGAAACAAGCACCGACTTCGCGGAGCATATCAACATAGTTAAGATTGAGAAGCCAGTCTGCATTGTTTATCATCATAGCCTTGTCTTCGCCGAATTCGATGAATTTTTCCATCTGACGTTTGAAGCATTCAGCATTATGATCGATGTCTTCTTTTGTAAGCATTTTCCTCATATCGGTACGGCCGGAGGGGTCGCCGATCATTGTTGTACCGCCGCCGATAAGAGCGATGGGTTTATTACCGGCCATCTGAAGTCTTTTCATAAGAGTAAGCGCCATGAAATGACCTGCAGTAAGGCTGTCTGCGGTACAGTCAAAACCAATATAGAATTTTGCTTTACCGTTATTTACCAATTCTCTGATTTCTTCTTCGTTTGTTACCTGAGCAATCAAGCCTCTTCTTTGAAGCTCTTCATAGATCTGCATTGTGATCTCTCCTTAATATATTCAAATTAAATTTCAAACTGATTGTTTAACCATTTCTCTCGCAGTTTCCAAAAGCGCGGGAGTAATGTTGTCGCCGCCCATAATTCGGGCAAGCTCTTTTATTCTGTCTTCTCCGGAGAGAAGATTTACACTGGTGTAAGTTCTGTCATCGCGGCTTTCTTTCTTAATGATAAAGTGATTATGTCCCTCAGCTGCGATCTGAGCAAGATGAGTTACCACTATTACCTGACTTGCACCCGACATCTGTTTTAATTTAACAGCTATCTTATGTGCCGCCCTGCCGCTGACACCGGTATCAACTTCGTCAAAAACGAGAGTTCCGGCACCGTCTTTTGACAGAATATTTTTTATTGCAAGCATTATTCTCGAAAGCTCGCCGCCCGATGCTATTTTTGCAAGAGGGCGAAGCTCTTCGCCGACGTTTGTTGAAATAAGAAACTCAACATTATCAGCACCGTCTTTTTCCTGAGCCTTGGGCATTATCTGAACCGAGAATCTCACCTTGGGCATATCGAGGAAAACAAGCTCTCCCGTAACCGCACGTTCAAGAGCCTCTGCCGCTTTCTCACGGTTTTCTGAAAGACGTTTAGCCGCAATATCAAGCTCAGACTGAGCGGAAACAAGTTCTTTTTGAAGCTTTTTGATCTTCTCATCGGAAAATTCAATATTTTCAAGCTCTTCTCTTGCTTTTTCAAGAAATTCGAGCATTTCTTCAACAGTGTTTCCATATTTTTTACGGAAACTTTTTATAAGATCGAGTCGGTTTTCGATCTGCTCAAGCTCGGACTCATCATCGTCTATATTATCTGCAAAACGGGAGATTTCATCTGAAATATCCTCAAGCTCTGCAAAAATATCGTTTATACGTTCGGAAAGCTTTGCGGCATCCTCGTCATAACGTGAAACATACGCAAGCTCGTTTTGAGCTGCCGCAACAAGATCGCAGGCTCCGCGTTCACTTCCGCAAAGTGCTTCTCTTGCCGCAAAAATACCTTTGATAACCTTTTCACGGTTCGCAAGAGAAAGACGTTTCTTTTCAAGGACCTCGTCTTCTCCGACAACAAGCTGAGCAGCCTCAAGCTCGTTTACCTGATAACGGAGGATATCTGTTCGCATTGCTTTTTCGCGTTCGTCAAACGAAAGAGAATCGATCTGCTTTTTTATGTTTTTTACACGGGAATATTTTTCGGAATAATCTTCTCTTTCTTTTGTGTTCACGGCAAATGAATCGAGAAATGAAAGATGAGTTGACGGATCGGAAAGAGCCGCATTATCGTGCTGACCGTGAATATTGATAAGATTTTTACCGAGTTCACGAAGCATCGCCGCGGTTATCTGTCTTCCGTTTGCACGCGCGGAGCTTCTGCCGTCAGATGTAACTTCCCTTGAAATGATAAGCTCCCCATCGCTTATATCTATACCGAATTCATCGGCAAGAGAAACGACTGTCGGATGTAAACACTCAAAAGAAGCCGAAACAAATGCTTTTTTACACCCTGTTCGAATGACCTCGCGGTTTGTTCTTCCGCCGAGGATCATATTTATGGAGTCGATTATCATACTTTTACCGGCACCCGTTTCGCCCGTCAAAACAGAAAGCCCCGACGGAAATGAAATGTCTGCCGATTCTATTACCGCTATATTTTCTATGTGGAGCGAGGAAAGCATTTTAGTTACCTCTTGTAAGAAAATTTACTGTAAAATTACATATTGATGGTGTCTTTTATATTATCAACGATCTTCTTTGCAAATGCATTATCTCTTGCAGCAAGGAAAATGGTATCGTCACCTGCGATAGAGCCGATAACATCGTCGCGTTCAAGAGAGTCAATAGCAGCGCAAACACCCTGAGCCATACCCGAGTAGCATTTTACGATAACAAGATTCTGTGCCTGTTCAACAGAAATGATGCCCTCTCTCATTATTCCCAAAAACTTTGCGGGAAGAAGGGGCTGAGACGAACTTGCGCCTGCAGGAAGTGAATATCTGTATCTGTTTTCACTTGTAAGAGTTTTTACAAGCTGAAGTTCTTTAATGTCTCTGGAAATTGTTGCCTGAGTTGCATTAAAGCCCTCTTCATTCAATCTTGCGGTAAGCTCGTCCTGTGTTTCGATCTGTTCGGTGCGAACAATATCTATTATTTTTGAATGTCTTCTGTTTTTCTGTTTCATTATTTTCTGCCCTTAATGTATTTTTTTTGAAAGTATATTGTAGAACGAATTGGTTGTAAACCTTATAAGCTTTAACGGAAACGGAGAACGACCTATCTTTACAGTCGTTGAATCGGGCAAACAGTAGCCCTCTCCTCCGTCGGCATAAAGACGGGCAAGCCCTTTATCTCTGGATGAACAGTGTACAGAAAGGACAGCGTCATCACGGAAAAGAATGGGTCTTGAGTTTAAAGTATGTGCGCATATGGGAGTTAAAATTATTGCTCTGTGAGCAGGGTCAACTATAGGACCGCCTGCGGAAAGAGAATAGGCGGTAGAGCCGGTCGGTGTTGAAAAAATAAGTCCGTCCGCCCTATAATGAGCAACGGGATAACCGTCACACGAAAGATCAAAATCTGTAATTCGAAGAACCGCATCGTGAGTTACAACAACATCGTTGAGAGCGTAAAATTCTTTTTCACCGTCAGAAAGAGCAACTGTTGTTCGAAGCATCATTCTGTTTTCTATGTAATAGTCACCCGAAACGAGACGTTTAAGCTCGCTTATTCCATCGGGCTCAAGTTCTGCAAGATATCCGAGATTTCCTTTATTGACACCGACGACGGGACAACCGCTTCGGGCGGCAACCTGGGCAATACCGAGGATCGTTCCGTCTCCGCCGACAGTTACTATCGCATTGCAGTCAGCTACTACTTTATTAAGCGTTTCGGCAGAAGAACATACTGCACATTCCGCACCGTGTTCGGAAAGACATTCAACTATCTTTTCGGTTACGGAAAAATCGCAGTCGCGGGATTTATTTGTAATAACGGCAAATTTCATCGGTACACCCCCTGTTATTTATTCGGACAATGCTTGTTTTGATCTGATGTGGAAAAGAAATTCTTTGTTTCCGTCCCCGCCGAGGATCGGAGAAACATCTTTAGCCACAATGTCAAATCCCTCTTTTTCGGCAAAAGCCGTAAAGTCAAGGATCAGTTCTTCATGTATCTTGGGATCTTTTATAACACCGTTCTTCACCTTTTTACCGTATTCAAACTGCGGCTTGAAAAGGCAAATTATATCGGTATTTTCATCTGCAAATTTTTTCATGGACGGAAGAACGAGCTTCAGCGAAATAAACGAAACATCGGCAGTTATTATACCGACGGTACCGGTCGTTTCCTCCGATAGAGCGTTGATATGAACACCCTCAAGATTAACGACACGGGAGTCATTGCGAAGCTTTTCCGCAAGCTGACCGTGACCGACATCCACAGCATAAACCTTTACGGCACCGTTTTGCAGTAAACAATCCGTAAAACCGCCCGTGGAAGCACCGATATCAAGGCATACACGGTCTTTTGCCGAAATATTAAAAACATCAAGGGCGCGTTCGAGCTTCAGCCCGCCGCGCCCGACATAACGAAGGGAATCGTTAATAACGACATTTTCGCTGCCGTTTATCTCATAACCTGCTTTTGTAACAGGAACACCGTTGACCGTAACATCTCCGTTCTTTATCAGAGAACGGGCATATTCACGGCTCTTCAATGTAAAATTGTTAAAAACATAAATATCGAGACGCATTACTTCTTCTTTTTGTTGTCGAAGACACGTTCGGGGATGAATAAGCAAAGAACGCGCGCAACGGCATAAATAATTTTATCGCTGAACGCAATGGCAAGATTTTTGCCGACAGCTTTTGAACCGACAGTTAACGACGCTGTAAAAGCAGTGGTAACAAGGGTAATAAAAAACACATTCCAGTTAAGTGCTTCCGAAATTTCGATAGCAACAACCGAGCACATCGTACCGCTTATAACACCGCAGATATCACCGATAACGTCATTACAAAAATTTGAAACAGAAGAAGCTTTTGATATAAGAGAAAGGGCTGCTTTTGCACCGACAACCTTTTTTGCTGCCATTGAATTGAACGATTTTGCTTCAACCGACATTATAGCCGTACCGATAAGGTCAAAAATAACACCGATAAAGATAAACAAAAACAAAACTATCAAGGCTATCCAAAGATTAACATCGGATAAAACGCTTTTCGAAAGATAAGACATCGCAAAAGAAATACTGAATGTTAAAAGAAGTATCTTCAAGCTCCAGCCCCAGTCGATTATCTTTTTCTTTTTCTCTTTCTGTTTTGTTTTTTCCTGCTTTACATCGTTTTTTTCGTTCAAACTTTCTTTTGAAACAGCAGTTTCGGTCTTTTCCGTTTCAAACCTCTGATTAGGTCGAGGCTTATCGCCTGAATCCATTTTTCGCAAACCATTGCTTTCTTTTACGAAAGCTTCCTTTCTTTTTGAAATAGAGGAATTGAACCTCATTACGTTCATTAATTCTTTAAAATATAATTTAATCTGTCGCAAGCATCGAAAAACAATACTCACGGCAGATGTTAATAAGCAAGATGTGATGATAACATTCAAAGTAAATCTTACGTCTTAGGTCAAGTAGGTTTCCCCAAGGACTTCCTTCCGTCGCCGTGAAGGAGGTTTCCCTTTAAAGTCCAAGAAACAGCGTTACCGCGTGTTTGACTTGATTGCCACTTAGCACGTACTGCAATCCCTTGAATGCAGAAAAAAATCTCAGCCTAGAAGTTTTCCTTAACCTGAACAAAACGGCTCTTAGTCTCTTTTGCAGCATCGGTTTCATAACGCAAAAGACGGTAAACCACGGCCATGGTCTAACGTCCGGCCGATATCCGCCGACTCCACTCAAGACAGGCTACAACTGCATACAGCCCGTTTCTCAAGAAAAATAAGGAAACGAACCGCCTTGCAGGTTTAATCCTGAACCGTAGCTTTTTCAAAATGTAAAGCCACGTAAACAGGTCTCCAAGGACGACGGGATCACTGACGCATGCCATTGCGGGCGCCCGGCTGTCCCAAGATCATACGTTTGAGGACGTAAGATCTTCCATCCAGCACTCACCCCAGACTGGGCGTAAGAAGCAAGCACAAGAAGTTTCACAGATATGCCCTTCGGTGGATTTTTAGGCCCACCCTGGTAGTCGTATGTTCGGACTAGGATACTGTATCATCTACATTATATTATATCATACTTATTCATTTTTTTCAAGTGGTTTTGCATAAAATATTCCGAGAGTTCATTTTTATTTAAGAAATGCAAACCAATAAACAATTGCAATAGCGGCACCGAGCAGGCATCCGCCGAGAATTTCGGGTTTTGTATGACCCATTAATTCTTTGAATAACTTTTCTCTGTCTATCTTATCATCATTTATAATAATCTGATTGATAATTTTAGCCTGTTCACCGACCTCATAGCGAACACCGCCGGCATCGTAGGTCGTTATAAACCAAAACACAGCCGCGATTGCGAACTCTGCGGAAGCAAATCCTTTGGTAATAAAGATCATTGTTAAAAGAGATGTAACAAGCGAACTGTGGCTCGACGGCATACCGCCAGAACCGAAAAAGCGTTCAAGCAAAAACTTCTTTTCTTTAACTGATGCAAGCAAGCCTTTTAAAAATTGAGCAACAAACCAACCGAGAAGTGCGGTATTTAGCACATGGTTTGAAAATATGATCCACATATCATTTTCCCCCAGATTTTATGTTTTTCTGTTTGCAAGATATTCGGCAAGAGACATAAGAAACTCGCATCCGTTTATATCGCAAACAATTTCTTTTGCTTTTGAGGAAAGTCGGTCAACCTCTTTCTGAGCGTTTTCAACACCGAGAATATCAACAAAAGTTGTTTTCATACTTGCTTTATCTTTACCCAATGTTTTTCCCATATCCTCTACTGTTCCGCAAACATCGAGGATATCGTCTTTTATCTGAAATGCAAGTCCGACATTTTTCGCATATTCAAGAGCAATATTCTTTTCTTTATCTGAACATTCTGCGGCAACACAGCCAAGAACTGCCGAGGCCTCAAGCATGGCGCTTGTTTTAAGCTTATGAATTCGCATGACCTCGTCTTCCGTAAGCCCCGGTTTATTTTCCATATCAAGCATCTGACCTGAAATTATACCGTTAAGCCCGGATGCGGAAAGTAAAATATTCATTCCCTCAATTTTTTGTTCGGATGATAAACCGCTGCAGCCGAGAACTGTTTCAAATGCTCTTGCATAAAGCCCTGCGCCCGCCATAAGAGCGGTAGCCTCGCCGAAAACGACGTGATTTGTCGGCTTACCTCTTCGAAGGGTATCGTCATCCATACAAGGAAGATCGTCATAAATAAGAGAATAAGTATGTATCATTTCTATTGCACAGGCAAACGGGATCGCTTTATTTATATCTCCACCGAAAAGTTCGCAGAAGGCAAGAACTATAGCGGCACGGATACGCTTTCCGCCGGCAAATATACTGTAGCGCATAGATTTAACGGCAGGCTCGTCCTTATCTTCGATGGCAATATCGAGAGCATTATTCACTTTTTCACAATACTCACGGAGTTTTTCAGAAAGATCAACCATTTTCTTTTTCCTGCAGAAGAGTTATTTTTCTCTGCGCTTCCTTTATTTTTTCATCACAAAAAGCGGCGAGCTTAACCCCCTCCTCGTAGAGGGAAACGGACTCGTCAATTCCGAGATTACCGTCGGAAAGACGGGAGATTATATCTTCCATTCGTCCTATCGCCTGTTCAAATGTCATTTTTTCATTATTCTGCGACACAGTTTATTTCACCGTCTTTCATTTTTATAACGAGCTTATCATTTTTTTCAATATTTTTAGCGGACGAAACGGGTTTTTCATCCTTGTAAACGACCGAATATCCCCTGCCTATAACAGACAGCGGATCGAGAGCCGAAAGGGCAGTTATTTTTGAAGCAAGGGCGTTTTTTTTCTTTTCGAGGAGCGATTCGGAAAGCATACAGAGAGAAGAGGATACCTTATCGAGAACAAGCTCTTTATTTTCAATAAAGCGTCTTATATCAAGGCGTTTTTTTGCTGCCTCAAGATCAGATTCGCACTCATTCAAAAGCGCGGAGACCTCTTTTTTCAGCGTATATCTGAAATCTCCTATAAATTCGCTCAGCTCTTTTATATCGGGTACCGCAATTTCCGCGGCTGCGGACGGAGTAGGAGCACGCATATCGGAAACAAAATCCGCTATTGTAAAATCACTTTCGTGCCCAACTGCACTTATAATGGGAATATTGCTGTTTGCAATAGTTCTTGCGAGACGTTCATCGTTAAAAGAAGCAAGATCTTCATATGAACCGCCGCCTCTGGCTATTATTATAACATCCGAATCGTTTTTTCTGTTAAAATAATTGACGGCACGGATAACGCTTTCAGCGGATTCTGCGCCCTGAACGACACACGGATAGATCTCGATATCGGCTATCGGATAACGTCTGCCCGCAACAGAAAGAATATCCTGTAAAGCCGCACCGGAAGGAGATGTTGCAACCGCTATTTTTTCAGGGAAACGCGGAAGCGGTTTTTTTCTGTCTTCGTCAAAAAGTCCTTCTTTTTCAAGCTTTTCTTTAAGCTGAAAAAACGCGATCATCTGAGCGCCGATACCGTCGGGAATTATATCCGAAACATAAAGCTGATAAACGCCGTCACGCTCAAACACAGAAACGCGCGCGGAAACGACGACACTCATGCCGTCCTCCGGAATAAAATTCAGCTTTTCGGCATCCGAACGGAACATAGCTGCTTTAACGGCAGACTGCCCGTCCTTCAATGTAAAATACATATGTCCGCTTTTTCTGTAAAGAGAAAAATTCGATATCTCGCCCCTCACGAGAACAGAACGTAATATTTCGTCGGACTCAATAACGGACTTCATATAATAATTCAGCTGAGAAACGGTAATCGTTGAACGAATCATAACCCTGCCTCCGTTTTACGTAAAGCAAGATACGCTATTCCCGCCGCATTGTCGGAAGAAAAGCGAGGCTCGGCAAAATAAGAATTTGTTCCGGAAAGAACCGATTTTATACGTTCGTTTGACATAACCCCACCCACATAAAGAACAGGTAATTTTTCGGGATTATATTCATCAACCATTTTTTTAACGGTCATAGCAACCGTTTCAATAGTATAAAATGCAATATTTTCGGGTAAAACACCTTTTTCAAGCATTGTTTTTGTTTTGTTTTCAAAGCCCGAGAGAGAACAGTGCCCGTCCTTTATCCTGATAACAGGCTTTTCGGGCAACGATCCGTTCAAAGACAGTTTTTCAACAAACGGACCTGCAGGGAAAGAAGAACCGAGCATTACCCCTACCCTGTCGATAAGCTGACCGACACTTATATCTGCGGTATCGGCGGCAATCGTAATATCGTCAAGGCTGTTGACACGTAAAAGCTCCGTCGTTCCGCCCGAAGCATGAAAGCACATAAAAGGCCTGTCAAAAAGCCAATCCTGTCCCGAAGAATATACGGCGGCGGCAATATGTCCCTGCTGATGAGAAAATTCGTAAACGGGAACTCCGTAAACGGAGCCGAGCATCTGTGCGACAGATACACCGTACATAAAACACGGCATATATGAGCCTTCAACGTTTCTCGGACGTGCAGACACGCCAATGGCGCGGATGTCCTCCCCTGAAATTTCGAGACGGGAAAAGACCTCCGCGAACTGTTTTACATGAGCAAATACCGCATCACTCTGGCGAAGACCGAGGCTTCCCTGAGGTACGGGCAATAATTTTTTTTCATTTCTGCAGGATCTGTCGGAAAACATGACCGCAGCAGAAGACGTATAATTGCTTGTGTCTACACCTAACGCGCCGAATATTCGTTCACACACGGCTTCTGACATAAGAACCGAGAACGCCGTTTATGTAAGATGCGGCAGCATTGTCGGTATCGTATTTTTTTACGAGCTCAACCGCTTCGTTTATAGCAACTGCGGCAGGAACATCGGTAACATTGTTAATCTCGTAAACCGCAATACGAAGTGCGGTAAGTGCCATTCTCGAAAGGCGGTCAAGCTTTCTTCCAACGAGGAAAGGTTCGATCTCTTTATCGATATTTTCGATATTTTCAAGGATCTCACCGAAAGCCCTTTCGCTGTATTCATCGGTTTCATGACCCATATTTTCAGCAGAAAGAGAGATTATCTTACCTGCATCGGGGGTCTTGTCGAAAGAAGCCTCAAACAACAGTAAGAAGAGGCTTTCTCTTGATTCGCTTCTTTTCATTTATTCAGACTTCACTTTCTGTTCAACTACATTTGAAACAATAACATTTACTCTGTAAACGTTAATGCCTGTCATATTCATAATCGATTCTTTAACATTTTCCTGAACAGCTACCGCAACATCGGGGATCTTATATCCGTTTTTAACGGAGATCTGAACGGTAACATCAAGACCGTTATCGGTTGTAACAAGGCTTACACCCTTCTGAGTAGCTTTGATGCTGCCAACTATATTTTTAGCAGATGCGAGTAATTTCTGATGTACCTTTGCAGTACCGTCAATTTCAAGAGCAGCAGTGATAGCGATAGAAGCAATAACTTCCTCGGAGATCTTTATGCTTCCGCAATTGTTTTCATTCATAAATAATATATCCTTTCGATAGTGTAATCTGGACTCTGATAGCAAGATATACTCTTACAGATATATTATAGCACACTTTTTCAATTTTGTACACTATTAAATTCAATAATTTTTATGACATCTGCGGTAAATCCTGTGGAAGAAGCCACTATATCCATTATCTGAGCGGCCTCATACGGTTCAAGACCAAGCGTTTCAACAACGACCGACGCAGTATCCTTCGTTATAAACACAACACAGTTTTCGTATCCTTTCGACATGATCAGGTTTTCAATATTGGATTCCGCTTCGGTTATTTTCGCATAATGCGCAACAGTTTCGGCAGCGAGCTTTCTTGATGCGGCATCCGCCTCAGTATTTAAAATGAGTTCATTAAGAACGGCAACGGCATCGCTTCTGTTTTTCGAGCGTGAATATCTGGCATTGTCAAAATAATTCGAATCGGAAGAAACATACGCAGTCTGTCCGAGCGTTTTCAGATAATCTTCTTCGACCGAAGCAACAGAATGATCTTCGACACCCGAAGAATATTTCCAATTAATATAAACTGCAGCTGTCATAACAACTGTTAAACCAATAATTATCAAACGTGTTTTTTTCATAAAAATATCTCCTTAATTCAAATTACCAACCGAAATTTTCGTTTGTGAAATTCCGAACACACGGCAAAGCAGCTCGGTTATCTCGCTTTTGACCTTTGAATTACCGCCGCCGGAACAAAGAACGACGATCCCTCGGACAGCAGTACCCATTCCGTCAACATTTTCATCAGAGCCTTCGAGCGTTATAAAAACCTCACACTCTCCCACCCCATTCATTTTCCGTAAAAAAACGGAAAGTCTTTCTTCAAGAGCAGATTTATATGAAAGAACGGAATTCTGATCGTCTTCCGTTTTTTCCGTAAACATTTCAGCGGCTAACAGGAGTGCCGCCACAACAAAAACTCCTATAACGACCGTCAAATAATTCTTTTTCAAAAAGGATAGCATATCCTCTTTTTTTATTGCGTTTTCCTTTTCACGGTGCACGAACAGACACATCCAATCCTGTTTTTTGATATATATTATCTTTCAGCTCTTCCTCGTTTTCCGTTTTCACAAAAATATCTGCCGAAACAAGATAAAACTGTCCGTCCGTAAATCCGATTTCCACTTTAACACTCTCCGGATATACTCCAAGCAAATCGAAAACCGCAGAGAAAAGATTTTCGGCAACTGTTTTTTCGACCGCAGAACAAACAGAGCTGTTTGCAGTTTCCGCAAAATCGTATTGACTTATTTCCGGAAGAGTAAAAGGCAATCCTGCATTGTTAAAACCGGAACAAACAACTGAAAGAACAGCATAAGTAACGACTGCGGAGCAAAGGAATGCAATAGGTTTTCCGATAGATGTTTTAGGACACAGCACCAAAACGACCGTACCGCCGCAGACGCACAGAACGACAGAAATTATCAGATCTTTCATATTTTTATCAACAAAGATAATCCTATAAGCAAAATAAAACAGCAGACCGCTGCGGCTGAAAAAACAATCGAAATACAGTCTCTTACTATCGAAAAAAAGGAAAGCGCTTTTTCGTTCTCGAAAAATCCGCATATAGCACATGAAACAGAAACAATAATCAGATCGGCAGCAAGAGATGCAAGTGACGGCAAAGCCGTTAAAAAAACAACTGATGTTCCGAATATACCCATACTGTTTTTCATAACGGCAGCCGAAGCAAAAGCCGATTCGAGCCCCTCGCCGACAGAGCCTCCGAATAAGGGGATAAACGTGCCTGCCGCAAGCTTTGCGGTACGTTTAAAAAGAGTATCCGAAGTCATGCAGAGAGTTGTCTGCAAAGACATCATTCCGCCGAAAACAGTCATAATAACACCCATTGATGTAATAAAAAAATTACGGATAAAACCCGAAAATGTTTTCAGATTATAATTATCGGAAAGACCTGATGCCGTACCCATAACAACATATGCGGTTGAAAACGGTTTTAAGCATCCGCAAATTATTGCAGAAATAATTTCAACCGAGAAAAAGAGAGTGGTTCCTCCTGTTGATGCGGCAGAAGAATAACCTGAAGATGCAAGGGATGTTAAAAACGCAGGAAGAAGCGAATACAGAAACCCCGAGATCTGAGAAAAGGCATCCGCAACGGCATCTGTTGAAGAAAATATCTCATAAAAAACCGATACAGAACAAACAGCTAAAACAGAAAAGCTCATTGCCGAAACGATCCTGCCCGAAGAAAAAGATGCTGAGAGGCTGTCTATGAGATAAACGGCAAAAAGCAAAACAAAAATACGGCAGATAAAATCCGATTTATCTGAAAAAGCCTTGATAAAAGAAGAAAAAACGTATTTTAAAATCTTTCCTGCAGAAAGGATATCGGCTGAATTTTCAGGTGTTATCTTTGCTTCAAAAACATCCTCAGCTGTTTTGGGAACATTAAAATCCGTTTCTTCTGCATAAAAGGTTAAGGATAAGACAGAAATGATCAAGAAAAATGTTAAAAGAAAGAAGACCGTTTTTTTCATAGCATCTGTCCTATCAGCGAAACAAGAGAGTTTATAACAGGAACCGTCATGGCAAGAATAGCGATACGTCCGGCAAGCTCGATCTTAGATGCAATTGCGCCTTCGCCCGCATCGGAGCAGATGTCGGACGTAAACTGACAGATATACCCTATCCCGACGGATTTAAGAAGAAACGTGAAGTTTTCCGCAGATGTTCCCGAAAGCTTGGCAAATGAAACGGTTTGAGAAAGAAGCTCAGACAGATGCGGCAATAATGAAATAAGCAAAGAGCAAACACAGACCGCAGATACGAGTAATCTGTATTCCTCTCCTACTTTTCTTACGAACACCGCAAATAACGTGCCGATGAGACCGACCGCAGCAAAAGGTAAAATATTCATACAAACGAAAACGCCTGTTTTATTGTATCGAAAAGAGTTTTTATCTCACCGACAACAACAAGCAAAACAATAACAAGCCCCACGATCGTAACCATCAGCGCCTGCTCGGAACGCTCCGATTTTGTAAGCAGCTGATTAAGAACAGCAACGATAACGCCCACCGCCGCTATCTGAAAAAGAATATCTATCTTCACGTCAACATCCGT
>JAEIGA010011766.1_pt1 | contig 13273 bp, 15 predicted proteins | sample 9270691 | NCBI WGS metagenome assembly JAEIGA01 (sample SAMN17057246, study PRJNA624740) | gut metagenome | biome: biome; isolation source: fecal sample | host: Bos grunniens | place: China: Xizang | collected 2019 | reverse complement strand
ATAGTGAAGGGTTGGGATAAGAGAGATCGATTTTTGCCGGAGAGGTGCACCGGCGCTGTGAAACATCAAAATGTTTCACGCGATTCCAATGTTTCACGCGATGTTTCACGGTGACGTCGTGCGATATATACTACTCCGATATTGTGCAACTTGCACAAAGGGAGAAGAAGGGAGAGATGGTGAGGAGTTGCACCGTGTTGGAATGGTGCCACTCCGCACAATGTCACCTATAACCAACGGTGAGGGGAGTGAGATTAGAAAAGAAAATTCTTATAATCTGTGAAACATTATTGACATGTGTGAAACATTATAGTAATATAATACCAGGAGGTGTTATATGGCTAAGAAGTATTACTCTCTTAAAAATATGAAATCTACCGGTGCTCAATATAGAATGTTACTCGGTGAAAAGAGTAATGGTAAGTCATATGCCGTAAAGAGTGATCTTATAAAAGAAGCGTATGTAGAGAAACGTAAATTCGTTTACATGCGAAGATACAGAGAAGATCTTAAAACAGCTGACGTTATGGCATATTTCGCTGACGCTCCGGTAAGAGATATAACTAAAGGTGCGTATGATAAAGTTGTAATTGATCGTGGTACAATTTATCTTGCAAACTACAATGTTGACGAAGATAAATTTGAAAAGGGTATAGATATTGGAAGAGCTGTATATTTGAGCGGCTATGAACACTTCGCGTCTCAGGCATTTCCCGATACATACAACATTGTATATGAGGAGTTCATAACTCAGAGAACTTATCTCCCGAATGAACCGGCGCAGCTTCAGAAAATGGTATCTACCATATTGAGAGATAGACAAGGAGCTGTTTACCTGGTAGGTAATACGATCAATCGTGTATGCCCTTACTTTACTGAATGGCAGTTAACTCATACTATAAGACAGAAACCTGGTACTATAGAGATCTACAAATTCCACCGTTCTGACGAAGAAGGTAACGACATATTAACCGAAGTAGCGGTAGAGCGATGTGAAAGTTCAAACTCTGGTACCAACATGTTCTTCGGCAAAACCGCTGAGTTCATTGTAAAGGGAGGTTGGGAAGTCTACGACAAACCCAAACTCCCAGATGAACCAAACACCCTGTTGTATGAGTTGATACTTGAACAGCAGGGTTTTGCGTTTGTAGTACAGCTCAGAGTTACTGATAAAGGCGGTATGTTTGTATATGTATATCCATATACATATAAAAGGAACGTAATCAGGAAGATAACAGACAGATTTTCTACAGACCCTTTTATAACCAACACGTTTAATCCTAAGATAAATGCTGAGGTATTAATGCAAGATCTTATAAAGCATAATAAAATATGCTTTAGTGATAATTTAACTGGTTCAGATTTCGAACAAGTATTAAAAAGCAGGAGGTAAAAAGAATGGAAAAACCTAAAACATTTTTCGACTACTACGATGAGTTTAAACCGGCTGAGGTGGTCGTTGAAAAACACGACGAAGACAAACTCTTTAACCTGGAAACCGAAGGCGACAAGCCCGATAATAAGGTAACGCTTCCGGAAAACTTCGAAGAGAATCTTGTCGAAAAGATTACAGCTGCCGTTTTAAATAAAATTAACGAGAAGGGAGGAGAAAATAATGGATAGTGTTATTCAGTTGATCAACACGGTAGGGTTTCCTATCTTCAGTTTCCTTGTTGCTGGCCTTGCTTGTAAGTATGTTTACGACAAGGAAAACAAGCAGAACGAGCTTCTTGTAAATGAAAACATGAAGAGATTGGAACAGCTAACATTAGCTGTAAACAATAATACTGAGACAGTGGCTCAGTTAGTAGCAAAAAGTATGTAATAAAAAAGGAGGTAATTATTATGGCAACTATTAATCAGATCTACGGAATGGTTAACGACAGTGCAAAAGAAGCACTTGGCGACAGAGCTATTACCGTAAAAGATACCGCTACTCTCGTATCACTGGGAAATGTGGTATTATCATCAGATGATGACAAAGAAGGCTTTTACAGAGCTCTTACCGATCGTATCGGAAGAACTGTTATAGCCGCTCGTGCTTACAGCGCAGTTAAGCGTTCTGTTAAGCGTGATGAGATGGACTGGGGCCTTGTATACCAGAAGATCTCTTACAGAAGAAGGGAAGCAGTTTCAAACCCCTCATGGGTTTCAAATTCTCAGGCTGACCCCTTTGATGTAAGTATTCAGACCGAAGCCGTTCAGAAGCTTTTCGCTGTTATGTCTACTTACTCTTATGAGGACAGTATTCCTGACAACCAGCTTTTCACCGCTTTCACAAACCCCGGAGCCATGGGTGCGTTCATTTCCGGTATCTACACCAACATGAGAAACTACATGGAGATCGCAGAGGCTGATCTTGCAAACCTTGCTGTCGACACTCTCATTGCTGGCGTACTTATCAAGGGCACCAATGCTCAGAAGAGAAACGTGCTCGCAGAGTATAACACAAAGTTCAGTCAGCATGAGACAGCCGCTACTTGTCTTGCAAACCCTGACTTCCTTAAGTATGCTACCAGGGAAGTACTTACAGCAAAAGACAATATGACAACCATGTCAGAGATCTTTAACGCTGAAGGTTTCGATCGTTTCACTCCCGAAGATAAGTGCGTAGTAGAAGTTCTTGGACTCTTTGCAAGTGCTTCTGACACATATCTCCAGGCAGATACTTATCACAATGAGCTTGTTAAGCTTCCTAACTACGAAAAGGTTGTTTACTGGCAGGCACCCGGAACTACTTTCGCGTTTGAGGATGTATCAAAGATCTTTGTGAAGAACGAACATCTCGCAGTAGCCGGAAACGCTGAAGGTCAGTGTGAACAGAGCGGAATCATCGCCGTAGTTAGAGACTATGACGCGGCGGCTTCTGTAATCATGAGACGTAGAAGTTCCAGCATTTACAATCCTCGCGCAGAGCGTTACAACATTTTCGAGAAGGCAGATCAGGGCTACGCCGTAGATCTTTCTGAAAATGCTGTAGTATTCTACATCGCGGACCCCTCGTGAGTCCCGGTGTAGAAGCCGAAGACAGCGGGACTGAATTACTCGGCAAGGCGGTGTCTGACTTGCAGGCTTCAATTGAAGTCTCAGATACCGCTATAACCGGTACTCTTAAATACAACGAAGGTTGGGCTTCAGGGCCTCTCGCAGGAGCTGGTCACTTCATTGCTCTTAAGTTTACATCTGAGAACTGGAGCGCATATGATAGCGTAAAAGTTGGACTTTCACCCTCAGTTGAAACCGGATTAGTAGAACTTGACTCAGACCATAACGGAGTATTTAAGATCACCGATAAAGACACTCAGGTATTCGTCGTTGAAGCTCGAAAAGACGCAAGCGTGGTTAGAACCACTTACGATCTTTCCGGATTAGTCTTAGAAGCTGAACCCCAGCCCGGATTTGAAGGTTTTATATCTACTCCGGATATGACAGCTCAGACTTGTGCTTACCCCGCATCTCAGACCGTAAACATAACGCAGAGTTCAATAACTCTTCAGGATAATGTTAATGGCTACGGCACGGAGTTTACAGGCACAATTTCGGGTCAGGTTTACGGATACGTAGACATGAATGAGGAGACTCAGTACAGACTTGGATTCAAGGTTAACGAGGAGCTCTTTGTAAATGGTTCCACCTCACAGCTCGGATTCAGATTGTACGACGCTAACAACGACGAGATCAATCTTGGAAGCATGATGTTCTCCGGTTCTGAGATACCAGCTGACGGATACATTGCTATAAGTGCTGGTTCAACAAACACTTTAGTAGATCCTGAGAATATCAAGAGTATTGTTGCTGAATATGTTGATTTCTCTGACGAGTCAGATATCAAGGAAATAACCGTATCGTATGCAACGAATTTAACAAAGGGCTCTTAATTGAGCCCTTTCCTTTTAGGAGGTAGAATATGAATTTTTTAGACAACTACTTAAACAGACTGGGAGATAAAGCTCCAAAGCTCGCTAAAGAAGGTGGAACTTTCGCTGACGGATACAATTACTGGAAGGAATTGCTTTTCGAGAGATCTGTAAGACTCTTTAAGTGGTCAAATACCGGAGTAGTTCCCCCTCATGAGATCGAAACGACGCTTATGTTTAACGGTTCCGGCGGTGTAACAAATAAATATAAAGGTATTCTTTCGATCTTCAACGGCTGGTATGCTGGTCAGCCTACACAGTATTTTGACAGATACGATAGCTATTCGATTTATAGCCCGGTTATTTCGGGGGTATATAAAATAGGAAAAGATATAGAGATCATAAGAAACACGGCCTTAATGACAAGCGTATATCCGTTGGTTCACAGATATGCTATTATGCTGGCTCATACTGAGACAAGCTTTGTTAATACGCTTATAAACGGAAGAGACAGTGGCGGTATTCCTATTGCTTCAACTCTTGCTCAGAAGCAAGCAATCGAAGATTATAGAAGCAGCTTATGTAACGGAAAAGTCACAAGTATCTTAGACCCGGCGTTTTCCGGAGTACAGTTCTTATCTGTAGACAAGAATACTGTATTAAACATTAAGGAGCTTATAGAGGTTCGTGAAAATCTCTTAAATGCGTTCTATAATGACTTAGGAGTTAAGACCGCATGGAACAAAAAAGGCAATATGATCAATGAGGAAGTTGAAGCAAATAACTCTATGTTACTCTTAAATATCTCTGACATGCTTGAACAGAGACAAGACGGAGCTGAACGTATCAATAAAATGTTTGGTACTAACTGGAGCGTGGATATTTCCCCGGAAATCAAATTAATCATGGAGGGTAACGGCGATGGAGAGAATGACAATAAAACAGCTGTGGAAGATAGCGAAGCAGAATAATCAGCCGCTTCTGGGAACCACTGTAGATCTTGCTACTTTAGATTTCATGGAAGACTACCTTACAAAGATAGAAGCTTTTGATAGGGATTTTTCCAGAGATCACGGTTTCTTCTCTTATATAGAAGAGTATACAGAAGACTATGATACGGATTATGAATATTTCCAGCAATGGCAGAAGGATGTTTACTACTTCTTGTTAAAGAACGAAGAGAACTATAAGAGGCTTTATGATCTTATGCATGTTGCATATGACCCTCTTACTAACTATGACAAACAGAGTTCAATCACAGACACTGAGAGTGGTTCTGACATAGACACTAATGTTATAGGCGCAAGACATAGAGAAGAGAATTACGCTCAGAAGCAAAACGCCGATAATTTTGGAGCTGTATTGCACACCGAAAATTACGGTGCCACCACTCTCACTGACAGCTACGGAGCTGTTACAGAAACCGATATACACGGAGTTAAGGAAACTTCAGAAACAGACAAAGTATACGGCTTTAATTCTTCAACCGGTGTAAATTCTGAGAGCTCTATAACAAACGAGGGCCAACAGCAGGATACTCACTCTGAGTTAGCAAAGAGTGATACTCATACTGAAGCCGCGAAGGTAGACACTCACGCCGAAAACGCAAAGAGTGATACTCATACAATAGGAGCTCACAAAGATGAGTTTGATGAAAACCAGGCGACTGACGAACTCACTAAGACCTATGGACATAAGAACGTAAGAGAAGAGCTGACAAAAGGGAATATCGGCGTAACCACCAGTCAACAGATGGCCCAATCTGAAATAGATTTATGGAACTCTTTTAAGTTTTATGATATACTATTTACAGATATTATAAAGAACTTATGTCACTTTTATAGTTCCGGATACGATACATTTTAAAGGAGGCAACCGATGGTTATTAATCTTTACAACAACAAAAGCCCTAAAAAGAAAATAGGGAAAAATATTACGCTTGTAAAGGGTATGACTGGTACGCTCCGTAAAGAGTGCGACATTATCAACCCCAGCATAGAAATTGAAAATGCTGGGGCTATTGTCGCAAATTACGCATACATACCCGATTTTAAGAGGTACTATTTCATAACAAAGATTACAAGCGTAAGAAACGGCCTATGGCGTATAGACATGCACGTTGACGCCAGAGAGAGCTTCTCAGAAGCAATAAAAAACAATAAGTGTATATTATCAAGGGCAAGTGGTTATTACAACTTATATCTGAAGGATAATATGTTACCGCTTACCCAGGATGAGTTTAATACAACTTACGCATTGGGTTCACAGTTCACGCATAAAGGAATATATATGTTGGCGTCTGACAGTTCGCCGTATTCTTCTTAAGGAGGCTTATTATGGATTTTAATTTATCATTTAAAAAACAGCATACAGCAGGAATCACTCCGGATTTTACAATCCAGGTTGCCAGACTTAAAGGAACTCTTAACGGAAACCCTTCGTTTCCGGATAATCCAGTATACACATGGATTAACTACAATGATGTAGAAGGTGGTACAGACATAAGCCCTATTCTTATCGGATTGACTACCGGAGATGTATACGATGTATACGTTGGATTAGGTACAGCTTCTGAGAATAAGCTGGGATTCACAGCTAAAGTAGTTGAATTCGAGACCGGTTACAATACTTCGAGAGTAAGGAAGGGATTATTCTTCGAGAGTACGCTTGGAACTGGCTCGTGCTTTTCTGTATATACATATACAGACGAAGTAAGACCCAGTAAGATTGTAATACCAAATACTACAACTACTGATATAGATACAGATCTCTCAGACAGAAATATAAACTCTATGGCTGAGTTAAAGTCTGTATTGAAGATCTTCAGAGAATCATATAAGACGAAGGCTACGAGACTTTATAGTCAGGGAATGTGGCTTGTTGATACCGCTTTTCTTTCAAACGTATGTATCAATAACTTAACAGACCCCGAAGGTGGCGGCTGGGTATGTTCTCAGGCGAAGATCTTCGAATATCCACAGTATAACTGTTCTTTCAGATCAGCATATGTAAATCTTAGAGGATATTGGAACTGGCATAGCTTTATAACCGGGGAGTTTTATTATCCCGTACCTTTTATTGAGACTTACAGTGGAGATAGAATATATCTGTCAAAATCCCTTGTAGAACCAGACTCAGATGTTATATATTACGACTCTGAGACGTATCCTTTTCAGGAAACTCTGGTTGCCGAAGGTAAGTCTTCGGTATCATGGGACTTTCAGAGTGGAACCAGTATCTTAAATTTCATAGATCAGCCCGGCCAGAATTTGCTTCTTAAGAATGGCTCAGTGCTTCGTATTAATGAAGAGGTTCAGCCTGGAGAAGGTAATAAACATTATTACAACGTAGAAATCATAAAAAACTACGTTGATGAATATGAAATTTCACATACGAAGAATATAAAGGCGGCGTTTAATACCGTATTTGCAAGTGCTGACATGAGACATGGTTTATGGCGTGCGGTAGCTTACGATCTTATAGTAGACGGTGTGAATAATAATCAGATAGGAGTGAATAACCCTTACAAATCCACAACGTCTACGATGATCGCGCTTAGAGGTATATATCTCACTGAAAGCTATGACGTTAGAAATAAAACCGTAGAACAGTACGCAGAAGATCATATGACATCTCCCTTTTCGTTTTGGGATGAAACCCCTACTACTCCTATATACTTTACGGCTGTATACACTTCAAACTTTAATACTCCGTATGGTGAAGAAACCTCAGTAGCAAGATCAGCATTGTGGGGATTTGTAAATACAATGGCTGATTTAATGGTTATAAACGTAGCTGGCTACGAGCGTGCTTCAGGGGTAGACAATTACGAGACCATGTGTAATTTGTTTACTACAATGGCTCCGGATGATAGAATTGACACTTTTACACACCCTGGAGTATTTAATGTAAGTACATATGAGGGATTCAATGACATCTTCGTGTTATCCGCTTACATTGAACCGGAAGAACCGGAAGAAGGCTCTGACAGTATCGGAGGCGGTGGAGGAGGAAGCCAAACCGGAGGCAATGGCTCTTACAATGACGAAGGAGATAATATAGGGTTCAGTACCGGGACTTCGTTTAATGTAAGTAACGTATTTATGAACTGGTATCTCGGAGCTATCGGAGACTCTGGCACAGAGACAAACTTAAACTTGTTAGGTAACTGGCTCAAGGCTACATTAGACCCGGATAGTCAGGCTCCCTGGCAGGGATTAGGTTATAAATACTCAGACAAACTTGCTAATATAGTTTCACTTAAAGCAATTTATGCCCCCGAAGCTCCGGCGTTAAGTGGGCCTCATATACCACATATACACGGTCAGGTTTTACATGGTTCCGGAGACGCAAACCCTATATATAATAGCGTAACAAACCAGTTTAAACAGTCGATCATAGTATTGAATTTCAGACTTGAGGAATACTTCGGAAGTTTCCTTGATTATGAGCCTTATACGAAGATACAGATCTATCTTCCTTTTGCTGGAGTACATACGCTTAACCCATCTGATATTATGAATAAAGATATTTCAATACATGCAACCGTTGATTTTGCAACCGGAGATATCGTATATAATATCAGAGCTAATACCGGAACTTGTAACTCAATATTGTATACGTTTTCCGGAAACTGTGCGATAGATCTTCCGATGACGGCAACCGATTACTCAGGTAAAGTATCTTCCGGAATACAAACATTATTGGGTGCGGCAAGCGTAATAGGCGGTGTCGCAATGTCGGGAGCTACCGGGGGAGCTTCTCTCGGGCTTGTAGCCGGTGGAATAGCAACAACCGGAGCTAATGCTATTGGCTTTATGGCTGACAAAGGGAAAACGGTCTCTTCCGGCTCTGTCGGTGGTAGTGTCGGAGCGATGTCTCCAATGCAGTGTTACTTAATCGTAACAAGACCTAAGAAAGTTCAGGCTGACGACTACGGAGAGATAAACGGTTTTCCTTGTATGAAATCTTACAGACTTGCAGATGTCTCCGGATTCGTAAAAGTTGACAATGCGCATTGGGAAATCCCCGGAGCTACTGAAGATGAACTTGACGAGATCGAAGCTCTTATGAGAGATGAGGGAGCAATATTATAACATAAGAAAAGAGGCTTGATTAGAGCCTCTTTTCTTTTACCATTTTTTAGTTGCCGTTAAATGCCTACTACAAATGGTCTCAATATTCAATTTTCTTTTTATCATCAATCATACTCGATAATTTGATTATCGGGTATGACCCATAATAACCGATTAACATTATGAAACTGAGGATTTTATCCATATTCACTACCCCCTTTTCAGCTGGGTTTTAAGAGCTGCCCTTGACAGCGGGCCGTACTTTCCGTCGGTGACAAGTCTGTTTTCACGCTGGAATTTGATAAGCGCGGATTTTGTCTTTAATCCAAACTCTCCGTCAACTACGAGGGATTCTCCGTTGTAGTCTTCATACCTGAGGAAGTTAAGACATCTCTGAAGCTTTGATACTTCGGAACCCTTGCTTCCGTAATAGAGGTTATAGAGCGGAGCCTCTGGGACATCTACTGAGGGGTTCTCGCAGGGGCCGGAGATGTCATACTCTTCATATTCTACAAACGGAGTAAGTAATCCAAAATCAGTCCACTTACCGTTTGCCCTGGAGCCTTTATAATGTCTCCTGGTTCCGTCTTCATCTACGTAAGAGAGAAGCACACATTTTTCCCATGAAGCCGTACACTCTACAACATTGTAGGTCTTTCCGTCGATTTCATAATTTCCGATATATATACCAGCGTGATTGTTTGCGATAAAGAGATAAGTTCCGGCAGGATACTCTTTGAGCTTTTTGAAATCCTTGCTTGTCTCGGTACACTTACGAAGCAATCCCAGGCCGTCTACGTCTCCGGTAATCGAGAGTGTGGGGCATTTATACCCTACATCGCAGATCTCGATGTTATAACCATTGAGAAGAGCCTTAATAAGATTCCAGCAATCAAAGGTTCTTGTCATGTCTGAATGAACAAGACCGATATTGTTGGGATACTTATTGCTATACGCAGTCTTCCGGTTTGTGAGCTTGATAAGGTCTTGAACGAATTTTGTTGATTTAATCATATTAGTTCTCCTCTCTTCCTAAATACCAGTCAATGATCTTAGAGTTGCTACCTTTTCCGTTTATGAAGTTGTAAACGGTCGCCTGGCTTACGCCGGTCTCATATGCGATCTGTAAGGGAACTATAACTCCCTTCTTTACCAGATCGGCAACTTCCTCTCTGACAGCTTCTGTGGATTTGAAATGGAATCTCTTATTTTCTTTACTCATATAAACCTTCCTCTCTGAGACGTTCTCTTACCTCTCTCTTAATGTTGTCGGATTCGAACTGGGCTTCTCTGAAAGCCTTTTCGATCTCCCAGTACTTAACCTTCTCTTCTTTGTCAGATCTGAGAATTTCGTTCATTTTATCGGCGAAACCTTTCCAGATCTCATTCTCCTTGATAATGCTTACAAGACTAATATGTTCTACCATAATTTGTACCTTCCTTTCCTTAAGGTGTGTTATCTTTAACTTGATTATATGATAGCACACCTTTTTTAATATTGCAACAATTTTTTAGAAAAAATATTTTAATGATATCTGACTTCTCGTAATCCCAGTAATGCCGAATATATAGGGGATAATTTCAGATTGTATTCTGTATTGCACATATGAACCCCTGACATTTCACAACCGGAGTAATCATTTCCCAAGTAATCCTGAAGACTAAATGAGAAGCAAGTGTCAAGATATGTATATGATACTCTTCCGGAATGTTCACTATCTACGTTCATTTTATCGTTAAAGAACTCAAAAGGATTGTCTTGCTGGGATATATACTCGCTAACCTTCTCTTTGTTTACTCCCGATATAGTGGCTTGTATATGAAGCTCTCCGTCTTCCATATACTCTACGAGATATCTCTTAGCTCCCAGGGCTTTAAATCTTCTGTAAGTCTTTTCGTCTCCTTTAACATCATTTCCCCAGGCTCCGATAAGTTTTTCTTCTCCTTCGTTTGTCATGGGGCATACGCTTGAGAAGTCAATCTTCATTATCTTACATACCTTTTCAAGTTTTGCTCTCAGATATTTATTATAAGCGGTGAAATATGCTTCGTGCTTCTCAGGGTTTATATATTTAACACTGTCAGTGTCTGAGTATATATAATCCTCTCCCAGTTCAAGAATAGCAGTCCATAAGTTCTTACGAGCCTTGGAGCATATAGCAACTCCCCAGGGATAAAACAGAAATCTGTTATACGAAGTGTTATACTCTCTTATAGCTTCTTCGACATCCGGATTGTTGGTAATCCATTCGTCATCATAACCAACATCCTTGCTTACAATATCAGTAACTGAGCAGCCGAAAATTGCATTGAGAAGACCCTTCTTAAAGCTATACTCAGATTCAAACCCTTCAACTCCCTTAAGAGTAGTCTTGTCTCTATAGAAGTCTAATACACATTCTATAAGAGCTTTGGGAAGATATGCTGTCTGATATCTTATAGCTTTTCCTATTATAATATCACCGTTGATATCATAACATCTTTTTATTATTTGCCAGTCATCGCTTGTTATTGTCATCTGTATTCTATCGGCCTCTATAAGTCTTCCGTTGTCACTCTTTGCATTTCTTACTCCGTGACATTTACCCAGGCTGATATAATGATCTGGGATATCTTCTTTTTCTTTGATATCATGTATCTCTACGTTAAATACTACATAGTATCCGGCTTTATCCATGCTCTCTATCTGAGACATGTTGTTTACTCTAATCCATTCGCCTTTACTCATTGGCATTTTTTCGAGCATTGCTCCGGGGTATGATGATATGAAATCCTTTGAACCAACATTCTCGAATACGTCACCTGAATTTTGCCAATTTGCGTGAACGTAGCCGGATTGGAAAGCCTCTTTGAGCATATTGTACTCAGAAGCTCCGTCAAGTGTCAGAGACCTCATTATATTTCTATAGGCTCTTCCATTCTTGGAATTGAGACATTTCTCTCTACAATACATTCTTACTTTTCCGGTTTTTGTCATGGGAATCTTCGTAACATCACCGTAGGTCTCAATCTCTTCCTGAACGTAAGCCATAACAACCATTACATCGTTTACTCCATAATCAATCTCCTTCTTTTTAAGGGGAGTAACCGGAAACCTTAAAAGGTTGTAATCGAGGTTGCCGACAAGTTTATTCACCTTATATTTATTTAACTCTTTACCCATTTGTTCAAGAGAACAACCGGAGAGCATATAAGAACATCGGAACTCTAAGCCGTCTTTAGTTGTAGCCTTCATGGGTTCACGCTCTTCGCGAGCGAATATATCTCCCCATGAGAACATATGCTTAATAAACTGAAACTCATAACTAAGATTCTGAATATAGATAGGCAATACCCTTGTAGAAGACAGCCCTAAGATAAACTTAATATCAATCATGAGTCTTAGGAACTCTTCCCAGGTTCTACCGATAACAACATTTCCGTTGATACCGAACTGCCACATATACATACATGACATCTTTTGTCTTGCAACCACAAAAGATGAAACTTCTATATCGAAAGCACAAGCGACATTCATGTATTCAATATTCTTTTTTACGACTATAGGGATATCTGTTAATGATTTAAGAAAACTATCTTTACTTAAGAGCTTGCCTATTCTAAATTCAGTCATCTTGTTTACCTCTAAAAGAAGAAATCTGGTATATCTTCTTCCATTTTCTTTTCGACATCCTTAAGCTCACTTTCGATATAATCTCTTAAGAGCTTGTTAAATGTCTTAGTTCCCATTGCGCTATAGCCTCCGCAAGACATTATCGCGGCATATATTTGATCGCTATCCCAGTCAAGTCTGTTTTGACCAAATCGTATTAAATCGCTTTCCGTCTCACATTCAGCCAGGAGATCCCAGTCTGTCTTTTCATCAATCCAATCATCGTCGTCTATATCAACAAACTTAGCTTTGAATTGTTCTTCGACAAGTTTCTTATGTTTTGCATAACCACGCTTGGTAGAAGTGGGATCTCTGAGGAACTCGGTAAGAACTTTCCTCAGTGTTCTAATCTCTCCCATAGACATCTTATTGTTGCCTTTGAATTTTTGGGATATTGAGATTTTACCATTCTTAACATTGAGGGTACTTACTTTTTTTGTAAGGCCTTCACCGGTAGCCATTTTGAGTAGTTTGTCATACGCTGAACCGAACGGTTGTCTTTTGATACGTTTACGTGCCGCTTCATACATGGGTTTAATAACTTCAATAAGTTCATCATAACTCATTCTTTGATATTCGTTACCGGTAAAGCTAAGAGCTTCAGTTAACTTCATGTAATCACCTCCTTTCGTTTAATTATAATATACACCATATGCCAACTAATTGCATTAGTTTTTTCTAATTTTCTT
>JAEIGA010011765.1_pt1 | contig 13274 bp, 9 predicted proteins | sample 9270691 | NCBI WGS metagenome assembly JAEIGA01 (sample SAMN17057246, study PRJNA624740) | gut metagenome | biome: biome; isolation source: fecal sample | host: Bos grunniens | place: China: Xizang | collected 2019 | reverse complement strand
CGACCGATACGAGTATATCTTCCAAAATTATGTCGATGCCAAGTTCCGCATCACGCAGAACCAAACCGAGCAAGACGCTTTTATCTTCTGGAGCGAGGATCCTGTCATCAACCACGAGATTGCCCGCATACAGCCTAAAGCCACACTCTATCCGTTTGGCAGCCAACAGCAGAATATGGCATATACCGATGGCAAGCATATGATTGTTGCGGCGCAACCACATATTGAGCCTTTGCATATTCCTATTGACGAGATTAGTCTGCAAGGCAAGCACAACCAGTACAACTCAATGGCGGCTTCGCTAGCTGCGCAAATCCTCAATATCAGCAACGACACTATCCGCGAGAGCCTACAGCAGTTCGCAGGTGTCAACCACCGACTCCAACGCGTGGCTACTGTACGCGATGTACTTTATATCAACGACTCCAAAGCCACCAATGTCAACTCCTGCTGGTACGCACTCGAGAGTATGACACGCCCTACCGTACTCATCCTCGGAGGCACCGACAAGGGCAACGACTATTCCGAGATCGACCAACTCGTCCGAAACAAGTGCTGTGGACTCATTTTTATGGGTAAAGACAATAGCAAGCTCATCCAGCACTTTGCCTCTTTTAACATACCTTACACCTCAGTTGATAGTATGACGCTCGCCGTACAAACCGCCTACCAAACGGCACCTAGCGGCAGCACCGTACTCCTATCGCCTTGTTGCGCTAGTTTCGACTTGTTCAAAAACTACGAAGACCGTGGCGAGCAGTTTATGCAAGCAGTTAGAAACCTATAACATATTTATCCTATGAAAATTAACGAACTTATCCAAAAAATTAAGCTCCAATGCACACATATCGACCGCGTGTATTGGTTGCTCCTTGGCGGATTGATTATTGTCGCCATCCTCTCATTGTTTTCAGCCAGCAGCACATTGGCTTTTGCAGACGAAAGTACGCTCAGCCCTATTCTCAACCAGATGTTTTTCATTGCGGCGGGCGTCATTTTGGCTTTTATCATTCAGTTTGTCCCTAGTCATTACATCCGTATCTGCGGTTATATCGGACTAGCCCTATCCATCGTCTTGCTGCTACTCACCTATTTGGGTATGGGTGTCACCATCAATGGTGCCACACGCTGGATCAGCATTGGTGGTATTGTATTCCAACCTTCCGAGTTGGCCAAACTCACGCTTATTATTGTGGTAGCTGACCTACTCAGCCGCATCAAAGATGCTATGGACGAGAAGAAATACTTCTTCATCGCCCTAGGTGTAACGGCGGTGGTTTGTGTCTTGATTCTCTTCAACAATCTCTCCACTACCCTCTTGCTAGGCGGTATCGTGTTTATTATGATGTTCCTTGCCCGCGTCAAATTCAAGTATTGGGGCACGGTTATGGCTATTGCGGTGGTCTTGCTCACCAGTGGTTATTTCGTAGTCAAATACAGTTTTATCGAGCAGAATAAGAAGATCGAAGCTCCTATACTCAAGCGTGTTGTCACTTGGGTCAATCGTATAGATAGTATGATTGAGGAAATCAAGTCACCTGCCGACCAAAAGTATTCTCTTGAGGACGACTTCCAACGCACCATTGCCAAGATAGCTATTGCGCGCGGTGGAGCGTCGCCACTCGGTGTACTACCAGGCAATAGTACCGAGCGCAATTTCTTGCCACAGGCTTTTGCCGATTATATTTTCGCCATTATTGTCGAGGAGTCAGGTATTATTGGTGCTGTTTTACTGATGTTATTGTACCTTGCTATTCTCTTCCGATCGTGCCTTACTAGTAGCAAGTATGCCGATTATTCGGCTATGTTAATGGTCATGGGTTTGGCTCTTATGCTCACTTGTCAGGCTCTGGTTAGTATGATGGTTAGTGTGGGTATAGGTCCTGTCACGGGTCAACCTTTGCCTATGATTAGCCGTGGTGGTACTAGTGCATTGGTTACAAGTTTGTATTTCGGCATTATTATGTGCGTTTCGCGCGAGCAGAACGAGTTATATGCCCGCCAACAGTCCACCACTGCCGAAAGCGTCGAACAGGTCCCAGACATCAACCTTGATTAGTCCTAAGCGGCGTAGCCGCGAACAATGGCTTACGCGAAGCCAATTTCGTAACACCACCCTTCGTGAGCTAAGCGAAACCTATTTTGTGAACAAAGTGAACCCAAACATATGAAGTACTTAATTTCCGGAGGCGGAACAGGAGGTCATATTTTCCCTGCCGTCAGTATTGCTAACGCATTGCGTGAATTAGACCCAACTTGCGAGATTCTTTTTGTCGGTGCCCTAGGTCGTATGGAGATGGAGCGTGTACCACAAGCGGGCTACAAGATTGTCGGTCTTCCTGTCCGCGGTATTGACCGCCAAAAACCTTGGCGTAATATCAGTGTTCTCATCGATTTTGTCCGCTCTATGTGGCAGGTGCGCCGCATCATCAAGGATTTCCGTCCCGATGTAGGCATCGGTGTCGGTGGTTATGCCAGCGGTGCAGCTATGAAGGTGGCGGCGCGTATGGGCGTGCCTATCCTTTTGCAAGAGCAGAATGGTTTTGCAGGTGTTACTAATAAGATGCTCAAGAACGATGCTAGCAAGATTTGCGTGGCATACGAGGGTATGGAGCGCTTTTTCCCAGCTGATAAGATCATCCTCACGGGCAATCCTGTACGCCAAAACCTCACCACCGGCTCACGCGAAAAGGCTATTGAGTACATCAATCAGGAGTTTGGTGTTAATTTCACTACCGACCGTAAGACCTTGCTCATTATCGGTGGTAGCTTAGGTGCGCGCACTATTAATAATAGCATTATTGCCCACCTCCCAGAGCTCTTGCAGAGCGATGTACAAGTCATCTGGCAAACGGGTAAATACTATTTTGAACAATGCCAACAAGCTCTCAACTCTCAACTCTTAACTCTCAACTCTCAACTTTCCAACATCATCTGCACCGATTTCATCTCGCAGATGCCTGATGCCTATGCTTTAGCCGACCTCGTCATCTCCCGTGCGGGCGCGTCGTCTATCTCCGAGTTGTGTTTATTGGGCAAACCTGCTATCTTGGTGCCTTCGCCTAATGTGGCTGAGGATCACCAGACGCATAATGCTATGGCGCTAGTGCATAAGGACGCAGCGGTCTTGGTCAAGGATGTGGACGCGCAAGCCCAACTCGTCTCCACGGCTTTGCCACTTATTCACGACGACCAACAGCTACACACTTTGCACACCAATATCCTCACGCTTGCATTGCCCAACTCCGCCAACCTCATCGCACAGGAGGTTATCAAGCTAGCTGCTAAGTAAAAACCAACATTCTTACACTAAAAAAACAAAATATCTGCATATATTTTTGGCGGGTTCGGAGATTTTTTTATACCTTTGTCGCCGAAAACAATTAAATAGACTATTAGTATGAGAAAATTATTTTTATTTGTAGCAGTATTTTTTGCTGCTATAGTAAGTGCTCAAACTCCTATCTTGGGCGAGTGGATAACCGTGGACGACAATACAGGTAAGGAAATGTCTGTAGTCAATATCTACAAAGCTAGCAACGGTATGTATTATGGTCAGATCATACAACTCTTTGACGAACCTAATGCTGTTTGCGTAGAGTGCACAGGCGAAGACCACAACAAGCCTATCGTAGGTCTAACCATCATTCGCGATATGCAACTCAAAGACGGCGAGTTGCGCGGCGGTAAAGTGCTTGACCCTGATAATGGTAAGTTCTACTACGCTAAAGTGTATCTCAAAAATGGCAAACTCATCTTGCGTGGTTCGCTTGACAAAGCGGGACTACTCGGACGAAGCCAAACTTGGATTCGCAAGTAATACAAGTTATACAACAACTAAACGCAGCTCATATGGGCTGCGTTTTTTATGGTTTAGCAATACATATACATAATACGCACCTTGTCCTCGCATAAAACGACTATTTGTATATTTGTAGTTTCAAGGAGCACCCTATCCTTGAAGCTACCGTAAAAAAATGTACCCTATGTTATAAAAAACGAGCTTTGCTTGCACATATACATTTTTTTTTGTACCTTTGTCGCCCAAATATAATTCAAAGAATTATGAAACTCGTTTTCGCATCCAACAACAAGCACAAACTACAAGAAGTAAAAGACATTCTTCCTAAAGAGATTACCATACTCTCTTTGCACGAGATTGGCTTCACACAAGATATACTTGAAACAGGCACTACACTTGAGCAAAACTCAAATATCAAAGCCGATACTATTTGGCAATGGCTCCACCTACAAGGCAAGCAACAAGACTTCGACGGAGTATTTGCCGATGACACCGGACTAGAGATACAAGCACTCAACAACGCTCCTGGTGTCTATACCGCTAGATGGGCAGGAGAGGACTGCAACGACGCTGCCAACAGACAAAAAGCACTGCACGAGCTACAACACACTACACAACGACAAGCACAGTTCCGTACCGTTATCACACTCATCACACACACCAAAACACTACAGGTACAGGGCATCGTCAAAGGACAAATAGCACTACAAGAACAAGGCGACCACGGATTCGGATACGACCCTATCTTCATTCCCGAAGGACACACACTAACCTTCGCACAACTAACTGCAGAAACCAAAAACAGCATCTCACACCGAGCAAGAGCACTACAAGCGCTCGGGGAGCGCTTAAACAGTTAAACGGTTGAACCCTTGGAACTTTTGAAACTTTGAAACTTTTAAAACTGCCCTCCGGGCGCATAGATATGAAACGATATCTTCTTATCATCAGCACACTACTACTCTGCACACTTGCACACGCTAGTCTCAAGCAGTGGCAGACACACTTCGCATACAATAGCGTTGAACTGATTGCTATGGACGCACAGCAGGTCTATGCCGTAGCCAATGGCAAACTCTTCTCGGTTAACCAACTATCCGAGCAGATAACACTATACACCAACGCTTCTGGTCTGCACGGCAACGAAATAGCACAAATAGCCTACGATACGACACGCGAACAACTACTACTCGTTTATGCCGATGGTAAGATTGACATCAAAACGCAACAAGGCAAAATCAAATATATACCAGACCTATACAACAAGCAGCTTACTAGTTCTAAACGATGCAACAATATCACCATACACGGTAATATAGCATACCTGGCAATGGATTTTGGTATATTGACCCTTGATCTCGACCTATACGAACTGGTGGACACCTATTACATCGGCAACAATGCCACCGAAGTCAAAGTAGCCGACATCCTTCTACAAGCCGACAGCATCTACGCACAAGACCAAACAGGTGCTGTATATGCCGCTAACATCAACGACAATATCGTAGATTTCCGCTATTGGAGTAAGCTAGCACAATCCACCATCACCTTCGACACCAAGAAAGGCAAAGAGTGTATCAGTCCTAGCGGCGATATATGGAAAGTAGCTGGCGATAAAGGTGTGGAACGACTATTCGCCACCTCCGAAAAAGCCTACTACCTACCCGACGGACCACTAGTCAACACACCTTACTATATGACAGCTAGCAACGGCAAGGTTTATGTTGTACCAGGCGGTAGATGGGTTAATCAAAACAAAGCACCTGGCTATGTGATGATATACGACATACAAAACGAGAAATGGACAAACATCACCGACAAGGCTATCAACGCAGCCACAGGCAAGACCGCACTGGACCTAACAGCCATAGCCGTTGATCCGAACGACCCAGAACGCTATTTTGTCAGCAGTTATGGCACAGGACTATACGAATTCCGTGGCACCGAGTTGCTAACACACTACTTACCGCACAACAGTATCTTATGCTCAGCTGCACCTAACAACCCTGACCGCTATACCCGCGTAGAAGCACCTACTTTTGATGCCGAAGGCAACTTATGGGTCACCGTTGCAGGCGGTATAGACACCACCTTAGTAGCCTTCCTACCAGACGGACGACAACGAGGTGTGAACATACAACTAGATGCCAACACACGCTTCACACCCAACACGCCAGGCCCAATGATCATTGACACACACAATAACCAAGTCAAGTGGATGATCTCCTGCCGTAGCGAAGCGGCCGTTGTTGTAATGAACGATGCAGGCACACACTTCGACGCTTCCGACGACAAGTGTGCACGCTATACCGACTTTCGCGACCAAGATGGCAAGGCCATCATACCCGAGTACTTCTTTGCTATCACACAAGCAGAGAACGGCGATGTATGGATTGGCTCATCCGAAGGTCCTATCATCATACCCAAAGACGCCAACATTCTAGAAAGCAACCTATGCCAACGCCTGCGCATCAAGATGCCAGACGATAGTTATCTGCTAGAAACCGAACGCATCAATACCTTTGCGTGGGACAAACAGGGTTACCTCTGGATAGGCACACAGACAGCGGGCGTATATGTACTTGACACCGAGAAAAACGAGATCATAGCCTGCTACACCAGCGATAACTCGGCTATGCCATCCAATACCGTCATCTCACTCACCTACGATAGCAAGTACGATAAGATGTTCATCGGCACAGCCGCTGGACTAGTATCTTATAGTCAGAAAGATGAAGTATCATCTTCGCTAAAAGACAATGATTATACCGACTACGAGTATAGAGATGGCAATATGTACCAATGGCGTGCACATAGCGCCTTCACCTATGTAGAGCATATAGAGGTGCTACCTAGCAAAGCATACGGACTGTCTGCCAACTCCCTCTTTGTCATAGACAAACCTACGAGTCAGGTAACAGCTTACTCGCAACTAGATGGCTTGAGCTCATCCGGCATCAGTTGTATGGCATACAACCACACACTCAAAAACCTCATTCTCACCTACCAGAATGGTCATATCGACATCCTTGACCAAGATGACAATGTGCGCAACATAGCCGACTTGTACCTCAAGATGATGACCGCCGACAAAACAGTACACGACATCTGCGTGTATGACAAGAAAGCCTTCCTGGCAATGAGTTTTGGCGTACTAGTAGTGAATATGCAAAAAGCCGAGATAGAAGACACCTACTACATCGGCCACGAAGGTAGCGAAGTAGATGTCAAATACATCTGCACCGTTAGCAACCAGATCTACGCAATGACCAACGATAGCCTGTACTGCGCTACCATCGGCGATAACCTAGCCGACTTTGCCAACTGGCACACCATCGACATGCCTGCACACAAACAGGTCAGTGGACTCAGACAATACAAAACCAATCTCTACACCATACTCGACAACAAGCTCTTTGTACGCAAAAACGACCAGTGGCGACAATTAGGCTCTAAACTAGTCAGCAGACTATGCTACACCGGAGGCGAACTATACCTCATACCTTATTATACAGGCGGTTTTGCACAAGTGATTCACTCCGAAAAAGTAGAATGGATCTTCCCAGAAATAGCCTGCACCGCTGTCGCTAAATATGGCAACTACTATTGGATAGGAACCGAAGAGGACGGCATCATACTACATAATATCGACACCGAGATGCAGTCCACCTACTACATCGATGGTCCAGCTAGTAACTTCGCATACAAACTGCGATTCTATGGCGATAAGCTCTATATGGTTCCTGGCGGTAGATGGGCAAATGGCGAAGAGCGCAAGGGAGATATTATGATTTACGAGAACGACACCTGGCGAAATATCAAAAACAGCCGCCTCCAACAGATGGTGGATGGGCACAAAGTGCTAGACCTGATGAATGTAGCGCAAGACCCTAACGATGAGCAACACTATTTTGTCAGTAGTTATGGTACAGGATTATACGAGTTATACAACGACTCTATCATCCAACTCTTCTTGCCAGATAATAGTCCTCTGATGTCCGCAGCACCTTCGGCACCTGCTACCTACACCCGTACTGATGGCTTGACATACGACCAAGACGGCAACCTATGGGTTATCAACGCAGGTGGAGGCGACACCAAGAACATACATATCATCACCCCACAAGGACAATGGTACTCCTACAATGTCAAGTCAGGTAGCAAGACTATTGAGATGCATACTCCGGGTGACATTATCATAGACGCACAAAACAGCAATTGGAAATGGATTCCACTGCTGCGTTACAACACCGGACTCATACTACTAGACGATAACGGCACACCTACCAGAGCCAACGATGATAAGGTGGTATATCGCTCAGAATGGATAGATCAGAACAACAATCTGATTATGCCTAACACTATTCATAGTATTGCACAAGACCATAATATGACACTATGGATAGGAACCGATGATGGTATATTGGCTATACCTAGATCCTATGATTTTAGAGAATCCAACCGCTGCATCCGCGTAGTCATCCCTCGCAACGATGGCACCAACCTAGGCGACTACCTACTAGACAACGAGCAAATCAACGACATCAAGATTGATGGTGCTAACCGCCTATGGGTAGCTACGGCAAACTCGGGTGTGTATCTATTAGAACCTACCGAGGACTATGTAGAATCGCCTAGCTACTATGTAGAAACTGTGGCACACTTCACCACAGACAACTCTATTCTACCTAGCAACAATGTGGTATCACTAGCTATACAAGCGTCCAACGGCGAAGTGTTTATGGGTACTGGTGGCGGTCTAGTATCGTATATGAGCGACGCCACACCAGGCGAAGAAGACTACAATAGTATCTACGCATACCCTAATCCTGTACGACCAGGCTATCAAGGTTATATCACTATCCGAGGATTAGCCGAAGACTCTGAGGTGCGCATAGTAGATGCCAGTGGTGCTCTAATAGCCACTATAACAGGCAACGGCGGTACAGCTACTTGGAACGGCAAGAACGCATCGGGTGGACGCATCTCATCGGGTGTATACACCGCTATCTGCAACACCAAGGATGGCAAACAACACGGTACAACCAAGATACTTATCATCAACTAATAACGCGTGTCTAACAAAGCTTGCATCATACTATATGTACTTATCAACGCTCTGTTCGTTGATAAATACGGTGCGCGCATCACAGACTGGCATATAGTCATCAGTGCGGCATACTGCCTATTAGCAGGATTAGGCACACTCTACCTGCCTAAAATAGCGCAAAAAACCAACCACAAATATGCGCTTATCATCTGCGGTGGGCTCTACCTGGCTATGGGCATCGGCCTACAATATGCCATAGATCCTATGAGCTTGCAGGTTGATAGATGGTCGGCTATTCATCACTTTTTGGACGGAATGTTGAGTGGCATATACCCCTATGGTCAACAGACACATCTAGGTGGATATGGTTCGCCACTGCCCGTATGGCAAGTGCTACATTTGCCCTTCTATGCCATAGGTAATGTAGGACTATCCATTTTCGCTGCCATTGCTGGGTTCATCTACACACTCCACCGTACACGCGGGGAGAAAGTAGCATGGACAGCACTGCTATTGCTAGTAGCATCACCTGCTTGCTGGTATGAGATAACCGTGCGTAGCGACCTGATAACCAACATCATACTAGCAGCAACTATAGCAGAATGGTTAGTGTATAAGGGCGTGCGACTCAAAGAGCACTATATAGGTATTGGTATATTGTGTGGTTTGTTAGTTTCTACACGACTCATTGCAATCATTCCACTAGCGGTGACATACGGATACGAGTTCATACAAATGCAATGGCGAAAACAATTAGGCTTTGTAGGAGTAATGATATGCACTTTTGCACTCACGATACTACCTTTTGTATTTTGGAAAGGTAGTACACTGCTCTTCTTCAAATACAATCCGTTTGTCCTACAAACACGCCAAGGTAGTCTACTAGCGCTGATACTGTTTGCCGTGGTAGCAGTAAGCACAACCCTATACTACAAATCAAGTGAGCAAGTCCGCCTGCCACTGACAGGTTGGTTGCTCACTAGTCTAGTAGTAATAGCTTTTGTGGAAAAAATGTGGCGAGAAAATATATGGACAGAGTTGTACTCTTCGGCATTTGACATCACCTACTTGTCAGTAGCTCTGCCTTTTTATATCGTATGCCTAGCTACTAGTTGCGGCGAATCAGATTCATAAACTCCTCACGGGTCTCGAGGCGGTTAAACGCTCCTGTAAAATCACTCGTCACCGTCACACTATGTGGTTTCTCTACCCCACGCATTTGCATACATAGATGTTCTGCTTCAATAACCACCATAACTCCCAGTGGGTTAAGGGTTTTATCGATGCAGTCTTTAATCTCGCGTGTCATACGCTCTTGTACCTGTAGTCGTCGAGCAAAAGCATCTACCACACGCGGGATCTTGCTCAGTCCAGTAATCTTACCATTAGGTATATAGGCCACATGCGCCTTACCAAAGAATGGCAACATATGGTGCTCACACAGCGAATAGAATGGTATATCTTTGACTACAACCATCTGGCGATAGTCCTCCTCAAATAAAGCAGAACGCAAGATAGATTCAGGATCCTGGGTATATCCCTGGGTCAAGAACTGCATAGCAGCCCCCACACGCGTAGGTGTACGCAGTAGTCCCTCACGCTGCGAATCCTCGCCTAATAATTGCAAAATAGCTTCGATATGCGAAGCAATAGCCTGTGTAGTCTCTTCTGATACTTGAAAATTAGTGGACATAGTCGTATTATCTAACTACAAAAAAATAGAATTAATTACTTACAGTCACAGTATCTGGAACTACATATGTGCTATCATATAGCTCAGGAAACTGTTCGTTGATGATTTGCTTATAGCGTATCGCTTCATCGCGTGTTGTAAAATCGCCCAAACGCACCTTCCAAAAAGGTGGATCAGATGTCACATACACAGTAACATCTACCTTGGTGGACAATTTCTCATACAAATCCAACGCTTCGTTTTTGGCTACTCTAGAATCATTGGATGTATATACTTGTACGCGGAAACCACTTTTTTGATACTGTCCTCGCTGATAACCTACAGAACGATCTTTGAGCAGGTTGGTCACTGCAGCATCTTGATAAAATTCGGCGTGAGGCATATCATCCAAAATAAAATTAGGAGCAAGCGAATCTGCCACACTCTCCTCGTGCAAACTCTCGACTTGAAGGTGGTCATCTGCCTTTACTATCGCCACTGATAGCAAGACAATGAGCAGACAATAAAATCGTTTCATAATTATATACATTAAGGTGTTTAATATCTAAACGAACTACCTCCGACGAATTCACGCAAGAAGGATGTAGGTGGAATCTCGCTTTCTGGAATAGGTTCGAAATAGCTCAAATACTTCTTCAAACGATGGGCAGTAGTATACTCATCACAATACTTGGGCACCTCGTCTAACAGAGGTTCGGCGTGTCGTTTGAGCACTGCCAATTCAAAGAGCAAAGCAGAATTGAACATCACATCGGCCTCTTCTTGGAAAGGAGCAATCCATCTATTAGCTCCGCGCTCTACACTATCAAGACGAGCAATAGTCTCGCGGGCACTATATCCACGATAGCGGTAGTCACGCACGATACGACGCAAGAGTCGAACATCCACAGTAGGAATCCAATTGTGGTTATCCAAATTGACAGTAGTCAGCGAACTAACATATATCTTAAAGGTTGCGCTACGAGGTATATCGGGTATCAAAGCAGGATTGAGTGCGTGTAGTCCTTCCAAAATAACTACATTATCCTCTTCAAGGCGTAGGGTATCGCCACGATACTCACGCATACCTGTTTCGAAATTATAGAATGGTAGCGATACTGTCTTGCCATCCAAGAGGTCTTGCACATGCTGGCGGAGCAAAGGTAAATCAAGTGTCTCCAGATGCTCAAAATCCCATTGTCCGTTCTCATCGCGTGGGGTATCCTCTCGATTGACAAAATAATTATCCATTGATATCACTACGGGACGAATACCATTAACTAGCAGTTGGATAGTCAAACGCTTGGAGAAGGTGGTTTTACCAGACGAACTAGGTCCTGAAATAAGAACAAATTTAGGTATACCTCCCTCGCGGTTAGCTATTTGGTCAGCTATTTGTGCCACCTTCTTCTCGTGAAGCGCCTCAGATAGTTTAATCATCTCAAAGCTCTTCTGATTTTTACAAGCACTATTGAATTCTCCTACATTGCTGATATGCAGTAGTTTATTCCAACCCACATACTCTTGAAATATACCAAAACGCTTGTCTTCCACACACATTGGTGCTAAGACTTCAGGATTTTCGCGACTTGGGATTCGGAGCAAGAGATTATCGTGGTAACTCACTACATCATAGACGGTCAAACAGCCTGAAGATGGTACCAGCGCACCAGTATAATAATCTATATAATCGCCCATACGGTAATAGCGACAATATGGATTTCCCAAAGTCTCAAACAGAGTTACTTCGCCAGCTGTTCGTCCACTAAACAAGCGTATCACCTCTTTGGTCTGACGCTCCTCTGTCAAGATAGGGCGATCTTGCTTTACTATAGCATCCATTCGTTGTTTTAGGGCAACAACCATCTCGTTCGTAAATGGCAACACCTTACCCTCTGCATCACGCATTGTACAGTAAAAACCATTGCTAATTGGGTGCTCAAGTCGCAAGTCGCATCCTGGCCATAGTTCGCTGACAGCACAAGCTGTCAACATACTCAACGAACGAATATAACAACGCCTACCGCTCTCACTTGAGCCATCAATAAACTCAATATCTTTCGGTTTATACAAAACAAAATTTAAGCTTTGCACTTTGTAATTAACACGAGCTGCCAATACAGGGAATGGAAGAGATATACCCAATGTGTCATACAACTCACGAAGCGAAGTTCCGCAAGCCACATCCACATATTGTCCAGTATTTTTACAATAAATCGTTACGCGTTGTTCCATAGTAATTGAAATTTGCGTGCAAAGGTACACAAAAATTTGGAAGTTTGCAAATTTTTTTATACTTTTGCAGACGAAATGAAAAAAACTACAATTTTAGCAATAGAATCTAGTTGTGATGACACTTCTGCAGCCGTAATTTGTGATGGATGGCTATTGAGCAATGTGACTGCATCACAAGCCGTGCACGAGGAGTTTGGTGGTGTTGTGCCCGAGTTGGCTAGCCGTGCGCACCAACTCAATATTGTTCCAGTAGTAGATGCCGCACTCAAGCGTGCGGGTGTAACATCCGAAGATCTTAGTGCAGTGGCTTTTACCCGTGGTCCTGGACTATTGGGTAGTCTGCTCGTGGGTACTAGCTTTGCCAAAGGACTTGCCCTAGCACACAATATTCCACTTGTTGAGGTTAATCACCTACAAGCACACATCCTTGCACATTTCATCCAAACACCCCCATCGCCTAATAGCCCTATAACCTCATCGCCCACTTTCCCCTTCCTTTGCCTATTGGTAAGTGG
>JAEIGA010011764.1_pt1 | contig 13274 bp, 24 predicted proteins | sample 9270691 | NCBI WGS metagenome assembly JAEIGA01 (sample SAMN17057246, study PRJNA624740) | gut metagenome | biome: biome; isolation source: fecal sample | host: Bos grunniens | place: China: Xizang | collected 2019 | reverse complement strand
CAGACGATTACACAGCCCATAGAAGCCAAAACAACAACAGCCATAGCACAGGCAGTCAGCAATATGGAAACCGCTATAACGCAAGCCACAAGCCTTATCAGAGGTGGTTTAGGCGGTTATGTTGTCATCAACACATCTGCGGATGGAACACCGAATGAACTCCTCATTATGGACACACCATCAATCGACACTGCTATCAACGTAGTCCGATGGAACATGAACGGCATCGGCTTTTCAACTACTGGATACAATGGACTGTTTAGAAACGCATGGACAATAGACGGTCATCTGAATGCGGACTTCATCGACACAGGCGAACTAGATGGAAATCTGATAAGAGCATCGTCCATTCTTGCTTCTGCCCTTGAGGTGAATGCGTACAATGCTGTCAATGGCACAATCGAAAACGTGACCTATGACGGACAGGGCATGCACATCGCAAGAAAAGATGCGGATGGCAATATCGTCAGCGAATACCAGTCTCTGTTCACCGAGTTAGGTATGAGAGTCATCAATGACCAAAACGAAGCAACACTGATAGCAGAAGGTGATACAGTCCAAGCCATAAACTTAACTGCACAGAACTTCCTTAGAGTCTCGACAGAAGTCACAGAAACAGGCACAGTCAATGTCTACAAAGTCAGTGACCGATTCCAAGGATTTTGGAGCAACGTTCATCAGAAGCCGATGGTCGCAGTGTATTGGGAGGAAACGTAATGGTACAGTTAAGCACATCATGGACGAAACTGAACACTTACAGTTTCAATGACCCAAATTTTAAAGGTGATTTTGCTCTATGGGCAAAAATTACTGAAACCGATGTTGCCAACAACAGAACAAAAGTTTCATACGACTGGGATTTTACTTTGACCTATGGATGGCAGACATCTTACGATGCACAGGATTATGTCACAGGTGCTGGATGGAACGAAGCAACTTACAGAGAATACACATCAAGCAGAACAGTCCGAAGCGGTTCTGAATGGATCAATCACAATGATGATGGCACAGGAAGCGGTTCATGTTCCGGACGCACTCGCATGGGTGGCATCGGATGGGATACTGGATGGGTGTCGGCATCATTCACACTGCCGACCATCGCCAGAGCATCCTTGCCGAGCGTGTCACCGAATCCCATCACGTTGTCACAGGCAACGAACGTTCTGACAGTCACCACAAACAGGAAGTCAACTTCCTTCACACATGACATTACATGTACCATCGGCTCGTTCACCGAGACCAAAACAGGAATCACCGATTCTACAACGTTCGACATTCTGAAGACGGTTTTAAGTGACTTCACAGCGACATCCAAAACACTGGAAGGCACGATTTCCTGTGTTACGAAAGTAGTAAAAACAGAAAACGGTGTAACAACCACAACAACCATCGGCACGAAGACCACATCGTTCACAGCTCAGATAGATGAGACACAGGAACATCCGTCAATCACTTCAGTTACGCTGACAGACACCAATCCCAATTCGGCGGCAATCGAAGCACAAGGCTCATACATCAAATATGCTACGAATCTCTCAGCTTCTATCGCATTAGGTGTCACAGGCAGTTATACAGAACTTGCCAGTGCCGTAGTGCAGTGCGGAACAAAGCAACAGACCTACGCTCTGAGCGGAACGAGTCAGACCATCGTATTCACCTATGACAAACTGGATGCGGATGCTCTGATTATCACCGTCTATGACAAGCGAGGAACAACAGCAACACAGACAAAGACATGGACGCTGATACCATATCGTGACATTACCGTAACTGGTTCAGTAGATCGAATGAGCGAAACAGGCAATACCATTTCGTTTTCTCTGACAGGAGCATGTTTTGGCGGTTCGTTTGGTGCAGTCACAAACACAGTAACAGTCAGTTATAAATACAAACTGCATAACGCATCTACATGGTCGGACGGATCGCAGACATTCACGTTCACTCCGAGCGGAAGCGGTGAGACAACTTACAGTTACTCAAACACAATCAGCGGATTCGCCTATGACCAACAGTATGACATCATGTTTACTGTGACAGACATGTTCACCAGTGCCACAACAAGACCATTAGTTCTGACGGTTGGCATTCCTGTCTATGGTAACGGTGAGGACTTTTTCTCAGTCTATGGCAAGAGTTATCTGCATTTCGACAGAGACAATCCTTCAGTATTTTGGAATCTGAAAGAAGGACTGGATGCTATTCTTCAGTATCACGCTCAGACCAATTTATTGACCGTCACAGCAAGCACAACAACAGAGAACGGAGTGACATTCACCGTCAATGAAGATGGCTCTGTAAAGGTCACAGGAACACCCACAGAGGACACTGCATTCTTAGTAGGCTATTCCCAAACACTGGACACATCCAAGCAGTGGTATTTCAACGGATGCCCTAGCGGTGGTTCATCAAGCACCTACTACTGTGGGTGGGAAACGGCAGTTGCATCTGACACAGGAAGCGGTTCAATCCTCGACCCAGTGGACAATTATCCTTCGTCAGTGCCGTTCTATATCGTTATAAAGAGCGGAACAACAGTCAGCAACTTGGTATTTAAGCCGATGCTGAGAGACACACGAATCGCATCTGATGTATTTGTGCCGAATGGAACGCAAATCAAGGAAAAGCAATACACAATTACATCCAATGGCTATGGCAACATCTACATCACAGATTTACCAAACAATGCGGTCATAGTAGAAACCTATTTCACCAGTGGGAATTATCGAATGCTGCCGATGTCTTCATCAATCAGCAACTCACAACTGACACGTTCATTCAGATTATTTAATTACGCTACTACAAACACAAACGCTGTCACGAACACTTCAGTCACGTTCATGGTCAGATATGTGCTGATGTAATGCAGTCACCTAACGGTGGCTTTTTTAGTGCATAGAAGGAGGACAAAGAAATGGCATCCTATGCAGATTTTAAAGCGAAGTACCTTGGGAGGTCAGTCGATGTCGATGGCTTTCCGGCATCTCAGCCGTATCAGTGCTGGGATTTGGTCAGTGGCGTGTATTTTCAGTACATTGGAGGTCACCGTATCTCATGTACACAGACAGGGTATGTCAAAGATATTGCTAATCAACGGCATACCAACGGACTTCTGGACTTCTGCACAGACATCGGTTTCGAAGCCGAGCTTCAGCCTGGAGACATCTGCGTATGGGGTAATTGTCCGGCATGTCCTCTGTCACACATCGCCATCTATGACTCCGACAATGGTCAGTCGGCTGTTTACTTCTTAGGACAGAATCAGCCGTACAACTATGTCACGATTCAGAGAATTGATGTGAGCGGAATTATCGGCGTGTTCCGTCCAGACATCTTCATGGGCAAACATCCAGAACCGTCACCGAAACCGAAACCAGACCAGATTCTTTCCATCGGAAGTAAGGTCAAATCGAATGGTTTCTACGTTCAGAACATCGATTATCGTAACAATGCCGGATATAACTCCACGGTCGGTGGGTGGTTTCCGTTTGCGGATGTAGATGAAGTCGATGCGGCTGACGGAAGCATGGATCAGTGGTGTCACATCGGAAGCGGTGTCGCATTCAACAAAGGTATCATGACCGTCACAGGCTTAAAGCGCAGATATGACGGCAGATGGATTTGCAAGTGCGACAAACTTGATTATTGGGTATTCCCAGAGTGCCTTTACGAAGTGGAGGACTAGCGATATGAAACTCAGCGATTCACAGTACGATTTTATCAAGTGGTTGGCGATATATTTCGTACCTAGTTTCTCAGCGTTTGTCGGCGTTTGCGGATGTGCGCTCTCCTGGGAGTACACGGCAGTAGCAACTACAATTATTTCCGCCTTTGGTGTCTTCCTTGCCGGATGCATTCAGATGAGTATTGCCGAGTACGAAAAAGCCAAAAAAGAACAGTATGAGGGCAATACAGATGCAGACTGATGTAACTATCTCACTGGCTCAGACACTTTGGCTAATCGGCGGAATAACAGCCATAGCAGCCTTCGTGAGTTGGCTCATGAAGCCTTTCAAGAAATTGGAAGACCACGAATCTAGGATCGGAGCTTTGGAATCAACAGCGGACGAAAGAAAAAAGACCGACATATTCATGATGAAATCGATGAACGCAATAATCAATCACATGATAGACGGCAACAACACAGAGGAACTGAAGAGAGTCCGTGACGAGTACCAGAGCGAAATCATAAAGCACCATCAGTGATTTCAGTTCCCCTATTTGCTGATGATGCGGACAACTGAATATCTTTTTTCTATGCCTACCCAAAAGGGTAGGCTTTTTTTGTGCTATAATATCCATAGCAAGGGTGACTGCTGAACCGTGTGCATCACGGTGTAGGTAGTTTGATTCCCTTGTTTTTGATACCCAATTGATACCCAAAACCAAAAATGGCATGAAAATATTATGCGAAATATAAGATTTTATGCACACTTATGAATGCTTATGAAACGGTATAAAAGGGTATAATCGATTCCGCTCACTCGCTCTGACACTTAAAAAAGCCCTTAAAATGGGGCTTTTTTCATGTTCTGATACCCAAATGATACCCAAAATCGGCAGTCACAGGAAGCGATTTGTATTTTGTACAGAAATTGCTATCTTAATAATGTCCTTTCGCTTCACCAAAACTTTCTAGTACGCAGATTATTTACCTCCTATTGTTCGCTGGCTGTGAGTTACTCCTTTCCTCACAGCCTTTCCTTTTCTCTGAGGGCATCTATCGTGGCTATCATCTTATCGTGCGGTTCTCTCATTAAGTGAGCGTAGGTGCTTAAAGTTTGGCTCAAAGAAGAATGCCCCAAGCGGTCTTTCACCGCAACAGGCGGAACGTTATTGCCGAGAAGGAAGGACGCATGGCTGTGTCTCAAATCATGGATTCTGATTCTCTTAACACCGCTTTCCTTTATGGCTCGTTCAAACTCACGCTGAACACAGGTAATCGGCAATGACCTTTGACCACCAAAAATAAACGGCGATCCTTTTTCGATGAGGGGTTTGAGTGCTTCATAGGTTTTGGTATCCAGGGTTATGTACCGTTCAGAGCTGTCGGTCTTCAACGGCAAAAAACCGCCGGAGTAATGCTTGATAGAACGCCAAATATGGACGGTTCGACCATCAAAATCATCTTTGCAGACAGCCAATCCTTCTGATCTCCGACAGCCAGTCCAAAACAAGAAGGTAAAATATCCTCGATAATATTCACCGTGAACGCATTCAATAAATCTGTTAAATTCATCTACATCCCATGTACTCATTTCCTTTTTATCTTCCTTCTTTAATTTGAAGGAGCGGATGACAACACCGTTATTCGGCACGTTGTAGATGGCGTTTGCGTAGGTGAAGACGGAGCGAACGTAGCCAATGCCACGATTCCTCGTTCTGACAGCCAAATCAGACGATTCCAGAGAGTTTCGCCATTCAATCAACATAGGCTTCGTTATTTTCTCAATAGGCTCAGAACAGTACGGAAAATGCCTTGTGATCCATGACCGTTTCATGGTGGCTGCTGTCTCAGATGAGTTTAGATATTTCAGATTTTCCTCAAACATCTGCATGAACGTTGCGGATGTTTTTGTTGTCTTGGATGCCAACTGGTCGGCTTCCCAGGATTTTGCTTCAGACTGCTTGCTGAACCCTCGCTTGAGGATTTGTTTTCGTTTCCCTGTCACAGGGTCTTTCACTGAGTATTTGACATACCATTTGCCGTTATCTTTATAGACAGGCATAGTCAGTTCCTTTCTATCTGAAGCATTGCCTTGATAGCATCTTTGATGTGTTGCGGTGCTTGGCTATACGCTTCAGCAACGATAAGTTCTTCTGGGATTTCTGCGGAATCGTCATTAGTGGCAATAGATATTAGCCGTTGCAGTCTATTCGAATATACCTTCAATCGTTTGGCTTGCTGTTGGGCGAACACCTGGTCTTTGGTTAGGTTTGGATCATCGACCCATCCCATTAAATACATGGTTGTGGTTTGCAAAGCATCGGCAAAGATTACAATCTTTGACTGCGTGAGATTTGACTGACCGTTTTCTATTTTAGATATAGCGGTTTTGTCTGAGTATCCTGTCATTTCGGCTAATTGCGTTTGGGAAAGGTGCAGTTCTTTTCTTCTGTCGGCAATCCTTTTGCCCATATCATTTTTTTTCATAAAAATTACCACTTCCTGTACTTTTATTATATTTTGGTGTTGACAAATATTCAACCTGTCTGTATGATGAAGACAGTTGAAAATCATTCAACCGAAAGGAGGAAAGATGACAAATAAACCGATGCTCTTAGCGAAGATGGCATTGAACGGCTACACGGCGTATAAGCTCGCCGAGGACATTAAACTGTCACGGCAGTCAATGTCATATAAGATTAACGGTAAAAGAGAATTCAACATTGATGAAATCAACGCCATCTCTGGACTGTTAAATCTGACCCTGGAAGAGCGAGACAAAATTTTTTTTGATAAGTAGGTTGAATAAAAATCTACCAATCTGAAAGGACACCGAATGAAGAAGGTAAAAAGCCGTGCTGAAATGCTAAGAGCCTTGCATCTTACGCAGACGGAAACTCAGAGACTGTTTGGACTGAGTTATCAACACGCAAAAAAGGTCTTCACCATCGCAATGGACAAAGACCGAAAGGAACTGCAAGAACGGATGATTTTTGAGGACAGGGCGAGGATGTCGAGCGTGTTATGGGTGCTTGGCATATCGCAGAAAGACTTCGATAGGATCATCGCCGATGAACTAAAAAAGCGGCTCTGACCTGCAAAGTAGACACCGCTTTGATGAGGTGGATTTTTAAATCCATCTCCATTGTAAAGGAGAAAAAAATGAAAATCAATTTACACTTCTTGCCGGAGAAGCCTGTTACATCATGCGATGTAATCACCTTCCATGTAAACGAAAGAGGAGATCTCTACTACGTTTGCAATACTCATTATTCAGCAAAATTCGGAATGTTCAACACATACGAATGGTCGGAAATCGATGATGCAGATTACGAATACCAGAAGGGCATTGTCGCATGGGCTTACATGAAAGATGTTGAGGAGGAACTCTTCAATGAAATTCAGCGATGAGTACACAAGGGAAGATGTTCGCAATCTCCAGACGCTGACATTCATCTGCATCATGATTGCCGTAGTTCTCTGCACAATCGCCAGAGTGGTAGGTGTCTTATGAGGTGCTGTGAATGCAACCGTGAGCTTATCACGGACGAAGTATTCGTCACGGACGGCGATAAGGTCATGTGCCGTCAATGTGCGATTGATGTATCCAACATAATTTTCGACAAAATCGTGCGGATTTATGAAGAGCAGCCGAAGATGTACAGATTAGCATTCGGCACAAGAGGAATCGATGATTTTTGCTACATCGTAGATGAGGAGAAGGAAAGATGAGAAACGATTTACCACCAGTAAAGCCGACCACATCGGCTACACAGATAAAAGTAGACATCAAACTTGCAAGCGGTGCTGACGCAGTCTTCTACGTTGATGACGGTGTCGCTGGCAAGTACCACGTTCTCGTTCCGGCATTCGAATTTTGGATCACAGAGGAGGAACTTGAGAACGCCAAGAGGGTAATGAAAGAAGGACAGGAGAAAAAGAGAAATGCGTACAGACCTGGTTGAAGAACTGAGAAACGGCTATGACAATGAACCGTCCTCACTCCCTAAAGAAGCAGAGCGTATGGCATCAGTCATGACAGAAGCGGCAAATGAACTGGAAAAGTTTCAGATTTACACAGATAAGATTCATGACATTCGTGGGATGTCTGTGTGGGAAAAGGTTCATGCGGTATCTGCGGAAGTAGGCGTAGTACAGATGACGCTGAACGTAGACACAGGCAAGTCTACCTACAAGGCAATCAGCATTAACGATGTAGTTGATTCGTTGCTCCCGCTGCTGACCAAGTACAGGCTCATTGTAGTGCCTTTACAGAAGGAAATCATTGAACAGGCACAGATTACCACTACAACAAAATACGGCGATAAACAGCAGTTCTATGTGCGTGTGAAGGCATCATACATGGTGGTAAACATCGACAAGCCGAGCGAAAGCATCATGTCGGTAGGCTACGGAGATGGCATAGACAGTGGCGATAAGGCAACTGGCAAGGCAACCACATACGCACGAAAATATGCCCTCATCGACCTGTTCAATCTTAGCAAGGGCGATGACCCAGATAAGGAAGCAAGCCAGGAATACAAGCCGATTGAGAAATCGACAAAGGAACAGATTGCAAAGATCAATTCCTTATATTCCGAGAAGGAAATCAACACCATGCTGAAGAGGATGAAGAAGGCTGACCTTTACAACATCAACTGGGAAGAAGCCGAGAAGATGATAGCCAAAAGAGACAGGTCATTAGTCAATGACCAGACGGAGACATTCTGATGGCTGATTACAGATACAGATACACGGACGTTCCATCTCTGTTACAGGGTGATATGCCGGATGACGGCGAACAGGTTTGCTTCCGTTGTCGGCGGTACGGACTGATGGATTTCCATCACTTGTTAGGGAAGACACAGAGCAAGTCATTTAAAAAGTTCCAAGAAGATGAAGGTTTATGGGTATGGCTGTGTAGACCATGTCACAGATACATTCATGACACCGCACAAGGGCATCAGCAATGGGATAAGTGGAAGGCTGACAGTCAGAAAGAATTTGAGAAGACACGCAGCCGAGAGGAGTGGATGAGACATGCCCACAAAAACTATCGGTAGTTACATGACAGCAATCGATTCCGCATCCATCCTTGAGGAAATCAAAAACAAAGGACTCTCACGGACGGAAGTAGCGGTCATGCTGATACCGCAGTACGAATTCCGCTCTGATTCCTATCGGCATTTCAGATATTGGATCAGAAACGGAAGGATGCCTGTGGATAGATACAAAATGCTGCGGAGGATTCTTGATGGAACTGTATGAGGAACTGGATTCACTGACCAAGCAGTTGGACATAAGCATTAAGTCTCTGCGGAAGACAGGCAGTGATTACGCTTCTGCGGAGAGAGACTATAAAGTCCTTCTGCGACAGGAATGCTTACGGCTGAGAGATGAAGGGATGGCTGTTGGGATGATTGATAAGACATGCTACGGCATCCCTTCGGTAGCCGAAGCCAGGTTCAGACGAGATGTGGCTGAGTCGATTTATAAAGCGAACCAAGAAGCCATAAACTCGATAAAGCTGCGGATGCGATTGATTGAGAATCAAATCCAAAGGGAATGGTCTATTGCCGGAAAGGGAGATATATGAGCGAAAAGACATTAGAAGAAAGAGTCGCAATGCTTGAGCGTGAGGTTGAAGCGTTGGTTACGGCACTTGAAAACGTAGGAAAAATCCTTGCTTTACAGGAGAGAAATGCCGAAGCGATGACAGAAGTAACGAAAATCATCGCCAGTCAAGCATTCGGAGTTGAGGTAGAAGAAATCAATGAATACATCGAAAAGGAAAGGAAATTGTCATGAGCGAAATGAATGAGAAATGGTTCAACTTACAGGAAGCAACACAGGTGAGCGGAGTATCCTATGCCGTACTGAACAAAGCTCTGCGTGAAGGGAAACTGGTAGGAAAACAGATTTCCGATTCGTCACGTTACGGTTATCACTGGCTCGTTTCCGAAACCGCACTGCTTCAGTGGGTGGAGGACAGAAAGACAGTCAAGGCACACGCCATTGCCACATCCAAAGTGCCGAGCGAACTGACAATTGAAGACATCGCACAGGAAATCACATTACGCCTTCTGAAGGCTTATGAAACAGGATACAAGGATGGCAAGAAGGAAGGTAAGGCTGAAATCATGAACGCCATCAAGGGGGTTAAATGACACAGCACGAAAAGATCATTCAGTATGTGAAGGAACACGGAAGTATTACACCTATGGAAGCATGGAGCAAATTGCGGATAACCAAACTCTCAACCAGAATCGGAGAGATTGAGCGGCTTAAAGGCATCAAGTTTGACCGCAAAGAGATTTCAAAGAAGAACCGTGACGGAGAGAAAGTGCGGTACATGCAGTATTGGTTTGAAGGTGAAATGGATGGGTAAAGGATGGATCAAACTCCATCGCAAGTTTCTTGATTGGGAATGGTACACGGATGTGCCGACCAAAACCCTGTTCATTCATCTGCTGCTTGAAGCAAATCACGAACCGCAGAAATGGAAGGGAATAGATGTCGAGAAAGGGCAGTGCGTTGTCGGAAGGAAGGAATTATCCCAAAAGACAGGCTTATCTGAGCAACAGATACGCACTGCTCTCGACAAGTTGAAACAGACTGGCGAAATCAGTGCAGAACCAACCAACAAATTTACGGTCATAACAGTGCATAATTACGCACTATATCAGTCATCGGACGATGACAAGCAACCAACAAATAACCAACAAGTAACCATCAATCAACCAACAGATAACCAACAAGTAACCACAAACAAGAATATAAAGAATGAAAAGAATAATAAGAATGAAAAGAAATATATATATAGTGCGGAAGCGGACGAGGTTATTGATTATCTGAACATGAGGACATCCTCAAAATACAGACATGTCGAGTCTACCAGAAAGCATATCGTTGCGAGACTGCGTGAAGGATTCACCGTACAGAACTGCAAGGATGTCATAGATAAAAAATGTGTTGAATGGATGGGTACTGATTTTGAGAAATATATCAGACCGCAGACGCTATTCGGAGCAGAGAAATTTCAAAACTATCTCAATGCTCCTGTAAAGCAGAAGAAAGGGCAGACAGTATTCTGATGGAAAAAGAAGATATTAGACAGATATTCACCTATCTGAAGGTACAGTATCCTCATTCCTATGACCATTTGTCTAACGATGAGGAAGCGAAGATGTTACTTGCCATCTGGCATGACATCCTCAAAGACGAAGATAAGAAATTGGTACAGGCTGCTGTTAAGAAGTATGTATCAGAAAACACCACAGGCTTCGCTCCCACAATAGGTCAAATCAGACACATCATGGTCGAACTGACAGGCATAAGACCGATGAGTGCTGATGAAGCATGGTCTATTGCAAGGGGGTATTGGTCATCTATAGGCACTGACAATCCATACGAACTGCAATCTTCATGGGAAAAACTGCCAGAGTCTATCAAGGCGATATATTCACCGCATGACATGGTCGAATTAGGATTCCGCACATCATCACACGAAGTGGAAGCCTATGAGAAACCACGATTCATGAAACGATGGGCAGAAATGGAAAAGACAGAAAGGCAGAAATGTTTGGACTGCAAGTCGATTTCAAAACTGGCTATCGAAACAACAGGAAGGCTGATGATTGAACATGTATCTTGAAGAATTGAATGATGCATACAAGGTTCTGTATTACGGCTATACAGACATGGCTACGCCAGAGGATCAGCGGAAGGGAATTCATGATTTTCAGAGATTCAAATGCTATCCGCCGTATCCGTGGAAGATGGATGGTGTAGACCATATAAGCGATGACCCAAGGCTGTTCTTTAACGCCTGTGTCAATGCCGGACTGGTGATGTTTGTTCGAAAGGAAGATGTCGATAATCGATATGAAGAAACAATCACTTATGAACAATGGCTTGCGAAACACCAGAGCGAACCTGGATTCGTGAACCACATGACCAATGGCTTTAAGCCAAAAGATTACTGAAGCGCAACACCGTATAGAAAGTTTGTATTACGAAACAGAAGGACAATGCTATGTCAGTTTCAGTGGCGGAAAAGACTCAACCGTCATGCTGGCACTGGTAAAGATGTGTGAGGAATTGATGACGATTCCCAAGGACGGAATTCCGGCAGTTTTCTCAAACACAGGAATTGAATTAGGTATCACAGTCGATTTCGTGAAATGGGTGAAGGAGAACTATTATCCCAATCTCATTACGATACATCCTGTGAAGAGCTTTGATTGGGTAGTCAAAAATGAAGGCAAGCCAGTCAAATCGAAACTGCGGTCAAAGGATTTACGCCAGTGGCACTGTGGCAAGAGATCGGACGCTCTACTACTACTACTACTACTAAGGGGTAGGTACGGCGATAACCACTATGCTGCCAAGCATCTTTTGGCGGATAAAGACATGCACATGATTCACGATGATTTCGACATCGTGCCGTCACATAAATGCTGTGACTGGATGAAGAAGAAACCGTTTGAGAAGTACAACAAGGAAAGCGGTATGAAGGGATGCATGGTCGGAGTCAGAGCCGGAGAAGGCGGAGCAAGAGAAGCCGCCTTGCAGTCAAGAATCATAAGGGGCGGAAAGCCGTGTACATGGGTAAAGAAAGGCGTGATCCAAAAAGCACCGCTGATTGACTGGACGGATGCTGACATTGAGGAATTCATCAAAGAATACAACGTGCCATTATCCAAAGCCTACACAGAGTACGGATTCGACAGGACAGGATGCATGCTCTGCCCATACTCAAAGCATATCGACAGAGATTTGACATATCTCTATTATCACGAACCAAATCGCTACAAAGCATCCATGCATTGGTTGAAAGATGTGTATATCGCACAGAATGTCATTCTCCCATTTGACGAAGCCTATGAGAGAGAGAGAGAGAGAATGTGGCGTGAGCGGTACGAACCGATGCGACAGGAAATGCTTCGTAAATACCGTCCAGAATCAAGGAGAATCAAGGACGGTGACCAAATGACGATATTCGATTATTTAGGAGAAGACGATGAATAAAACAATCATTAACGGCTACTTAGGGAAAGAGCCAGAAGTAAAAGTAACACCAAACGGCAAGAAGGTTTGCTCCTTCGGACTTGCGGTGGACGATGGCAAGGGTGCTAACGGTGAAAAGAAGACACAGTGGATCGATTGTGTCGCATGGGAGCAGAGAGCTGAGTTCCTGGAACGGTACATTCACAAGGGAGACAAGATTCTTGTGGAAGGCAAACTGACATCACGGCAGTATGAACGCAACGGTGAACAGCGCAAAGTCACGGAGGTGCTGTGTGACCGTTTGGAAATCGAGCGTAGCAAGGATTCCAATGCTGGACAGGGCAATTATCATCCGCAGCAGAATCGCTCCCAGAAGGCTCAGAACGAGCCGAGAGGTGGATGGTCGAGAATTGATGACATTTGAGAGGATCTGCCCTTCTGATTATGGCTGAATGTTGGAAAGATATAACAGGGTATCCAGGATACCAAGTTAGTGATTGCGGAAGAGTTCGCACTCACAACAAAGTAACATCTTCAGCAAGATACAAAAGGCGAGAATGGAAAGACAGGATACTGAAGCAAAAAGTATGCAAAGCCAAAT
>JAEIGA010011763.1_pt1 | contig 13274 bp, 15 predicted proteins | sample 9270691 | NCBI WGS metagenome assembly JAEIGA01 (sample SAMN17057246, study PRJNA624740) | gut metagenome | biome: biome; isolation source: fecal sample | host: Bos grunniens | place: China: Xizang | collected 2019 | reverse complement strand
CGCCACTTAAATTGTAAACTTTTTGTAAACAATATTCAGTTAGGCTTGACTATCTTGACAGTACGTTTATTGGGACTGTATGATCAGGGTACAGTATTACTAAACGTGAGGTTTACTTATGGATAACAACTTATTTTGGTATCCGGCATTGAACAGTAAGTTTGATTTTGACAAGCCTTTACCTAAAGGAGATATGCTTAACTCATATATCCTCTATAACCTGGCACGTCTTCAGTCAATGTTCAAGTATGACGGCCTGCCGGACACAATACCGCAGAAGTGGTTAGAGCATTATCTGCTCGTAAACGGCAGTTGTGTCTTCATTAAAGACGGTGATGATCTTATTGCCACAACGGGTGGTATGGGTGGATTGCCGGACCGTTATTATATTCCTACACAATATATAGTGGCTAACCCTTATGTTAAGCCCGAAACACGCAAGACTTATACAATTGGTGAGGATTGTGTGCTTATCCGTAATGATACATACAGTCAGGGTCTTTTACCACTTCTGACACGTTACTGTTCTCAGTTAGTTGAGAATGACGTTACTATGAATGTAGCTGATATTCTTGCACGTGCAATGATCACAATGTCTGCTACTGACAGTCAGACTAAAGAAAGTATTGAAAAGTGGCTTTGTGACTTGCGTAAGGGCAAGATAAGTGCAATTGGTGAATTACCGTCAATGGTAGGAAATCAGGACCGTTCACTTAACATTACACCTTTCCAACAGGTTGCATCTATTATTACAGACCTTATTGAATATCACCAGTACTTGAAAGCAGGCCTGTATAACGAGATAGGCCTCAATGCTAACTACAACATGAAAAGAGAAAGCATCAACTCAAATGAATCGCAGCTTAACGATGATATGCTGCATCCTCTTATTGATGATATGTTAGCAAGAAGACGTGAGGCACTTGAAGAAGTCAATGCAATGTTTGGAACTAACATTACTGTAGATTTTAACAGTGCATGGGAAACAAACGAACTTGAAGAAGATTTGACTTTAGAGCAAATGGAAAGTGTCACGGAAGACATGACAACAGGTGAAGAAGTTGCACCGGAAGACATGACAACAGGTGAAGAAGTTGCACCGGAAGAAACACCGGATGAAGAAGTCACTGAAGAGACAATCACTTTAACACCTACTGAAGAAGTAATTGCAGATGCGATCGAGACTGCTGCCGAGATCATAGCAGATGCGATCGAGGGTGATACACCTGAAGAGACAGATGAACAGGGGGAGAATGAATAATGGCATATGAGTATATTGAACTTAATCTAATCCCCACGGGTGAAAAGCCTGTATTTCATGCAGCACAGTATGACGTAGGAAGACCTATTATCATTAAACTGAAAAACGGTGAAGATGATTTTACTCCTACTGATCTTGACTTGGAATTACAGGTCCGTAAGGTAGATAACAACATTGTTACGGCAGTTCCTGATTCCGTTGACGGTAATGTTGTTACATTCTTTTCTACACAGCAGATGACTGCATGCAGCGGTACTAATCTTTGTGAAGTACAGTTATCTGACGGTTCTACTACTATTGCCACACTTCACTTTTATTTAGTAGTGCAGCGTGATGTATTACAGGGTGGATTAACGTCTCAGTCAGAAATTTATGACCTTGAAGAACAGATCGCTGCTATAGTTCCGGAAGTTATCGGAGATGAGTATTACACTGCAGAAGAAGTAGATGAAAAGATTGCGGAAATACCGACATTCGATCCGTCAAACTATTATGATAAAACTCAGTTGTATACAAAGACAGAAACAAACGGTCTTCTGTCTCAAAAAGCTAATACATCAAGTCTTGCAACTGTTGCTACGTCAGGCAGTTACAATGACCTTTTGAATAAGCCTACTATACCTGACGTGTCAAATTACTACACAAAGTCAGAGACATATAACCAGACTGAAGTAAACAACCTTTTAAGCACAAAGGCAGACACGAGTTCACTGTCTACAGTTGCAACTACAGGTGATTATGATGATCTTTTGAACAAGCCTACTATTCCGGCAGCACAGGTACAAAGCGACTGGACACAGGCAGACAATACACAGGTTGACTTTATCAAGAATAAGCCTACTATTCCGACAGACGCTACTCTTCTCCCAATTAGTTCAAGCGACCCAACGAACACGAAAGACTATATTGATAATAAGGCGACAAGTCTTATAACTGAAACGGGTGGAAGTAATCCCATTTCAACGGTAGGCGGTACTTTTCAGATACCCTCAAGCGTTTTAGCACATAAAATGATTGTTATTTGTTTTAGAAGATATGGCTATTTTGGTCAGGCAATTATATCAAAGGCGCAAATGCTTTTAGGGGCTTACGGTGCTTCAACAAGATTATGGGGAGATAGTCAAAACTATTGGGATATAAAAATATCTGATAGTGGTGTTATCACTTTGGTAGCGATTAACGGAACGGCATTTCCTTTTGTTGATTGTTTCGGTATAGGGTAATTCGGTATAATTCATATTAGGTCGAATAAAAGAAAGGGGTAAAAAGAAGTGGCATACAAGGAACTTAACGATTATTTTCCTAACGGTCTGAGTGGTAACGGTATATTTACCGCTATTGCTCAGATAAGTTGGTTTCCGGGTGTTTCTCCGGCACATGTCGATACTTACTTCATGTTAAAGCATGGAGATAAGTTAGCATCAAAGGTGTGCGATAAGTTTGCAGATAGTGACGGACATATTACAGGCCAGAAGTTAAATGACCTTGCACAAGTCATTCATAATGCAAACATTGTCAACTGGGAACACATGTATAAAACTCTCACGGTCGAGTATAACCCCATTGAGAATACTGACTACACTGAGACAGTACATGAAGAAAGGCATACGGAAAACACCGGTAATGCAGTGACAACGGGTGAAATGACAACTACTAACACTAATGTTACTACAGGTGAGATGACAAACTCTAATGAGATCAATGTTGCAGGGTTTGACAGTGCAACTAATGTACCCTCTTCTGATTCTACAAATACAACTGATTACGGCACTGAGAATGACAACCCCGTAACAGTTACAAGCACAACAACGTCAGATTACGGACTTAAGACAGGTAATCCCGTAACTAATGACACATCTGGAGAAGAAGACGGCACTTATGACCGCACTATAAGAAAACACGGTAACATAGGTGTTACAACTAACGCACAGATGATCGAAAGCGACATTGACGTGTGGAAACTCAATCATTTTTATGATTGCTTATGTAGTGATATATGCAAGGTTATTGCTTTATCAATATTCTAAAAACTTAAAAAGGAGAAAAAGATTATGGATGTTACTCAGGTAGCTACACTGGTTAACAATGTTAATCAGGAAATCATCGGTGCAAGTGCTATTCTTGAAGAGGACCTCTCTAATGTCGTAGACGTAGGAAAGGCCGTATTTGATTCTACTTCATACGATAAGTATGTTGCAGCACTTGTCGATCACATTGGAAAGGTCATTTTTGTTGACCGTAAGTATGCAGGTGAACTTGGTTCACTCTATCGTGATTCTTGGGAGTACGGTGCAGTCATGGAGAAGATCTATGTTACTGATATGCCTGTTGCGATCGAGAATGACACATGGAAACTCACAAACGGCACTTCTTATGACCCTAACGTATTTACGCAGCCGTCTGTCGCTGCTAAGTTCTACAATAAGAAGTCAACATTTGAGGTTGACCTCTCTATTGCAGACATTCAGGTACGTTCTGCATTTGACAGTGCTACACAGCTTAATGCCTTCATTGCTATGCTCATGAATGCAGTTGATACTGCTATTGAGATCAGACTTGAGGGACTTGCAGAAAGAGTTGTTAATACTCTTATCGCAAACACTGTCTACGATGACATTTCTGACGCTGACTACACAAAGACAGGTACAAAGGCTATCAACCTTTTGAAGTTGTACAATGACCAGTTCGACCCCAACGGTAATGACCCTCTTCTTAAGAATGACGCACTTTACAACCCTGAATTTATCAGGTTTGCAAGCCTTGTTATGTCTAAGACACTTGACCGTCTCAGAAAGCCCTCTATCCTTTTCAACTGCGGTAGTCTTTTGAGACACACACCTTCTGACATGCAGCACTTCATCCTTCTTAGTGACTTTAAGCGTGCAGCAGACGTATATCTGCAGTCTGAGACATTCCACGATGAGTACACAAAACTGCCTCTTGCAGATTCCGTACCGTATTGGCAGGGCAGCGGCACTGATTACGGTTTCGATTCTATCTCTAAGATTCATGTTGACATCGTTGACCCTACAGATGATACAAAGACAGTAGAAATCGAGATCGACGGTGTTATCGGTGTAGCGTTTGACCATTGGGCAGGCGGTATCACATGCGATAAGAGAAGAGTAACCACGAATTACAATCCGAAAGCGGAATTCACGAACATGTTCTATAAGCAGGATGCTAATTATTTTGTTGACCTGAATGAGAACTGCGTTGTATTTTTCATCGGTAATGACGCCGGCGAATAATTACTGACCGTATACGTAAGTAGTTGCAACATACTACTTACGTATATTATTGAGTAATTAAGAAAGGGGTTAAACTATGGGTACAGTTGTAAGAATACCTACATATACATATTACGATAACAATACTGTAAACAAACAATCATCTATTTCATACATTTTATCTGATGACCTTCTTACTAAAATGGCAGATTGGTATCAGCACTATGGTGAGTCAGGTCATGTTTTTGAATGGACAGGTGATGATATCACTGATATACCCAGTAAAGTAAATAATGCTATTGGTTTTCCTTTACTTTCAAAGAAAAGTTGTCAGCCTGTATTACCTATTGCTGATGACCCTAATCATGTAAACCCTTCAATTCTGCAGCCGCACTGCAGTGATGTATTGAACAGGCTTTATATTGATTATCAGTTGCATACAGGTATTGCAAGTGAAATACCGTCAAGATTATATAACCCGGCCACAAACACTAATTTAAATATTAATACATCAGGTAGATCACCTAAAAACGGATATACTGATCTGCGTGACCCTAATGGTGTATATGATTTTTATTTAGGTTGTTATAGTGATACCTTTGCGTTTTTAACGTTTCCTGATTTGAATTACAATAAACCCTATTATAGAATTAGCTATCAGATAATGCCTGAAGATTGGATAATTGGTCGTGAATTTAACTCTGATTATTTTAGTACAGGTCCAAAAGGTTATATCAGTTCTTATTGCATAACTGTACATGTAGAAACACAGAAAAACAGTGATACAAGCCTTATAAAAAAGGTTTATATTACTGTTAATCTTAATGGTAATATCTATCAGCATTGTGATGTTGTTAAGGGTATGTCCAGCATTGGCAGTGATGCTACATTTCTTGATACTGACAACCCTTACGGTGAAGGTGGTTCTGCTACTGTTGGCGGTGGAGACGGTAAGTATGGAGACATTGATGCAGTAGACGGTATGGAAGTTCCGTCACTGCCCGGACTTTCAGCAGTAGACACGGGTTTTATCAGTCTTTATAACCCAACAAATGCACAGTTAAAGAGTTTGTATAACTTCTTATGGTCTAATCTTTTTGACATTGCTACATTCAAAAAGCTATTTGCAGACCCAATGGAGTGTATCATTTCATTAGGTATTACACCGTGTGTACCCTCTTCATCCGGTGCAACGAATATCATGTTCGGTAATGTTGATTCTGGTGTTAACGCAACTGAATTATCTACGCAGTTTGCTCAGGTTGATTGCGGTTCTGTTGCTATTGATAAGTATGTCGGGTCTTTTCTTGACTACTCACCTTATGTTAAAGTTTCATTATTCTTGCCGTACATTGGCTTTGTACATCTGGGAACTGATGACATTATGGGAGGCAGCATTAATGTTACATATAACGTTGACTGCTTATCAGGTGAATGTATTGCTTTTGTCTCACATAGTGACAGGGGAGTGATCTATTCATATACAGGCAACTGTCGTGCAGAATTACCCATTACGGGACAGAATTACGCTAATTCACTAAAGAACTACTATGAGCAGTTATCCGGCATTATTCCTGCTACGGTTAACGGTGCTGCCGGTGGTCCGGCCGGTGCAATAGCAGGTTTTGCCGGCAGTGCCTTAAGTGCTGCCGAAAGTGTAATTCTTAACAATAAACCTGATTTTCAGCGTTCGGGCAGTTGTGCAGGCAGTTCGGGTATGATAGGAGTACAAACACCTTTTGTAATTATTGAAAGACCCCGTTTTTCTGTTCCTAATAAGATTCAGAAGTATGTAGGCCAGACATCTAACATAACAATGTACTTAGGTGACTGCAAAGGGTTTACGGCTTGTGATTACGTACATCTTGACGGTCTGGGTGCAACTACAGAAGAGATAACAGAAATTGAAAGCTTGCTCTATAAGGGGGTTATCTTATGACAATAAAACTGTATTCAAACACATCTGATAAGATTGTGGTAGATAAATCTATTACTCAGGTAGGTGCAGACATTACTGGTACTTTGCGTGAAGACTGTTCTATCATTGACCCCGTTATCAAAATGGAAACTAACCCCATTGGAAGTAATTATGCTTATATATCTGAGTTTGGCAGATACTACTACATAAATAATATTGTTTGCACCGGCAAACTTTTTGAAGTGCATATGCACGTTGATGTTTTGAAAACATATGCTGCCGGTATCAGATCAAACAATGCAGTGGTATCAAGACAGGAAAAGCAGTACAACCTTTATTTACAAGACGGTGTTTTTAAAGAACAGGCTAATCCACATTATGAAATTAAAAAGTTTCCGTCAGGGTTTTCATCTTTTAACTTTATTCTTGCAGTCTCAGGTGACTAAGAAAGGCGGTTTATTATGAATGACATTGTATCAATTATCAGTGCAGTTGGTTTTCCTATCGTAGCAGCGGTTGGTTGCGGTTACTTTGTTAAGTGGCAGTACGAACAGAATCAAAAGCAGAATGAGGAAATGAGAAAAGAGCATAAAGAAGAGGTCGCTAAGATGACAGAGGCCCTTAACAATAATACTCTTGCCTTGCAGCGACTAATCGACAAGTTAGATAAGGGGGAGTGATCATGGCAAGCCTTTACAGAAAACCTTGTGTAGATTCCGCTATATCCGACATAGGCTATGTCTCAGACGGCCTATGGAATAAGTACGCAGAAAGACTTGATGATTGTGACTTCTTTGCCGGATGCGGTAAAAAGAACGGTCAGGTTGACTACTGCGGAATTGCTTATTGCTACTGGTTATTCCTCAATGTCATTACAGATGACGGTGACATCGATGATAATGACCGTAAATACATGACGCACTATGCAATGTATCAGTCAGATTCATGCTGCACTTCTGCCGGATGTACTCAGCAGGCTAATGCATATAAGGACAATGACGCATGGTCTTCTGACCCACAAGACCTGGCTATCGGTTATCAGATCTTCTTTCAGAAATCTAACGGTGCTATCTATCATACCGGCATGTGTGTTGACTGGGATGACAACGGCATTTATACCGTTGAGGCTAATGTCGATTCAAGACAGACCTTAAAGCGTTTCTATCCTTATAGTGAATTTGGCAATAAGATTGCCGGTTTCGGTATTCCGAGATTTGACGGTTATGAGTTGGAAAGTAAACCGTCTTCACCGGTAAACAGTACACCGACTGACAGTCATGTCCTGACAGATGCAGTAATTGAAGACTTAGCCAGAAGATGCATTGAGGGTGAGTTTGGTAATTACCCTTTAAGAAAGCAGTTAATAAACAGTTTGGGTTATGGTCCTATCTATTCACAAGTGCAAAAACGTGTTAATATGATCGTATACGGTAGATAGACCGCCGTGAATAATGTGTCTTGTTTGGTTTGACCGGTTATGTTGGAGAGCATAGCCGGTCATTAATTTGTAACAAATTTTGTATTGAAATCGGCTCTCAAAAATTATATAGTAATCATAACCAAACAAAATAAGACATACGGAGGTATTTACCATGAAAAAGACTTTTAATTTTCCGTCTATCAGAGTAGAGCAGTTTACTTCACCGGTCATCTCAGGTGATGCTGTTATCATGTACCATTTATATGTAAATGGTAACTTCTACAGGGCGTTCAGTTCTCAGGATGACCTGATTCAGTTCTTACAGTCATTCGTTAAAGTTAATCTGGGGGTATACTAATATGTTTATATCAAAGCTCAGGTACGATGCTCTCATTGAGACTATTGCAGATTCTACCAAAACACTTAATACTGCTTATGAGTACATTGAAAAGCTAAAGGCGGAAAATAAGCAGTTAAGACACGATAAGGTATTATTACTTAATATGCTAAAGGGCAGCGACCCTTTTGACATAAACTTTCCAAATACAGACAGAAAGGGGGGTAACTCCGCTAATACCGGTGCAGACACATTAGGCGATATTTTTGAATTATGAAAGGAAAATAATTATGTTTGATAATGAAGTTAAGACAACAAGACCTGACACAAAGACAACAAGACCTGACACAAAGACAACTGAGTGGGTTGTTAAGGTTGATAAGGTCATTAAGACAAAGAATGACAATCTTCTTATGGTTAACCTTGATGTTAACGGTGTTCTGATCAAGGGCTGCTATTTCAAAGAGGTTACAGTTAAAAAAGACGGACAGAAGTATAAGGCCGGTGACAAGTGCTACATGCTGGACTTTCCGTCACAGAAACACGGTGATAAGTATTATCCGGTTGTATGGTTTCCTGTCTCCAACGAGATCATTGAGAGCGTAAAGGCTCAGATAATGGAAGATCTGAACGAACAGAAGTAAAGGATAATACTTTATCCTTTTAGCCCGTCAGTTAAAATTAGCCCTGACGGGCTTTTTAATAGGAGATTATAATGGAATTAAGTAATCAATCAAAAGCATTGGTCATAGATTATACATTCGGTAAATTGACTATGTTTTTACCGATAAATGCTTGTGTATTTTGCAAGCATTGTTCTGAATTTTTCTATGATTATACAAATGGACCATATTTAATATTATGTGATATTAAAGATCATCCTGATAATTCTAATGGAACATGTGAGTTATTTATTGATAAAGAGGTGTAAACAATGGCAAAGAAGAAACAACCTAAAACACCGTTTTTTACTGAGGGAATGTCTGTCAATGAGATACTTAATATTTCTCCTGACAGACTTGCAAAACTTAATAAGCGTGACATTTCACGTGCATTAAGAACGGTCTCACTTGCAGCGAATAAACGTATTGACCGTTTAAAGAGTAAAGCAGTTAAGACTAAAGAGGGTTATATACCTAAGTCAAAGGGCAGTCAGATCAATACAAGTGCATTGAACTGGGTAACAGATGACGGACACAAGAGATTCAAGTTTGGTGTTAAAAAGGCCAGCACACGTAATGAGATGATAAGCCAGTTAAAAAAGGCTAAACAGTTTATGGAGATGAAAACATCCACTGTCGGTGGTGCTATTGCAGTTCGTAAGGAAACTGAAAAAAGGCTTTTCGGTAAAACACGTGAACAGGCTGCAAGAGGTGCTAAGACTAAAAAGGAAAAGGCTGCTATATATTCACGTTATGAAACAATGTCAAAGGAAGTATGGTCTTATTACCGCAAATTCTTAGAGTTAAAAGGCCGTGACCCTCATTCATACATGTCAGGCAGCGATACGATCATAGAATTGATAGGACAAAAAGTCGTAACAGGTGCAGACGAGGGCGAGAGCATACAGGCTGCTATCGATATGTTTAAATCTGAATACGAACAGGAACAGGCAGAATATAACGACCTTTTTAACGATGATGACTTCTGGACAATGGAATAATGTTTCAATTAGATACCAAACAATACACATTAAAGGATATACCGGTAATACTTAAAGAGGCATACAAGAACGGAAAGCATACAAACAATCAGAAGATCAGTTATTACAATATCGTGTTTGCTTTTGATATAGAAACATCCTCATTTACCGATAAGCCTACGAGAGAAGACCATAATGAAAAACGGTCTGTTATGTACATATGGCAGTTGGCGATCAACGGCAGAGTTATAACAGGCCGTACATGGTCTGACTTTTTATTTGCGATCGAACAGATAGAACAGATATTACAGACTGACCGTTATAACAGATGCATTATCTACGTACATAATCTTGCTTTTGAGTTTCAGTATATCCGCAAGTTCTTTGAGTGGCATAAAGTATTTGCGATCGATAAGAGAAAACCCATATATGCAATAACTGAAAGCGGTATAGAGTTTAGATGCAGCTATATCCTGACAAACTACTCACTGGCTAAGTTAGGCGAGCAGTTGAACAAATACAAGGTAAGTAAACTTGTAGGAGACCTTGACTATAAACTGGTCCGTCATTCCGGTACTGCACTTTCCGAACAGGAAATGTCTTACTGCATAAATGACGTGCTTGTAGTGTCTGCATACATTCAGGAACAGATAGAAAAGGAAAAGTATATATATAAGATTCCGTTAACATGTACAGGCTACTGCAGGCGGTATGTAAGACGCAACTGCTTATACGGTGACAATTACAAGACATGGAAACACCAGTGTGCAAAATACCGTTCTATCATGAATAGTCTGACTATCTCAGGTGTTGAAGAATACCGACAATTAAAGCGTGGTTTTCAGGGCGGTTTTACTCATGCCGGCAGTTACTGGGCCGGTTATACGATAGATAATGTTGATTCGATCGACTTTACGTCTTCTTATCCTTATGTATTACTCTCAGAGCAGTTTCCTATGTCTTCTGGTGAACTTGTTACTATTCATTCTCAGGATGAATTGGAAAACTACTTAAAGAAATACTGCTGCTTATTTGATGCGAAGTTTTACGGCTTAAAAGCAAGATTCAAATATGAAAACTATCTCTCAACATATAAGTGTTACCAAAAGACCGGTATAGTTGAAAACAACGGCCGTGTATACAGTGGTGACATAGTTGCAACAACAGTGACAGAACAGGACTTTGAGATCATCCGTAAAACCTACAGTTTTAAGAAGTGCGACATTGCTAATTTTCGTATATATGAAAAAGGTTATCTGCCTATTGAAGTCATTAAGTCAATTATCAAACTCTATCAGGATAAGACCACATTAAAAGGTGTTAAGGGCAAAGAACAGGAATATCAAGTATCAAAGGGACTTCTTAATTCAGTTTACGGCATGATGGTTACTGACATTATAAGAGATGAGATAATCTATAACGATACATGGGAAATAGAACCGGCAGACCCCGAAAAGCAGATCGAGAAGTATAACAACAGCAGAAGACGTTTTTTGTTTTATCCTTGGGGTGTTTGGTGTACTGCTTATGCAAGACGTAATCTATGGACCGGCATAGTTAATTTTGGTGAAGACTACTGCTATTCCGACACAGATTCAATAAAGTGTGTAAATATCGAAAAACATCGTGAATACATAGACGCATATAACAAAATGTGTGACAGAAAACTAAGGCATATGTGCGATCATTACGGCCTTGATTATGAAAAAGAACTGTTACCCAAGACCATAAAAGGCGAAACTAAGCCTTTAGGAATATGGGATCATGAAACAAAAGGAAATATCTATAAGAAGTTTAAGACACTGGGTGCTAAACGCTACATGGTTTATCAGGGTGAAGACTTATCTCTTACTGTATCAGGTGTTAATAAGAAGTTTGCAATACCATACTTAAAAGAACAGTACAGTATTGAAGACTGCTTTGAGGCCTTTAATGAGGGTCTGATAATACCGGAACAGTTTACAGGTAAACTAACCCATTATTATATTGATAAAGAGTATAAAGGCAACATAACAGACTATAAGGGGGTAACAATAAGCTATGATTCATTATCAGGCATATTCTTAGAACCGGCTGCATATGAATTTGACATAACGTCAGATTATATAAACTTCTTGAAAGGAATGTACTATACAAAATGAAATACTATTCTTTAACAAACATTTTGAAAAAGCACTGCAGATACAATATCGTGTTCGGTGAACGTTCTAACGGTAAAACATACAGTGTATTAGAGTATGCCGTTAAGAAATACTTTAAGACCGGCAGACAGATTGCAGTTGTAAGACGCTGGAGAGAAGACTTCAGAGGCAAAAGAGGTGCTGCATATTTTGATAACCTTGTGTATAACGGTGAACAGGTAAACCGCATAAAAGAATTATCAAACGGCAAATACGACCATGTTGTATATACAAGCGGTAAATGGTACATGTCTTATTATGATTCGGAGATCGAAAAGAACGTGCTTGCACCCGAACCGTTCGCATTTGCTTTTGCACTTACTGAAATGGAACATGAAAAGGGTAATTCATATCCTTTAGTAGATACGGTCCTTTTTGATGAGTTTATGAGCAGAGGCATGTACGTGCCGGATGAGTTTGTACTTTTCATGAATACATTGTCCACGATCATAAGACATAGAGATAACGTAACTATCTTCATGTGTGCAAACACAGTTGACATGATAGGCTGTCCGTACTTTAAGGAAATGGGCTTAAAACACGTTAAGGACATGAAGAAAGGTGACATTGACGTTTATACTTATGGTGACAGTGGTCTGCGTGTTGCAGTAGAATACTCTGATTCACCAAACGCAAACAAGCCGTCAGACGTGTATTTTGCTTTTGACAATCAAAAACTCAAAATGGTAACCAGTGGTGAGTGGGAATTAGACTTCTATCCGCATATGACTAAGACCATTGACCGTAAAGAGATCATCTTTTCGTATTTTATACTATATGAAGATGACACACTGCAGGCCGACATAGTTGTAAGACAGAATGAGAGTTTTACATTCATTCACCCTAAGACTACTCCGATCAAGTACGAAGACAAGGACATTATATTTACAACAGATGCAAACACTCAGATGAATTACATGGGCCGACTGACTAAGCCTATAAACAAGGCCAGTAGAAAATTGTTTTGGTACTTTGCAGCTAACAAGGTTTTCTACTCAGATAATGAGGTTGGTGAAATAGTTGCACATTATCTCAATTGGTGTAATACTATGAAGTGATCATAGAGGCTATATACCTCCGTATTACCTACCACATGCAGCACGATAACACCGGTCATTCAGTTGGCCGGTGTTATTGTTTGTCCAGGTATGTGTACGAATAATAGGACTATATAGAAAATATGTTCTGCGATATTAATGGGACAGTTTGGATAGTCAAGCCTAACTGAATATTGTTTACAAAAAGTTTACAATTTAAGTGGCGAGTTGGGGGGTGGGGGTATCAGT
>JAEIGA010011762.1_pt1 | contig 13275 bp, 10 predicted proteins | sample 9270691 | NCBI WGS metagenome assembly JAEIGA01 (sample SAMN17057246, study PRJNA624740) | gut metagenome | biome: biome; isolation source: fecal sample | host: Bos grunniens | place: China: Xizang | collected 2019 | reverse complement strand
GGGGATGAAGAATACCTTGTAGCCCTCGGTGCCGTCACTATTAAAATAGAGGTAATAGTTGTTGGAGTTGTTCCAGTAGTCGTCCCACATACCAACCACAACATTCACTGCATAGGTCTTCAAAAAGAGAGGAATGTCAATCACCTCGCCGAGCCAATCGTGCAGGTCGTTGCCACTCTTGGAGTTGAGTTTGCGCATAAAGTCCTTGAGCTGCGATTTGGCCGAGGAGAAGGAGTTGTGCTCGGTCTTGAGCTCATAGGGCCACTCCTCGTCGGTGTCTTGGTCGAGGCCAAACTTCCTGTCGTCGTTGTAGTCCTTCAGGTCGGCGCGTCCTTTGGCTCCGTAGGTACACTTCCAGAGGTTGCCCTCGTGGCCGCCAAAGCGGTCGCTGCGCACCTTGAGGTACTCGTCGTCGATAGTCTCGAGCATACCATAGACGCCGTAGTAGGCGGGTTGGGGGTCACCCTCCACCTGAACCCACAGACGGCAGTAGATGTCATTGATGGCAGTCCATACGCCATAGCGACGGAATAGGTCGTAGCAGTAGACCTCCCTCACATAGGCCGGGTCATCTTTGAACCATTTGAGGTGGAGCTTTCTCACACCACCGATGGTGTGCTGGGAGTCTTTGTGGAACTTGCGGAAGTTGATTTGGGTGTGGAAGTGGTGCCAATCGGGATTCTCCCTATTGTGCATCTCGCCACCGTTGCCCTCGGGACGACGGCGCGAAGTGTTGCCCCTCAAGCGCCAGCCAGCCTCCTTGAAGTGGAATACATCGGTGCCGTTGTCGAAGGTTACATCGCCCTTGAAATACTGCTTCGTGGAGTTGTTCTGGTCGAAGGTCTTGAGCATATTATTCCATTCTGCCTCGCTCACCGTGAGGGTGATGTGGGGCATATTGTTCTCGTTCCACACATAGCTCACAGCCTCGGCAAGCGAAGAGGTGCCGATGTCGGGATTGCCCTCCTGGTTATCTCCGCCACCGTTGTTGCCACCCTCGTCGTTGTTGCCACCCTCATCGTTGTTGCCACCATTCTCCTCGTCCTTAAAGACAACCTCGGTGTTGTTGAAGGGGGAGAGGCCCGAGCCACTATTGCTCACGCCGGGGGTTGCGGTATCCACCACCCACCATTTGTGGCCGTCGGCGATGCGGGCTGCAACGGTGAAGGTGTGCTCCACATCGCCATCCCACGCATCCGCCTCGCCCGCAGGTTTGCGTGCTGAGTTCACAAAGTGGTCCACATACTCGCCCTCTTTGTTTACCAACACCAACAGCAGGGATTTTTTGCCGGAAATGCCCGAGTCGCTTGTGCCAAGCGAAAGGCCGGGGTAGGTGTTCTCTATGCCCTTGCAGGAGAGTACCGCAAAGGAGTAGCCCTTGAGGATTGTACCCTCGGGAATGTAGTAGGGGGCGGTGCCTTCTGCATTGTCGAGAGGGCTCTCGCCATTCTTGATGATGGTCCAGCCGCCCAAATCCACAGCCTCCTCGGAGGCGTTGTAGAGCTCAATATACTTTTGCTCGGTGTTAATCTCATTGAGCACAACCTTACCCTCGCCCAGCGCATCTTCGCCAAAGAGGGTGGTGCAGGCCGTCAGCAGGAGTGCCACAAAGGGCACAAGTGTCGAAACTTTCTTTATAGCCATATTGTCTGTTTGTTGTTGTATTGTCTGTTGGAGAACATACCACTGCCGATATCCACCTTGAGCGAGATGACCTGCTGCCATCCCCAGTGTGCGCCGTCGTAGTGGTGTACGGAGCCGAAGCGCAGCGTTACACCATCTTTAATGGTGGGCTGCCAGAAGAGCTCCAAGCGGTTGTAGAATCCCTTTTCGCCCACGCGGTAGAAGGGGTCGCCAGAGTAGAGCGAAGAGCCATAGATACCTCCCTCGGCATTCTCGTAGGGGAGATTCCAGTAGGGCATAAGGTCTTTGCCCTTGTAGAAGGTGTTCTTCACACCCAGATCCTCCCTCTGCAGGTGGAGCGACAGCTCGTAGCCACCCGGCATAACGGGGGTGCCGATGTGGTAGCGGTCGTTCTGGTAGGACTGTAACCACGAGGCCTGGAAGGAGAGTGTGGTGTTGTTGAACAACGACGAGAAGTCGAAACCTATGTAGAGGTTAAGAAGTCCGTTATCGACCACTCCGCGCGCCGTGTCGCTTGCTGCGTGGTGGTGGAGCATAAGGTTGTAGCCCGCATAGGAGAGGCTTTTGTGGGCCTCGCCTGCTACCAGCAGCGTAAACATCTCACGACGGGTGGCGGAGCGCAGACCGTTCCAATCACACGCCAACTCGGAGAACCAGAACGAACCCGTATAACGCAACAATGCACCCTCAATGGTGGGGTGGTAGAAGGCGTAAATCTCATCGAAGGTGGCACGAGGATAGCGCCCCGAAAGCTTGCTGCGGGGAAAGAGTCCGAGAGAGGCCTTGAGTCGCGAGGATGGCTCCGAAAAATCGTAGTAGGCAATGAACTCGGGAGTGCCGAAGAACTTCTCGCTGCCCATATCGGCGTGGAGGTTGGCACCCATCATAAGCGAATGACCATATCCCCAACTCACTCCAACTTCGGGCAGAATGTTGGCCCCAAAAATGGTGGAGGAGGGGACAATCATCTTGCTTGGGTCGCCATATTCGCGGTTGTCGAAACGAAAGTCGAAGTCGATATCCCACACCACCTCTTGCGCTGCGGCAGGCCTTGTGTGGATGCCGACGCAGAGCGTGATGAGGAGAAATATGTGTATAAAGTGCTGTTTCATGCCGCAAAAGTAATCTATTTTCTCTGTAAATGCCACAAATATCACTATATTTGTGAGAAAATAACCCAAAGACTATGATGAAGGATTTTTTTGAGAATGTTGCGGTCTCGATGACCGTCTGCGACCGCCAAGGAAAGGTTGTCTATCAAAACCAGCGAGCAGTTGAGGCTCTCGGTGAGGCACGAGGCCACTCTCTGGAGGAGTGCCATAAGTCCTCCTCGTGGGAGATGATTCAGCGAATGCTCGCCGAGGGAACAACCAACGCCTATACTATTGAGAAACGAGGCGTGCGCAAACTTATCTATCAGACCCCTTGGTATGAGAATGGCGAGGTGGCAGGACTTGTGGAGTACTCCATTGTGCTGCCCGAGGATATGCCCCATAAGATTAGGGGCTAAAAAGCGCCTGTGCGGCTTGCGCTGAGGGACATTTTGCGATTTTTTTGAAATTTTTTCGCAAAAACTTTTGGAAGTAAAAATTAAGTTACTACCTTTGTCCCCGCTTAAGGCTTCTTTAGCTCAGTTGGTAGAGCACGACACTCTTAATGTTGGGGTCCTGGGTTCGAGCCCCAGAGGGAGCACAGCAATGAAAGGACAGTCATTTGACTGTCCTTTTTTCGTATAAATACGCTTGGTTTGACGACGGTCTGTGGCGGAATTAGGCAATAATAAACCTCTCCGCAACATTTGTTGAACCTATGCTGAACCAAAAGAAAAATTGCATGAACCAAAATTTGCGTTTGCCATTTGATATATTTTTTTTAAATTTGTCTCAAATTATTTATAGATAATGATTACTCAAGATAGAACTATATTCGACGATTTAGCTTCCGTGCAACCGCAGAAAAAACTTTCGGATGTTTTATCTCAATTGATTTTTGAGCATACAAAGAAGCCTATATATACATCTGTTGATTTGTTTTCCGGATGTGGAGGTTTGACCAAAGGCTTTGAATTGGCTGGAATTAAATCTATATTAGCCTCTGATATTGATGAAAATTGTGAAAAAACTTTTGCAAGAAACTTCCCACAAACTCCGTTTATTTGCAAGGATATTACTGAAATCTCAAAAGAAGAGGTTGATGACATACTGAACGGTAAAATACCTGATATAATTATTGGCGGTCCTCCGTGCCAAGGTTTTAGTCTTGCTAATAAAAGGCGTAATAAGGTAGCAGATGACCCTCGCAACAAGCTATTCTACGGTTTTGTTAAGTTTATCAATTGGTATTCGCCTAAAGCCTTTGTTATGGAAAATGTCAAGGGTTTGTTGTCGATGCAGAATGGACAAGTTATCCGCACGATTGTAGAGGAGTTTGCTAATGCAGGTGAGTTTGGATATAATGTGGCATACAAAATCTTAAAGGCGTCAGATTATGGTACTCCTCAAAATCGAGAGAGGGTTATTCTTATTGGTTTTAGAAAAGACTTGAATATACAGCCTACACATCCTACCCCATATGCTATGGACGGATATATAACAGTTAATGACGCAATTAGCGATTTACCACAAATTAATGCAGGAGAGGGTATTGAGGGGGCGAAGTATTCATCTGAACCTACGAATCTATTCCAACAATTTGTACGCAGGAACTCTAATGTTGTGAATAACCATATTGCAATGAAGCATACTCCTCGTTTGGTGGAACGCTTTAAGGCTATCAAACCCGGACAATCGCTTATTGATGTTTGGGATACGCACGGTGCGGTAAAGCGAGGTACACCGACAGAGAAATCTACGATTAAATTTAGCCAAAACAATCAGCGCGTGTTTGGCAATCTGCCCGCACCCACGATAGCAGCATCTTTCCAATCGAATTTCATTCATCCTCATCTGGATAGAAATTTTACAGCAAGAGAGGGCGCTCGTTTACAATCGTTTCCAGATGACTTCATTTTTGAGGGTATGCGTACCAAGATGTCGTGGGAAAAGGGTTTAAGTCAATATCAGCAGATTGGTAATGCAGTTCCTGTGTTATTGGCTTACGCAATTGCTGAAGAAATTATAAGTAAACTACAAAAGATATAATTATGGCATTTGAAAAGTTATACGCAATAAAGGATGCAGATCATCAATTAGTTCACGCAAGTAATATTTGCGCTAAACTCAATCAGAAAGCAAACGGCGAATTATCACAGAAACAATCAGTTGCTATCGATGATATTGCAACCAAATATCTATCATACATAGATGCTCAACTGAAGATAACAGGTTTTTCTTCGAAAAACATTCGACAGCGAGTTTATTTACTAAATAATTATTACAATTTCCTTTTCGGGAAAGGATATGATAATATATTCTCTTCCCAAGGTAAATTACGACCAACAATTCTAGAAGAATTTATGTATTTGGTCTTTCGTGACGTTGTTGAAGACTTGAAAACATATGCTAATGATACTGACAATGTATTAAAACTTGGAAGTGTTAAGGCGTATTCTAATTTGTATTTTAAATCAGATGATATTAAGAGCTTTATTAATGATATCAAAACTGGTGTTAATGTAAAAGATCAAGATTTTGCAATATATAGAGAGATGGGGCTCACTATTAATAACGGAGATAGTGAAACGGTTAACCTTCCCATTATTGCTATCGAGGTGAAAACATATGTAGATAAAACCATGTTAGAAGGGGCTATTGCAACAGCTGAAAAAATTAAATCAGGAAATCCTTATTCTAAATTCTTTGTAGTATCTGAAAATTACGAGGTTGATCTCAAGGTGGATCCTGCATATTCTCGCATTGACCAGATTTTTGTTTTAAGAAAGTCTAAACGAAAAGTACAACCACGCATAGATATCCAAGCTGATGTAGTAGAACTTTTAGTAACAGAAGTCCATGATTATCTTAAAAGGAAGTGGGGAGATATTGAAACTAAATTAACGACTAAAGGTATTATAATATAATTATCTACCCGCCCATTGCGGCAAAATGCGACAAAAGTGTTGAACCTATACGGAGCCTAATGTTGCGAAATAGGCGTTACAGGCGCATAAAACCAAGTACATTATACCCCCAGAGGGAGCACAGCAAAGAAGGCAGTCATTTCCGACTGCCTTTTTTTGTTGCTGTACTCCCTATGCATTGTGTTACCCACGTGGAAAAGTGTTATCTTTGCACTTTACGAACCACAATTAGACCCTTAAGCTATGAAACGACTATTTTGTTCGATACTTGCGATTTTAGCCTGCGCTACCCTACTCTTGGGCGACAACATCAAGCCCGTAACAGGCACCTTCATAAACCTTGCCTACCAAGATGTGCGCAACCGTTACACCAACCCCGCGGGGGTGGATATGACCAGCCCCGAACTGTGGGCCGAGAAGGTGGCCGAAATGAGCGAGATGGGTATGGAGTACCTTATCTTTATGGCTGTGGCCAATGACGGCAGGGCCTTCTATCCCTCGACTCTTATGCCCCACCACTATCCCGAGGGGCGCAAGAGCCCCGTGGAGGCGATTATGGATGCTGCTGCCGAGCGAGGTATGAAGGTCTTTATGAGCACCGGCTGGGCCGAGAATCAGGACGACAATCTGCGCATTCCTCGCATCAAACAGCGACAGATGGATATGATGGTTGAGCTGGCCGAGCTCTTTGGCGACCACAAGGCCTTCTATGGGTGGTATCTGCCTGTGGAGGATTGCTTGGGTCCTGTGCTGACCGACTATGCTGTGGAGGCTGTCAATGCCCTCACCGACCACGCCCGAGCCCTTACGCCCGATGCGAAAATTCTCATTTCGCCCTACGGAATCTTCAACTCCGACTTTTCTCACCCCAACTACGCACGCCAAATCGGTCGCCTGAAGGTGGATATCATTGCCTATCAGGATGAGGTGGGGTGTGTGAGGGAGCGATTCCCCTTGCCCCGATTGCGTGAGAATTGGAGGCGACTTGCCGAGATACACTCCACTCTTCCTATTGAGATGTGGGCCAACTGCGAAAACTTCACCTGGGAGCGCGGCACCAACGACCGCACCTCGGCGCTCATCCCTGCTGCCCCCGAACGATTCCGAGCCCAAATGGAGGCCGCAAGCGAGGCTGGCGTGGAGCGCATTGTGTCGTTTATGATGTGTGGTATTTTCGACCCCGCAGAGACGGCTTATGCTCTTGGTCAGCCCGACCTTGCAGTGAGGGCTGCAGAGGAGTATTTGGCGTGGAGCAAGGAGCGCAAACCATTGAGAATTAGCGAGGGGAGTGTTGCTGTGGCTCAATGCTCGGAGCCTCGCTTGCTGGATGGTGTTATGGCCGACGAGAATACTGCCCACGGGGGCTGGGTTAAGCTTGCCAAGGGTGAGCGAGAGATTACTCTGGAGCTTTCACAGGGCGCCGAGAATGTGGCCCTTCACCTTGGGGTGCTCAACTACGCGCCGGAGGGAGTCCTCCTTCCCGAGCGAGTGGCTCTCTATGGGTCGGCCGATGGCGAGAGGTACACTCTGCTGGGGGTGGAGCAGCCCTATGCGTGGCCCAATAATCTCCACGATGCGTGGGTTCAGGAGCTTACCATTTGTCGCCAATTGGAGGGTGCAAAGTACCTCAAGATTGTTCTCACCTGCCCCTCGAAGTGCTACATCGATGAACTCAAGGTGGTGGAAATTAAGTAGTGTCTTGTGGTGATTTTGAGCATCCGCAATGGAAAGTACCATTGGCAGAGATAATCATTCGAGAAATTAATTATATTTGCAAGTAGCAAGCATCGTGCTTTGAAAATATTAACCTAAAAATTAGCATAAAAATTATGAAAAACATCTTCAAACTCTTGTGCCTTGTGCTGCCTTTGGTGGTGGCAACATCGTGTCAGGAAACCCCCGAGCCTCTGCCCGAGCCCGTGGTTGCAATTTCGAGCGAATATGTGATTGATGGCACCTCGGCAATCGTCAGCCTCACTGTTGCCAATGCCGACAAGGCTCTCTATGTAGTGAAAGACACCAAGGAAGTTGCCAGCCCCGAGGAGTACACCGCCGAGCGTGTTCTCTCGGAGGGTGTGTCAGTGAATTTTGCTACCAAAGAGTCCTACTCGGCGCCCCAGAGCGTGGAGCTCACCGTGGAGAATCTCACAAAGGGTCACGATTACTATCTTTTTGTTGCGGCAGCCAATGCCGATCTTTCCGTTGTGGAGCAGATGAGTCTCAGCGTGGAGTTTGCCAAGGATGAGATGCCTATGGTTGGCAATATTGAGGTTATTACTCTGGAGCCCACCACGGCCACCTTCGGGACCACTCTCCGCAATGTGGATAAGGTTCGCTATGCGGTTGTTCCCAAGGATGTATATGAAGCAAACTGCAATGGGAATGGCCTCTATGAGGGCACCGATGAGTATGGCTACACTCAGGTTGAGGTGGAGCGCTCGCTCGCTTCTGTACTTTTCAGCTTCGAGGCTACCGACCTTACACCTTCGACCAATTATGTGGTAATAGTCATTGGCGACAATGCGGATGTCGAAATGGAGCCTGTGGATGCTGCAGCCTCGGCGGAGTTCGCCACTCCCAGCGCTGGTCCTATGGTGGAGATGACCGACATCTCGATTGATGATATGGTGGGCCACTCGGTGGAGTTCTCGGTAACGACCCGCTATATGGACAATTTCGGCTTTGTGGTAGTGCCCACTGCCGAGTATGAGGAGCTCTCGGTGGAGTATGTTTTGGCCAACAGTTTTGAGTACTATTGGGATGAGGGCAACCTTTCGTGGGATCAGGACTTCACCTTCCCCTTCCACGCCGACACCGAGGATGAGACCGACTATACCGTTGTTGCTGTGGCTGTTAATGAGCATTCGTCGGTAATGAAGGTTGCAACCTTCACCACCCCCAAGGAGGAGATGACCGTTGAGATGCTCTCCATTTCGCCCACCTCGGCAAGCCTTAGGAGTTCGGGTTCGGACCACTACCTCACTATGCGTACGGCCCTCTATGAGCTCTGTGTACACCTTGTGAGCGATAGCTTCGGTGGCCGCTATGAGCCCACCTCGTCAACCCATAACTTTGTGGCCGAGGGTTCCTACTTCAAGGAGCTCAACCTGGACGATACCTGGACCGTTTATGACGATTTGGATACCACTTTGGGTAATATCGACCTCTATGAGAATGTCATCACAGGCAAGTGGGAGATCTATGGCTCGTTCTTCTTCAAGCCCGTTTTGACTCTTCAGATTGAGATCCCCAGCGGTATTGCCATCAGCGGTGCCGAGCGCGCCGAGCCTGTGGAGTTCAACTTCAATGTCACCAAGGCAGAGGCAGTGCAGGATGCAACCAAGAAGGCTGTATGGCACCTTACTCTCGAGCAGGATGAGGATAATACCATCACCTTCGACATCAAGCTCGACTCTTCGAAATATGAGTTCATCCCCTCGGGCGAGTATCTCTATGACGGTCAGGGCGCTCCCTGCCTGGACGGTTGCTCGAGGATGATTGTTAATAATGTGAGCACTTCGCTGGCCAATAAGCGTATTGGCGTGAGCAAGGTTGTTGTGGAGTACGATGAGGCCACAGGGGAGACCTACGCCAGCGCCGAAGTATATGTTGCCTCCGGCACAGCAGTTGTGAATATTGACAAGTGTGGCCCCTTCAAACTCTATGAGGAGGTTGTTCAGGGCCTTGAGGTTGTCAGCGAGAGTCGCAACCTTATGATTTGGGCAACTTGGCAGAGTAGCCTTAAGAGCTGGGAGCTCAACTTCTCGGGCGACGCCTTCTATGGCTACCTCTACTTCGCTACGGGCGGCAATAATTCGGAATATCTGCCCGAGGGCCGCTATGTATTCTCGAAGAGTGCGCCTGCAGGTGGTGGCCTGTGGCTCGATTGCAGCCGCAGCTATGTGGCCAAACTGCGCACTTCGGATCAGCGTATGATTGATGTTAATGCCGAAAATGCCTACTTCGATGTGACCACAAGGGTTGACCAGTTCGGCAACTACATCCACACCATTAGTGGTGTCATCCACACCGAGGATGGCTTCTACCGAATCAACTTCGACTACGGTGAGGATCGCGGTACTATCTATTAATGCCGCTACACTTTAGTACATCACAGACCTCGCGGGTATCTTTTTCGATACCTGCGAGGTTTTTTTTATTGGAATTGGATTTTGAAAAAACTCATCCCTCGGGGGCAAGGGGTGCAGGGCTACGAAAAAAATCACTATCTTGTGGGGCAAATGAAAAAGAAAGTTGTCATAGCCATTGACTCCTTCAAGGGGTCGCTCTCTTCGCGCGAGGCTGCCGAGGCCTTGTCGGAGGGTGTGCGCTCCGTAGTGGGGGAGTGTGAGGTGGATATTGTACCCGTGGCTGATGGCGGCGAGGGTACGGCCGAGATTCTCACCGAGGCACTTGGCGGCGGCCGTCAGATGGTGTGGGTGCACGATGCGCTCGGAAGGCCCATAGAGGCCGGCTATGGCCTTTGTGGCGAGGTGGCCTTTGTGGATGTGGCCTCTGCTGCGGGGCTTGCTCTTTTGGCCGATTGCGAGCGCAATCCTTTGAAGACTACATCTCTGGGCGTTGGCGAAATGATGGCAGATGCCCTGGCGCGTGGTGCGCGAAGGATTCTGCTTGGAGTGGGCGGTAGTGCCACTAATGACTGCGCAATGGGACTGCTGGAGGGGCTCGGATTTCGATTTCTGGACTCCTCGGGAGAGGCGGTGCGTGGCTGTGGCGGTAGTCTTGAGAGGGTTGTGAGGATTGACGATACGGGAGTTATTGGCCAACTTCGTGGGGCCCGTATTCAGCTGCTCACGGATGTCAATAATCCGCTTTGTGGCCCTCGCGGTGCGGCGGCAGTCTTTGCGCCCCAAAAGGGTGCATCGAAAGAGGATGTCGTGCAACTTGAGCGGGGAGTCAGACACTTTGCCGAGGTGCTCACGGTGAAATATAGAAGGAATCCCGAGGCGGTCAAGGGCGCAGGTGCGGCAGGTGGCATTGCGGGTGGACTGTGGAGCTCGTTGGGAGCCGAGATAAGAGTTGGTGTGGAGGCGGTGCTGGAGAGCGTGGGCTTTGAGTCAAGGGCTGCGGACGCCAATCTTATCATTACGGGCGAGGGAAGGGTTGATAACCAAACACTTATGGGTAAGGTACCTTACGGAGTGCTGCGCCATGGCGTGAGTCTGGGGGTGCCGACGGTGGCTGTTGGTGGCTCGGTGGAGTGGTCCGAGGAGCTGCGTGAGGCGGGCTTTGCGGCCATTGTTGCGGCCACACCAGAGGGAATGTCGCTTGGGGAGGCTATGCGCCCCGAGGTGGCAAGGATGAATCTCAGGCGTGTGGCCGAGGATCTTGCTCGGCAGTGGTTGGTGTAGGATTTATGCAAATAAAAGGCTATCTTTGCAGCCACAAAACACTTTAACATTATGAATAAGGTCTCGGAAAACCCTTTCAAAAACCGAATCAGCAGGGAGTCCCTGTTGATTGTTGTGACGGCACTCTTCGTCACACTCTATCTTGTAAGCAATGTTATGGCCGTAAAGGTCGTGGGACTCGGCAGGCTCTTCTACTTCGATGCGGGCACCATAACCTTCCCTATGGCCTATATGCTCGGTGATGTGCTCACCGAGATTTGGGGCTATCGCACCACACGCAAGGTGATACTTCTCACACTGCTGTGCAATATCCTGATGGTCATCTGCACCCGAATAGGGGTGATGCTGCCCTCGCCCGACTATCTGGCCGACACCGCCTCGGCCTACGATACGATATTCGACTATGTGCCACGCATTGTGTTGGGCTCCCTTGTGGGCTTTCTTCTGGGCGAGCTTTCGAACGCTTGGTGTATGGAGCGCATAAAGAGGGCCACAAAGGGGCGTCGCCTGTGGGTGAGGACCATAGGTAGTTCTATGGTGGGCTATCTCTTTGATTCGCTGCCCTTTGTGCTCATCGCCTTTGCGGGTGTTGTTTCCACCCACGATTTGGTGATGATGTGCGTGCTGCAATATGTGCTCAAACTCTTTATTGAGGTACTCTTTGGCACCCCTCTGGCCTATGCCGCCATCGGCTGGATGAAACGCCACGTCGAGTCCCCCAAGTAGTCTTCCGCCCAACATCCCTGCTCTGTTATGGAACGATATTCCGTCATTACCGATAAATTTCCGCGCGAATTTGTGCTGCTTCAGGGGCGAGGTTGCCGCTGGCGTAGGTGTACCTACTGCGACTACTATGACGATGTAAGCGAAGAGCCATTTGAGGTCAATCGCGCTGTGTTGGAGCAGGTTACGGGTGAGTATGGAGTACTCGATGTTATCAATTCGGGCTCGGCTATGGAGCTGGACGAGAGAACCATTGACCTCATTGCCGAGGTGGTACGCATAAGGGGTATCCACACCCTCTGGTTCGAGGCCCATTGGATGTATCGCAACCATCTTGAGGCCTTTGCGCGTCGCTTTGGAGAGGGCGTTCAGGTGAAGTTCCGCTGTGGAGTGGAGAGCTTCGATGTCGCCCAGAGGGAGATATGGAATAAAGGTATGGGGGCCGATGTTACCCCCGAGGATGTGGCCCGCTACTTCAGGGGTGTGTGTCTGCTTGTGGGTGTTGAGGGCCAAAAAAGAGAGCAAATCCGTAGGGATATTGCTCTCGCTCAGAGTTTGTTCGACTATTTTAGTGTCAATCTTTTCTGTCCCAATACGACCCCCGTACGCCGTGACGAGGAGCTCGCAGAGTGGTTTGTTCGGGAGGTTGCTCCCTCGCTTGAGGACAACCCCAAGGCCGAAGTATTAATCAACAATACCGACCTGGGAGTGGGGTAGAGTGGGGCTCTCTAAAAGGAGAGAATGCTCTCTATTTGCTCTCCTTTGCTCCTCGACGCCAGATGATTATGCCGTTTATGGAGTTGATGGTGTACATCGAATATTTGATGAGCATCAGTCCGCCCACAACATCTCCTTGGGCCATAACCACCGCCCATAGTACCACATTGAGAATATTTCCCGCCAACCAGAAGAACCACTGCTCCCAGAAGGCAAGGGTCATAAGAATTTGCCCTACGATGAATACGGTCGTCACAAAACCATCTTTGAGTGGCTGTGCAGCGTCGGTGTATTTTCCGAGGATGTACCACAAAAGGAGCGTGCCGAGGAATGTTCCCACAACCGAAAGGAGAATGTGTACGGGGCGCATCGAACGGGTCTTGACCTTCGATTTATCAGCCGAATCCTTGCGGTGGCTCCACGCCAGATAGCCCACAACCTGCATAGGCAGATAGTAGAGGGCGTTGAGTGCGGCCTGACCGTAGTTGCTCGCTTGGAACGAAATGTAGGCATAGAGGGTTACATTTACGGCTCCGAAGAGGAAGTTCCAAATGCTCCTTTTGGCACTCAATACGGTACCCGTCACGCCCATCAGCAGGGCGATGGTGCCGATGAGCTCAAACTTCTTCATTATGAGCGAGTAGGCGATAGCCGAGAGCACTGTGATGGTGATTATCGCAATGTCAAACGGCTTGAGTGTTGAGGTTTTCTTGCAGGACATAATTTTTTGGGTCTAAAGTCTAATGTCTATAGTCTAACCGACCTAAAGTCTTTTGGGGTCTTAGTGAGTTTAGTGAGTTT
>JAEIGA010011761.1_pt1 | contig 13277 bp, 8 predicted proteins | sample 9270691 | NCBI WGS metagenome assembly JAEIGA01 (sample SAMN17057246, study PRJNA624740) | gut metagenome | biome: biome; isolation source: fecal sample | host: Bos grunniens | place: China: Xizang | collected 2019 | reverse complement strand
TGATTGTTTGTCGGGATGAAAGGATTCGAACCTTCGACCCCCTGGTCCCAAACCAGGTATTCTAACCGGACTGAACTACATCCCGAATGCTCTCTTTTGAAAAGCAGTGCAAAAGTAGTGCGTTTTATTATAACTTCCAAACAAAAGATGAAAAATATAACTGCAGAGATCAAAAATAATAAAAAAAGCAGCCAAATTCTCAATTTATGAGAGAATTTGGCCACCTATAATCAAAAGAGATTTAAAGTAAATCTACAGCTTTAAAACACTTCACCAACTTTTCTGTAGCAATATCTATCTGTTCTTTTGTATGAGTTGCCATCAGAGAGAAACGAATTAAAGTATCTTCCGGTGCACAGGCTGGAGGAATAACAGGATTTACAAATACACCTTCATCAAACAACATACGGGTTATAATGAATGTTTTGTCAAAATCTCTTATATAAAGAGGTATGATAGGTGTAGATGTATTACCTATCTCAAAACCTAACTGTCGGAAATTATTCAGGGCGTAATTTGTTATATCCCATAAATTATCTATACGTTCCGGCTCTGACTTTATAATCTGTAATGCCTGACGTGCTGCTGCTGTTGCAGCCGGGGTATTACTTGCACTAAATATATAAGAACGCGCGTGATGACGTATCCAGTTTGTTATCTCCTTATCGGCCGCAACAAAACCTCCGATAGCGGCAAGAGATTTACTGAATGTACCCACTATCATTTCAACCTGATCAGTCAGACCAAAATGGCTGCAGACACCACGTCCGCCCGGTCCCATTACACCAAGACCATGAGCATCGTCAACCATAACGCAACAGTTATACTTCTCCTTGAACTTCACTATTTCAGGCAGATTAGCCAAATCGCCCTCCATACTGAAAACGCCATCTACTATTATCAGTTTCAGTGCTTCTGGATCACAACGCTTAAGGGTCTTCTCCAGAGAAGCCATATCGTTGTGCTTATACTTCATAGGCTTTGCAAAAGACAATCTGCGCCCTTCCACTATGGAAGCATGATCTAATTCATCGCAAACAATGTAATCTTCTCTACCCATTATGCAGGATATTACACCCAGATTTGCCTGAAAGCCTGTTGAGAAGATAATTGCATCCTCTTTACCTACAAATTCTGCAAGTTCCTGTTCAAACTCCTTATGTATATCCAAAGTTCCATTCAGATATCGTGAACCTGCACATCCGGAACCATATTTTCTAGTAGCTTCTGCAGCAGCTTCAATAACTTTTGGATGACTGGTAAGCCCCATATATGAATTGGAACCAAACATCAACACCTTTCTTCCCTCCATAATCACCTCTGTATCCTGCTGTGAAGAGATACATCTGTGATATGGATATATTCCTTTTGCCATACCTTCCTGAGGCAATGTATAGGCGGCACACCTTTCACTTAACTTATTCATAGTGCACAAATTTATAGATTATTTAGATGCAACAACATCTTTACACGCTATTATTTTCTAATTTTGCACCATCATTGATGACAAATGGAAACGAAAAGAAAAATTAAATTTATTATAAATCCAACATCTGGAGGTATCCACGTATTACCTATTAAATCCACATTAGAATACTTTATTGATGACGATTCAATAGAGTACGATTTTGCTACAACTACGCACAAGGGACATGCATACGAACTGACAAAAGAGATTGCCCAAAAAGGCGACACAGACATTGTGGTTGCTGTTGGAGGCGATGGAACTGTAAACGAAGTAGGCAGAGGATTAATTGGAACTGACACAGCCTTGGGTATTATTCCATTCGGATCCGGAAACGGATTAGCCAGACACTTAGGAATACCGATGGACCCAATCAACTGCATCAAGTGGATTAATAAATGCAGAATAGCAGAGATTGATTATGGAATTATAAACGAGCATCCGTTTTTCTGCACATGCGGTTTAGGGTTCGATGCCGATGTAAGCAAACGCTTTGCCGATTCAAAAATCAGAGGCGCTATTACATACATTGAAAAAATATTACAGGAAGCCTTAACTCACAAAGATGAATCACTTATTATAAAGTCCGACATAGAGCAAATAGACACCGAAGCTTTTATTGTGACATGCGCAAATGCCGGTCAATGGGGAAACAACGCATATATTGCTCCATTAGCTTCTGTTACCGATGGATTACTGGACATAACAATAGTCACCCCATTTACACCATTAGACATTCCTACCCTTGCTTATCAACTATTTAATAAACATTTAGATAAGAACAAGAAGATCAGAACACTCAAAACCACACAGCTTACCATTAACAGGAAGAAAAATGGAGTAGTTCACATAGATGGGGATCCAGTTATGCTGGATAAAGAGATAAAGATTAAAATAGTGACAAACGGATTAAAAGTTGCCATTCCCTTAAAGAAGAGAAAAATTTAATACACCCTAATATCTGAGATAAAAATCCTTTACAAGAGACACATAATATTCACTCTCATTTCCTTCTGCACCTGTCATTATCAGTTTTTCTGATATTGCAGGCTTTATCGTCCTGCAGAACTGCATCAGTTCACGTTTTGGCGGATTGCCCTCCTTGGTAATTACGCTACATCTTCTGCACAGATAAAGACCATTTTTAGCAGATATCAACACAAACTCATCAGCTAAATCTGAAGGTAAAATCACAGAAAAAGAGCCATTTTCTGTAAGTAATTTTGAAACCGACAATGCCAGAGCTTCATAACTGAGCGTATCGTTATGCCTGGCCACCGAACGTACAGAATCCGGAGAGCGCAAAGAGTCTCTGAAAAAAGGAGGATTACATACAATCACATCAAATAATTCACCAGTTTCTGCAAAGCTAAGTATATCAGCATTTATTACCTGAACAGAATTCGACCACGGAGACTGCATAACATTTTCTGAAGCCTGCTTTGCCGCATCCCTGTCAATCTCCACAGCTGTTACACTCCCAGCACCGCGTTGCGCTGTCATAAGAGCTACCAACCCGGTACCCGTACCGATATCAAGGAGTTTTGCAGATGGTTGCAAAGGTGCCCAGGCGCCTAAAAGAACGCCATCAGTGCCTACCTTCATAGCACAATTCTCCTGATTAATAACAAATTGCTTGAACTGAAAAAACGAATTACCTGCCATAACTATCTTTTAACCGGTCACAAAAGTACTTTTTTTTATCTATTTATCGCTTTTGATTACATATTTGAATAACCTTTGGCTACAATTCACTAACTTCGCAGATTGAAACTGTACTTTAAACAGTAACTAAAAATGGCAAAGAAAAGAATAAATAAAGAACCCATAGAAGGAGAATTCAACGAGCAGAATCCGGCATTCTCAATGATTGCCGATTACGATGGTAACGAGGAGGGTCTTTTCAATATAGAGATTGAAGAAAACGCAGCAATACTACCACTCAGGAATATGGTACTGTTCCCCAGCGTGGTACTTCCTGTATCTGTAGGAAGACAATCATCCCTGCAACTTGTACAGGATGCTGTTGCACAGGGTAAAAATATTGCTGTATTCTGTCAGAAGGAGCCTAACACCGAATTTCCCGGACAGAAGGATCTGTTTCAGATAGGTACTCTGGCAAAGGTTGTACGTGTATTTGAAATGCCGGACCACGGTACAACTATCGTTCTGCAAGGATTACAAAGAATCAGACTTACTGAAATTGTTTCTACTACCCCATATCTTAACGGTCGTATTGAACCATTCCCTGAAATCATCCCTTCCAATAAGGACAATGAATTTGATGCTATCATAGACACCTGTAAGGAGATGACCATCAAATTTATCAAAAGTTCGGATTCCATGCATCCGGATGCAGCTTTTGCCTTAAAGAACATAAGCAACGGAGTATTTCTGATAAACTTTATCTGTTCAAATATTCCATTCGCCATAAAGGACAAAATCAGATTACTCAAAGAGAAGAGTATCGTTGACAGAGCTCTGCGACTATTATCAATCCTAAACAGAGAACTTCAACTTGCAGAGCTCAAAATGAGCATCCAGAAACGTACCCACGAAGATATTGACAAGCAGCAGAAAGAGTACTTTTTGCAACAACAGATCAAGAATATACAGGATGAACTTGGTGGAAGCGTGCAGGACCAGGACATAGAAGAGATGAGACAAAAGGCTCAGAAAAAACTATGGAATGACGATATCAAGCAGATATTTGAGAAAGAGCTGGCAAAACTGGAACGCACCAATGCCCAGACTCCTGACTACAATATTCAGCTAACATACCTGCAGACATTTCTGAACCTGCCATGGAATGAATATACTCAGGACAACCTCGATATGAAGAATGCCCAGAAGTCACTGGACAAAGAGCATTATGGATTGGAAAAGGTAAAAGAGCGTATCCTGGAACATCTTGCAGTGATGAAGCTGCGTGGAGATTTCAAATCACCAATCATCTGCCTATATGGCCCTCCGGGAGTTGGCAAGACATCACTTGGTCAGTCAATAGCAAATGCTCTGAAGCGTAAATATGTACGCATTTCACTTGGCGGTCTGCACGATGAATCAGAAATTCGCGGACATCGTAAAACATATATAGGCGCAATGCCGGGACGAATCATCAAGGGCATAATCAAAGCCGGTTCTTCCAATCCGGTATTCATCCTGGATGAAATTGACAAGATAAGCCAGATGACTCATCAGGGCGATCCGGCAGCTGCACTTCTGGAAGTACTGGACCCAGAACAGAACAGCGCATTCCACGATAATTTCCTGGATGTGGATTACGATTTGTCAAAAGTTATGTTCATAGCAACAGCTAACAACCTGAACACCATCCCTACCCCACTTCTGGACCGTATGGAACTTATAGAGGTTAGCGGCTACATAACTGAAGAGAAGAAAGAGATTGCTAAACGTCATCTCATCCCTAAAGAGATTGAAGCCAATGGCATTCCAAAGAAGACAATAAACATCAGCAGCAAGGCTATTGAAGCAATTATTGAGGATTACACAAGAGAATCAGGTGTAAGATCTCTGGAAAAGAAGATAGGCAAAATTTGCCGTCGAATTGCATACAAATATGCATCGGAAGGTGAATTTGAAAAGAAGACCATTCAGCCATCCGATTTGAAAGAGTTGCTTGGAACAAAACCATATTCCCGCGACAAATATCAGGGCAATGATTATGCAGGTGTTGTAACAGGACTGGCATGGACAGCTGTAGGCGGCGAAATTCTCTTTGTAGAGACCAGCCTGAGCCGTGGCAAAGAGGGTAAACTGGTACTGACAGGTAATCTGGGCGATGTAATGAAGGAATCAGCAATGCTTGCTTTGGAATTTATCAAAGCCCACGCAGGATTACTGAATATTGATTCATCGGTATTCAATTCCTGGAATGTACACATTCACGTTCCGGAAGGTGCCATACCAAAAGATGGCCCATCGGCAGGTATAACAATGGCCACATCCATTGCATCGGCATTCACTCAAAGAAAGATAAAGGCCAATCTGGCAATGACAGGCGAAATCACCCTTCGTGGCAAGGTATTACCGGTAGGTGGCATCAGAGAAAAAATTCTGGCTGCCAAACGTGCAGGAATCAAAGAGATAATACTCTGTTCAGAAAACAGACGTGATATAGAAGAAATTCCTGCAGAGTACCTAAAAGGACTGATTTTCCATTATGTAGATAACATACTGGATGTATGGAACATAGCCTTACTAAACGAAAAAGTAAAGGATGCACTCGAGATAACCGTATAAGTTTATAACTATAAATATTGACTGCTTTGGCAAAGTTATCATTTCAACTACAGCATACCGATTCAGCGACAGAAGCTCGTGCAGGAATCATCACTACTGACCACGGACAGATAGAGACACCTATCTTCATGCCAGTTGGTACTGTTGGTAGTGTAAAGGCTGTACATGTAAACGAACTTAAAGACGACATCAAGGCACAGATTATTCTGGGCAACACATATCATCTTTACCTGAGACCTGGTCTGGATGTTCTGGAACAAGCCGGCGGTTTGCATAAATTCAACGGTTTTGACAGACCTATGCTCACTGACAGCGGTGGCTTTCAGGTATTCTCATTAACAGGATTACGTAAGATGACAGAAGAGGGTGTTACTTTCCAGTCACATATTGATGGTTCCAGACATCTGTTCACACCTGAGAGAGTAATGGATATAGAGCGTTCCATTGGTGCTGATATAATTATGGCATTCGATGAATGTACCCCTGGCACAGCCGACTACAACTACGCAAAAAAATCCATGGAGCGCACCCACAGATGGCTGGACCGATGCATAACCCGTTTCAACGAAACAGAGCCCAAATACGGTTATCACCAGTCACTCTTCCCTATAGTACAGGGTTGTGTTTACAAAGATCTGCGTACACGTTCAGCAGAATTCGTAGCATCAAAAGAGTGTGAAGGAAACGCCATAGGCGGTCTTGCAGTAGGCGAGCCTGCCGAAGTGATGTATGAGATGATTGAGGTAGTAAACGGCATACTTCCAAAAGACAAGCCCAGATACCTGATGGGTGTAGGAACACCAGCAAACATCCTGGAAGGCATAGAGCGCGGCATCGATATGTTTGATTGTGTAATGCCTACCAGAAACGGACGCAATGCAATGCTCTTTACCAAAGACGGCATTATAAACATACGCAACAAAAAGTGGGAAAATGATTTTTCACCTATTGAAGCAAACGGAGCATCGTATGTTGATACACTATACACTAAAGCCTACCTGCACCACCTGTTCAAAGCAAAAGAGTATCTGGCACTGCAGATAGCATCCATACACAATCTGGCATTCTATCTATGGATGGTAGGCGAAGCCAGAAAACAGATTATGGCAGACAATTTCAGAAGCTGGAAACAGATTATGGTAAAACAATTTATGCAACGCATTTAATTTTAAGACAATGGGTAAACCTTTCAAAATAAGATTACTTACCAAGTTGGACTGGTATATCATCAAGAAGTTTCTTGGTACCTATTTCTTCTCTATAGCACTCATCATTGCCATTTGTGTAGTATTTGACTTCAATGAGCATATAGACAAGCTGAAAGGAGCACCAACAAGCGAAGTTATATTCGATTACTACCTTAACTTTATTCCATATTTTGCAAACCTGTTCAGCCCGTTGTTTGTATTTGTGGCTGTTATTTTCTTTACATCGAAACTTGCTGAAAATTCAGAAATCATTGCTATGTTCTCCACCGGTCTTAGTTTTAAAAGAATGATGGTGCCATATATGGTTTCTGCAGCACTTATTGCTACACTCACACTCGCTCTGGGTTCTTATGTAATTCCCAAGGGAAATGTTACTATGAATGAGTTCAGGTACAAATATATGACCAAAAACAAAAGTTCGTCAACTTCGGCACGTAATATACAACTTGAAGTAGATGAAGGTGTTATTGCATATATGGAGCGTTTTGAAACATATAACCAGATGGGATACCGCTTTACCCTGGACAAATTTGTAGATAAGAAACTGGTATCTCACATGACTGCCCGCAGCATAGAATATGACACACTATCTACCGACAAACATCGCTGGATAGCCAAGAACTATATGATAAGAGATTTGTCAGGTGATGTTGAAGTAATACGTCAGGGTTCCACATTAGATACCATTATACCTATGGAGCCTAATGATTTCCTTATAAAACAGGGACAGCAGGAGACCATGACAAATCCTGAACTGAAAGAGTACATAACCAGACAGAAAGAGAGAGGATTTGGTAACATACAGCTATTTGAGATTGAATATCACAAACGCTACGCAATGGCATTTGCATCATTCATTCTTACCATAATTGGTGTATCATTATCAAGCCGAAAAGTTAAGGGAGGTATGGGACTCTACTTAGGTATAGGACTAGGATTGAGTTTTGGATATATACTATTCCAGTCTGTTTCATCAACCTTTGCAGTCGCTGGAACCATGTCAGCATTCTGGGCTGAATGGTTGCCTAACATCATCTATCTGTTTATAGCAATATTCTTATACTACAAAGCGCCCAAATAACCATTTGGACGCTTTGTTTATCATTTCATTCTGTTCAGTAATCAATACTGCTCTTTGTCATTTGGAAAATCGCAGCTCTTTACATCTTCTACGTAGTTACCTACAGCCTGGGTAATTACAGAATAGAGGTCTGCATATCTTCTAAGGAATCTTGGACTGAAATCATTATTCATGCCAAGCATATCAGAAACCACAAGAACCTGACCATCAACACCACCGCCGGCTCCTATGCCTATTACAGGAATAGTGAGTTCAGATGCTACACGCTGTGCCAGCGCTGCAGGAATCTTTTCCAGAACAATAGCAAAACAGCCAGCCTCTTCCAAAAGATGAGCATCAGCAATAAGCTTTTCTGCTTCTGCCTCCTCTTTGGCACGTACTGCGTATGTACCGAACTTATTTATGGACTGTGGAGTAAGTCCTAAATGTCCCATTACAGGGATACCTGCATCAAGAATTCTACGTACTGATGGCAAAATCTCTGCACCACCCTCCAGTTTCAGAGCATCTGCATGGGTAACCTTCATTATCTTAATGGCGTTTGTAACAGCCTCCACATCACTTATCTGATATGTACCAAAAGGCATGTCAACCACCACAAGAGCTCTTGACACTGCGCGTACCACGGATTTGCCATGGTAGATCATCTGATCGAGAGTAATTGGCAATGTTGTCATATTACCTGCCATAACATTCGATGCAGAATCGCCTACCAGAATAATATCTATTCCTGCTGCATCCACTATCTTTGCCATGGTGTAATCGTATGATGTCAGCATAGCTATTTTCTCACCACGTTGTTTCATCTCTCGCAACCTCTGGGTTGTTACCTTTCGCTTATCATCAGAAGAAATATATCCCATCTTTATTTAATTTTTCGTTTTTTTCAGATAGGCAAAGGTAATAATAAAAACAATCACTAAATTTGTATGATGGCAAAAATATAGTGTCAATGGCAAAACAGACCCAATCCCTTCTTACTCTTTACAAAGCATCAGCCGGTTCAGGAAAGACCTTCACACTGGCTGTCAGATATATTGCAATGGTGGTTAGAGAGCCATCAGACTATCGTCATATACTGGCTGTAACCTTTACAAACAAGGCCACTGCCGAAATGAAACAGCGTATTCTGTCACAGCTATACGGCATTGGAAACGGACTGGAAGAATCGGTATCTTATCTGGAAAAGGTGAAAGAGTTCCTGCCAGAAAAATTCACAGAGAGCACAATCAGGGAGAATGCCAGAAGAGCCTTAGACCTTATACTGAATGATTACAGCCATTTCCGCATAGAGACCATAGACAGCTTTTTCCAGAGAGTTTTGCGCGGACTGGCACGCGAACTGCAACTTGGCTCCGGTTTAACACTGGAACTGGATACAGACGCAGTAATATCTGATGCTGTCGATACATTTCTGGCAGAGCTTAAGCCAGGAACAAGAGAAAACAACGATGTAGTCCAGTACGTAATAGAAAATATAGAAAACGATTCCAATTGGCACATTGACAGCAAGATAAAAACGTTCAGTCATCAACTGTTTCAGGAGACCTTTCTTGAAAAAGGCGATGATTTAAGAACATATCTGCAACAAACTGACAGCATAGCAAATTATCGCAAAGAGCTGGACAAGTGCAAAGAACAGATGGAAGCAGTAGCCGAAAAGCACTGTGACTGCGGAGAACAGATACAAAAACTTATTAATGACAACCCCGATTACGGCAGTTACGTAGCAAGTAACCCCTTAAAGCTATTTGCCCAGATAGCAGCAGGAGAAATTTTAGACAAAAAAGGAGGATTTACCAAAACCGCCTATACCTGTATAGAAAAAGGTGCTGAAGGTATTCTAAAAAAGGCAGGGCTGACTCGTGTCGGGAATGCCTGTACTCTGTCTGATATAATTGTAGATTTATTACAGCAATCAATAGACACTTATACTGAATATATCTACATAAAGAACTCATATTCAGCCGCAAAACGATACCTGAACGAACTAAGTCTGTTACTGGCAATCCGCAAAGAGATTACCGCCCAGAACAGGGAACAGGACCGTTTTGTACTTGCCGACACTACACATCTGCTAAGCCAGCTGGAAGAGGGCGATACATCGTTTGTATTTGAAAATACAGGCAGTTTTACCAAACATATAATGATAGATGAATTCCAGGACACATCACGTCTGCAATGGAAGAATCTGCGTCTGTTGCTTATAGAGTGCTTATCACAGAATAAGGAGTGTCTGGTGGTAGGCGATGTAAAACAGTCCATCTATCGCTGGCGAAATGGAGACTGGAACATTCTGAACACAGGTATAGAGCATGAACTGTCTATTTACAACCCCAAAACAGTTACTCTGAATACCAATTTCAGAAGTCATAGCAGAGTGATTGATTTCAACAACCTGTTTTTCCCTGTAGCACAATCATATCTATCGGAAGTATATAAATGTACATTCTCTACAGAACACCCCAGTCTCTCCGGAGCATATTCTGATGTATGCCAGCTGAGCAATAAGAATGAGAATAGCGGTTACATCTGTCTGGAACTTCATGACAACAAGAATATTGACGACGAATCCGCACTTATGCCCGGCATAATTGCAGAACATCTGGACAGGCTTACTGCAGCAGGAGTTAATCAGGGCGATATTACCATTCTTACGCGTAGCAACAAAAGTATTGCGCAGATATGCAGCTGGTTTGCCGAAAACAGGCCTGAATACAGAATGGTATCAGACGAAGCGTTCTATATGGAGACATCGCCTGCATTGAGAATCATCATCAGTGCAATGCGTTACATAAGCAATCCTGCAGATAACATATCGCTTGCAGCACTTGCCATAGAGTGGAATAACTATGTAAAGAGGGAACCCATATCATTTGAAGGCATATTGCAGGAAAACATCACAGGTAATATACCATCTGCTTTTTTTGAATCGGTTGAAAAATTCAGCCACCTGCCACTATACGAAATGGCAGAAGAGCTATACCGCATATTAGAAATAGGCTGTATTGAAAATCAGGATGCATACATCTTCTCATTCTTTGACAGATTGCGTCTGTTTACACAGAAAAAAAGCAATACATTATCTCTATTCATTGAAGAGTGGGACAACACACTGCACAAAAAGCCAATAGCAATGGGCAATACAGAGAGTATAAGACTGATGACCATACACAAATCAAAAGGACTTGAATTCCATACCGTTATACTGCCATATTGTAACTGGCAGATAGACAACGGCAGTAAATTGTGGGTAGAGCCAGAGAAAGATCCATTCAATAAACTGCCACTGCTTCCCATAGAGTGTACATCATCACTTAAGGAGTCTGTTTTTTCCAATGACTATCAGAAGGAGTACAGCGATACATTGGTAGATAATTTGAACATACTCTATGTAGCTTTCACCAGAGCTGCAGCAAATTTAATAGTGTTGGGACAGACCAAGGGCAAGAAAAATGGTTTCAATACCTACGACATCCTTTCATATTTTGCAGAAGGTCAAACAGAGACCGAACATAATGAGCATATTACATCATATATCTCCGGTGAAATAATTTCAAGCAGCAGAGAGAGTAAAAGGGAATCACAGAACCCACTTACTGCAGAAAAGGATATTCAAACCATAAATATGTGCCACTATCCGATAAGCACCCAGTTCAAGCAATCTACTGAATCCATGCGATATATGACAGATATCACAACGGAAAACAGCAGAACCGAATCGTATATAGAACAGGGCAAACTACTGCACAGACTATTCTCTACAATCAACACCGCTAAAGATATAGACAGAGAGACAGACCGTATGCTTGCCGAAGGACTTATAGAGAGCAGAAAAAGTGCAGATTCCATTAAACAGTTTATACATAAAGCCATAGACAAACCGGAAATAAGAGGCTGGTTTGATGGCATTTACAGACTTCTGAACGAAACATCCATTCTATTCAGAGAGAATGGAACCACACAGAAACGTATTCCTGACAGAGTTATGATAAACGGCAACAAAGCCACAGTGGTGGATTTTAAGTTTGGAAAGGAATATGAAGGGTATCTGCATCAGGTAGAGGAGTACATTTCACTGCTGAAACAGATGGGATTCACAGAAGTGGAGGGATATATCTGGTATGTTTACAACAACAAAACAATTAAATGCTGACTATGGAACAGTTTCTTAAAATAACAGCCCGAAATCTATATGACTACTACTGTTCCGCAGTAACAGGACTATCAGGAATCACAGTAGTATTCCCAAACAGACGTGCCCGTCTCTTCTTTGACGACTATCTGGCACAATGTTCAGATCAGCCTTTCTGGTCGCCGAACTATTTAACCATCGAAGAGTTATTCCAATCACAGACAGATATAGAGTTAGCAGACCCCATAGAGTTAGTCTGCAAGTTACACACCACTTACAAAGAGGTTACAAACAGCAGTGAAACATTGGATTCATTCTGGTCATGGGGTGAAATAATGGTTGCCGATTTTGATGATATAGACAAGAATTTAGCAAACACCCAGCAACTGTTTGCAGTTCTCAAAGAGCAGAATATTATATCGAAAGATCTCTCTTTCCTATCGGCTGAACAACAGGAGTCCCTTAAATATTTCTTCGATGAAATGGGCAATAAGAGAGAGACGAACCTTAAAGAAAAGTTCTACGGCATTTGGGGTTCCCTGGAAGCTATTTACACAAAATTCCACGCATCATTACAGGCAGAAAACAAAGCATACAGCGGAATGTTGCAACGCTCTGTCATTGACAACCTGGAGATTTCGCAATTCAAATCGGACAAATACGCCATTGTTGGTTTCAATAGTCTGACAAAAGCAGAAGAAGAGCTGTTCAAATTTCTGCAGGCCAACGGCAAAGCAGTTTTCTATTGGGATTACGACAAATCGTACGTAAGCAATCCTGCACACGAAGCCGGAATGTTTATGCGCCACAACCTAAAATATTTCCCAAACACACTTACAGACAGTAACCTGTTTAACAATATGGATAAGCCTAAGGAGATAAACATAATTGAGGCAACCACCAATAATGAACAGGCACGCTATATACCAGACTGGCTGAAAACTTTAGATAATAAGACAGACAAGGAGTGTGCAATTGTGCTTTGCGATGAAACATTGCTGCAGCCCACCCTGCACTCTAGTCCGGACAGCATGGTTAATGCCATAAACGTAACTATGGGTTATGCAATGACAGAGACCACCCTCTTTAATCTGATAAGTCTGTTGCTGGATATGCAGAAAGCTT
>JAEIGA010011760.1_pt1 | contig 13277 bp, 14 predicted proteins | sample 9270691 | NCBI WGS metagenome assembly JAEIGA01 (sample SAMN17057246, study PRJNA624740) | gut metagenome | biome: biome; isolation source: fecal sample | host: Bos grunniens | place: China: Xizang | collected 2019 | reverse complement strand
TGGCCAGCCGGTGAAGCTCACCGGCGCGTACACATCGATCGGCATGCCGTGCGTCGCGCCCTGCGACGAGGGCGATGCGATCGGAAAGGCTTCCAGTCCCGCGAATGCGGGCGAGAACGTGACAGTAGAGATCAACGAAAAACCAACCAACAAAAAGGAAACCAAATGAACGGTACCTATGCACATGGCGACGCCTCCTGGCTCGCAGCGGCGGCTGTCAGCAAGGGGCAGCCCGTCAAGTTCACCGGCTCCACGGACGCGAACGGCCTCCCGACCGTCACGCCCTGCGACGCCACCACCGACACGCCGATCGGCGTGGCGCTCACCGACTGCGCGGCCAACGAGAAGGTGGCCGTCGGAATCCTCGGCAACTTCGGGGGGACGATTCTCGTCCTTTCCGGCGGCGCCGTCGCGGTCGGCGCGAACGTCTCGCCCACCGGCACGTCCGTCGACTCTGGCATCGTGATCGGCACGGCGCTCGACGCGGCGTCCGGATCCGGCGAACTCATCAACGTGGCGCACCGCGCGCCCATCACGCTCAGCTAACTAGGAGTAAAACGACATGAGCAAGTTTGGCATGTACAACCTCGCGGACATCGGGATCCGCGCCGGCGCGCCCGCCAAGGGCGTCGCCACGCTCGCGAACGAGAGCCTGTTCAACAACACGTTCTTTTCGCAGCCGCTCACGGACTTCGCCGTGGGCTACCAGAACCAGGAGGAGGCCCTGCAGGCGATGCTGGACTACCTCGCGCCCGCCGTGAAGGCGCCGCGCAAGTTCCAGTACCGCGTGATGAACAACAAGGCCGCCTTCGACGCCATCACGGACGGCAGCGACGAGCGCGCCCTGTACGGCGAGTTCAAGGTGGTGACGACGCACGACGACATCGTGGACGACCACACGGTCTCCAAGGGCCTCACCACGATCATCGACAAGGACGAGCGCGATGAGAATCCCAACATCCTCGAGGAGCGCACGGCGTGGCTCAAGCAGCTGCAGCTGCGCGCGGACCTCCTGCGCGCGGTCGCCCTTCTCAACTCCCTCGCCACCAACACGGCGAAGACGTGGAGCGGTTCGAGCGGCACGCCCGACATGGACCTCCGCGCGGCCATCAAGGCGTCGCGCGAGTCGATGGGCCTGCAGCCGAACCGCGCGCTCTACGGCGGCGGCGCGTGGGACGCGCGACTGGCGCTTCTCGAAAAGCAGAACACGGCTGGCGCGTTCGCCGGGCTGATGCGCCTCGAGAGCGAGCTTTCGCGCTACGCCCGCCTGCGCGAGATCCGCGTGAACGACCTGGTCTACTCGGTCGCGAGCGGCAAGCAGGAGATCGTGACGGACAACAAGGTGTTCGTGTTCTCCGCGTACAACGAGATCTCCACGCGCGACGCCTCGAACGTCAAGCGCTTCTGGTCGCCCGTCATGGGCGGCGGCGAGTGGGCCGTGTACGTGGACGAGACGGCGGCCGAGATCATCAAGCTCACCGTCCACCACAAGAACAAGATCGTGTCGCCGAACACGCTCGGCGTGCGCACGCTCACGATCTCGTAAGCGCGGAAGGAGCACGGCCATGAGAAGATTCGCACATCTGATGCTCGCGCTCGCCTCCTGCCTGTGGTGCCTCTGCGCCGCAGGCGGGGCGCTGCGCCTCGGTCCGGGGCTCTCGGCCCCCGACATCGCGGACGGCGCGCGTCTCGACGCGGCCGTGCTCGTCTCCACTAACGCGGGGGCCTCGTGCACGGTGAAGGCCGTGTACGAGCTGCCCCTGTACGAGACCGTGCAGAGCGTCACGAGCGTCACGAACGATTACTACGTGCTTTTCACGAACGTGGTCGTAGGGACGAACGCGACGCTCGATGTCACGGGCCTCTACACGGTCGTCACCAACTCGGGCGTGGTCGCCACCAACTACTTCACCGTCTGGACGAACAGCTGGCCGGTGATGGTGAACCGCCCGACGGTGGCGACGGTGACGAACAATCTGCTGGAGCTGACCGGCACGGTGGCCTACACGAACGACCTGTTCTCCCTCTCGGGAGGCTACGCGGAAACGAACAACGTCAACCGATGGATCGTCTCTCCCGCGCGCTTCCTGGTGACGGGCGACCCGGTCACGGTGATCTTCACGAGGTAGCCATGGCCAACTGGCGCGCGATCACACGGGCCGACGTGACGGCCAGCCTCACGCTGAAGGAGGCCGAGAGCTACCAGCGCTCGGCCGACTTCGGCGAGTACCCGCTGCCCATCCTCATCGAGCGCACGACCGCCTACGCGCGGCTCGCGATCCGCTCGAACGGGCGCGTGCGCATGAGCCCGGACGCCACCACACTTCCGGTCTCCGTCATCTCCCCCGCCTGCGACTACTTGGTGTTCGACATCCTGAAGCGCATCGATGTGGAGGTGGGCGAGGACCGCCGGCGCGCGCGCCAGCAGGCCATTGACTTCTTCGACCGCATCACAAAGGGCGAAGTGACGCCCGAAGGCTGGGACGAGCCGGAAACAGAGGACACCGGCCACAGCGCCGCGCAGCTGATTTCAAGCTCGCCCCAAAGGGTCACGCCCATCGGCCTGGAAGGCTTTTAGTTAGGTGGTTAGGTGGTTAGGTAGTTGAAACTACCGCACCACCAAACCACCGCACCACCAAACCACCAAACCGACATGACCGCCGAACAGATAGAACTGGTGAAAGCGCTTCTCCCGACCTCGCTGGGGTCGGAGGAGATTCGCTCGTCTATCGCTGCGGACATCCTGCGGCAGAGCGTATTATCTGCACGCATGGAAAACGCGCGCTACCTCGCCCAGGTGCGGAACGTGTGCGCGCAGGTGGCGGGCGGCGGCATGAACCTCGCCGACGCGCGCATGGTCCTGAAGCGCACGCTCCGCAACATGGGCCACGACACCGCGAACGCGCGCGGCATCACGGATCCGGCGAGCCGGCGACGCCTTGATCTCATCGTCAAGACGCGCTCGGCCATGGCATCAAACGCGGCGGCTGTCAACGCGCAGAACGAGGCCACCGTCTACACGGCTCCTGCATGGGAATTAAAACGCTTTGGCCAGCGCCGCGTTCCGCGAGACTGGCAGCAGCGCTGGAAGGCGGCAGGTGATTCCGTAGGCTGGGAGGGGGCGAGTCCTGATTTTGGAAACATGGTCGCGCTCAAGGCGTCTCCGATCTGGCAGGCGCTTGGCGACGGTGCGGGTGGCTATCGGGACACCCTCGGGAACCCATACCCGCCGTTCGCGTTCTCAAGCGGAATGGCATGGATTGGCGTGAGGCGTAAACGCTGCATCGCGCTTGGCCTGATTGGCGAGCACGAGCATCCTCCAGTTCCGCAGAAGGTCAGCATGGCCCCTACGGATGATGAGATTTCAGAGGCTTCGCAACGCGCTGGAATGGATCTTGCAGGAGGCTTGCAAGAGGCATGAAATGGACAATCCAGAAGATGCCGAGGTTCCACGAGCTGGAGGCGAAGATCGAACCAGACTTCGCGTCATTCGCGGCTGGTGAGTCTCTTGCTATCACGGTTAAAGACCATGTCTCAGCAGCATCCAGCTCGCGCCACCGCACGGCGTCGCGCCTTGGCGCGATGCCAACCGGCCACCTTTCCGAAGGCGCGGCCAACATCCGCATGGAAGAGGAAGGCGGCCGGGCCGTCGTCACGGTTCCGATTCCCGGCATCACGCGCGCGTTCGGCGACTTGCACATCACGCCCCAAAAAAAGAAGTGGCTCACCATCCCGATCAACGCCGTTGCCTACGGAGTCCGTGCGCCAGAAATGCAAGACGACGGCTGGCACCTCTTCTCAATGCCGTCCAAGAAAAATCCAGGGACAAGGATCCTTTTCGGGAGGGAGGCTGGCGCGAAGTCGGTCTTTGCGCTCTACCTGCTGCGTGATGAGGTTGATGTTCCACAGGACCGTGGCCTCATGCCAAGCGACGAGGAAATGGAAGAAGCCCTGGCGATTGGCGTATCTGATGAAATAGAGAGGGTAATGACATGAGGCCGCACCACTACATCCAAAAACTCATGGCGGACGCTCTGCGCGCGAACGAGACGCTGCGCGAGGCGGGCGTGACGATTCTGGAGCAGAACAGCCAGGAGCTTGCGTTCCAGCTGAAGAAGCCCATGTCGCAGATCGACGCGCCGGTCGTGGTCGTGACGTGCAACAAGGCGCGCAAGCGCCACACGCAGCCGGTTGAATGGGATCTCGAGTGCAGCGTGATGGTCACAGAGAACGTGCCGCTCAACCGCGATCGCCCGGCGTTCCTCACGGCGCTCGACGTGGCGTTCGTGGCGTGCGAAGTGCTGGACGACCCGCAAGGTGGGATCCACCAGACGGCCGACCCGGTGAAGCACACCACGCCGGCGCGAGGAATTCTAGAAGCGGAGGCGAGGTTCGCCGCCCGCGTCAAGTACAACGAAAACGAGGAGTCAGAAAATGGCTAGAACAACTCAAGGAAACGCGAGCTGGGGCATCAGCGAAGGCACGTCCGTAACGGCCGTCCCCGGCGTGATTACCGACATCGACGTCGGCGAAGACCCGCAGATGGAGCCTCAGCGAAACGAGATCGGAGCCGTCATCAAGCAGACGCTCTACGACCGCCGCGCAGAGGTGAATGTGACCGTGGAGGTTGCCGCCGGAACCGCGAAGCCGCCGGCCGGAACCGCGATCACGGCCGCCGGCGTCCAGGGCTACGTCACGCGCAGCCGCGTGGTCGAGAGCAACCAGCGCTACCGCTCGATCAGCATCACGATCGAGGCCTACCCGAACTGCAAGACCGTGGACAACCTCGCCGGGACAATCTAACCGATGCACACTCCCGACAAGGCCCTTGAGGCGTTGGCCGCGCCCGACCCGCTCACGCTGGGGCAGGTTGCGCTCCTGACACTTTACAAGTTGCCGATCATCGAAGGCAAGATCGACGACCTGAACGCGACGGTGTTTGCGGTGTGGCTCTTGTCGATGCCGCTCGAGCAGGCAGTAGCCGAGGCGCACTTCCCGGACAGGGCCATCGTGTGGGCTGAGAAGATCGGCGTCGATGAATACAACTACAGGCTCGTGAAGGCGCTAAACGCGATCGCTCGTTTCCACGGGATGCTGCCGAAGGCGGAATACGTCGACGAAAACGACGACGGCGTGGATGGCCTAAAAAAAAAAGTCAGACGGCGCGGGAACGGAGACCTCGCGGAAATCGCGGAGTTCGTCTGCCGCATCTACGGCTGGACGCTTCACCACGTTCTTTGCGAGGTTCCTGCCGTCCAGGTGGCGCTCGTATACCGCTGCTGGCAGCAGACAGCCGGAGGCCTGAAGAGCGCGACGCTTGAAATGGACGAGATCGCGGACGAGATGGGCTGGTAAGTAAATGGCGACGAATTACGATCTTAAGCTGGTCGTGGACGCGGACACGACGGAGGCGCAGCGGAAGCTCGACGAGCTGTCCGCCGCGCATTCTTCGCCCGAAGTCCAGGAAGCCGTGCAGCGCGTGCGCGAACAAGCTGCACCGTCCCCCGAGCGCTCCCAGCCCGCGCCGCGCCCGCTCCCAGCCCCTCCTGCACCGCCCGCCCAACAGCCCGCGCCACAGCATCCGGCGCAGCCGCCCCCCGCTCCGCATCAAACAAGCTCGCCGAAGGTGAATTCCCAGGCGGCGCAGGAGGCGGCGGATCTCGTGCGAAAGCGGATGATCGACCCGAACTACAAGCCGAAATCCTCAAACAACCAGGCGGACGATTTCGGCAAGAAGGCCGGCGACGTGGCCGGCAATGCCATCGGAAAGGCCGTGGCCGGGTTCCTCGCGCACGAAATATCGGCAACCATCTTCAACGGCCTCAAGACGCCAGGCGGCGACAACAGGGGTGTCAACCAGGCCGAGGCTGGCGTCGGAGGCGCGCTGAAATACGGCACGATGGGCGCAATGCTTGGCGGACCGCTCGGCGCGATCATCGGCGGAGTGAGCGGAGCTGTCATGGGCGTGTTCCAGGAGCGGCAGCGCCAGGCGAAGGCCGTTGAGGCGCGGGACCAGGCCGAACGTGTGGCCGACTACTCGCGCGAGCGCGACACGGCTGTCGGCGCGGCCGACTCCGCGTTCGGGAGGTCGCTTGAACTTGCAGGCGGCTGGCGCCAGCGCCAGGAGATGCTGCGCGCGCGCCGCGACGAGATCGAGAACGGAAGCGGCTCGTGGAGCATCAAGAACCTGAAGGAGACGCTGAAAAGCCTGGATCCGGAAAGCGATCGCGGCAAGGCTGTGGCGGCCAACCTGGAGATGCAGAAGAACCGCGTGGCGCAGCTTGACCGACAGCTTGTGGACGAGGGTCTGGCCGTGGCGCCGAGCAGGCTTGACCCCGGAAGCGTGGCGGACAGCTGGGCGAAGCGCGGCGTGCAGGTCGGCGCGCAGGTTGACGTGGCGCAGGTCAACGAGAAGATCATGGGAGAGGTGCAGAGCTGCCGCACGCTTCTGGAGAAGATCGCCAACATGGGCACTGACAACCTGCACAACATCGGCGCCATGCAGCGGGCTGTTTACGAGTGAGGAGGAATGGAGTATGGCGGCGAATTTCGGAGATGGCCTTTCTAATCTCGGCGGACTCGACGACCTCGGCGGGGATTTCGGGGGCGGCAACAACAGCATGTCGGGCCTCCACCTCACCTTCACCGCGCAGCTTTTCTCAGAGCCCATGCGGCGCGGAGAGGTCCAGACCTGGGAGGGCGCGGAGTCTTCGATCGTCTCGGCGTTCAAGGTTCTGAAGGTCGGCGAGCAGGCCGGCAATGTCAAGTTCATCTCGATGGACGATTCCTGGGGCACTCCGTTCATCGGAGGCGTGCAGGCGCCGCGCAGGGCCGGCAAGACGTGGACCATGCAGGTCACTGTCGTGCAGCTCCGCAAATGCGTATTATGGACGCTCGACTTCGCTGAGATCCAGAAGGACATCCGCACGTGGCGGCAGGACCTCGCAGTGGTAGACGGCCAAGAGCCGAGCGATGACATCCCAGACCTATCAAAGCTCTCGCAGTGGGAGCTCGCGAAGGACATCCAGGACTACAAAGATTACGACGCCTTCAAGACCGTGGACGGCGTAGCCCTCGAGGGCGGCACGCTCGAGCTCGCGAAGATGATTCGCAAGGGGATCGAGAGCTACACCATACACACGCCCGTCCCAACGATGACCATGAGATACTTCGACGAAGTGACTGGTACAGGAGCGCTCCTCGACAAGTACCTTACGGCCCTTCCTTCAGGCCCTTCCGGATGGAAAGAGCTTGGAGGGGCAGACATCCAATCCCAGCTCAACGACCTGACAACCGTCCACACGGACGGAACGGGCGCGGTCGGGACAATCGGCTATCGGTGGCTGTGTGTGGCCGACAAGTCGACCCCGAACGGAGACGGCAGCTGCACGCGAGTCGTCCAGTTCATGCGCGTAACCAACGTAGAGGAAAAGCTGTACTCAATGGGAGAGCCCATCCAAGGAGGCCTTGCGTGACGTTTCCGGAACCTCCACAAAAGGGCCAGCCAGTCCGCGCAGAACTCATCAAGCAGATCATCGACTGCCTGCGGATGTTCCGGCCGATCGCTGGCGTAAACATCCGAACGCTGGTCACGCCCGGCGGAACGATCATAAACGGAACGCCCGGCGGAGCACAGGGCGTCCATGAAATCGCTCCGTTCACCGTACGCTTTCACGTAAACAAGTGGGAAATCTTCCTCCCGGACGGTTGCTGCAACTACGGCGGAACGTGCGCCCCGATCAACGCCGCCTCGTCGTCTGCCGGAGACGGGCACGACAACGACGACCCGGCCTGGCGCATCTTTCCCCTGGACGAGGACGGCGGCACGACCGGCGAGGACGACGACGGCAACACCTACCGAGAATGGAACGTGGAAATCCACGTCAAGCCGTCCGCGAAGATGTACGGTCAGGACGGGCCGAACACTCCGGCCAGACGGCTCGTGTGGGCGTGCGCGTCAGACCGCCTGAAGCCCGTAGCCAGCGTAACGGACGCCGATCGCTACGCCAACACGCCGGGCGACTCCTGGTCATGCGCGGTAGCGCGCGTGCGCGTCACGGCGGGCGAGGAGGGCTCCGAACCGGCGCGCAGGGTCACGCAGCTCCGCACAACGCCGATCGACGTGTCCGACAACGGCGAGACGGTCAGCGGTTTCGGACTCGTCTGGTACTTCTCGCTTACAAACGCCGGCGCGCTGAATGTCGAGAGGGTATTCTGCGTTCTGCAGGTCATGTCGGCCGCAGGGATCTCGCTCACAGGAGACGAGATGACGGACGTGACCAACGCCAGCACGGTCTACGCACTCGTCAACGCCACACATCTCAACACCGGCAGCGGGGTCGTGCAGGTGCTGAAAGATCCCGGCGGAATAATCAGCCCGGAGGCTTACGCGGTCTGGCTTATCCTCTACAACATGAAATACAACACGGTCACGCTCGACAACCGCTCTCAGTCGCTCGCGAACGTGCAGCTCTTCCACGCTTGATGAAAAGATTTCTCATACTCGCCTTTTGCTTGTCGTGCGCCGCACTTTCCGCCGGCGCCGCATACGTCACGCCGTCCACCGCAGCCGGCTACATCTTCTCGAAGCCGCTCTACCCCTGGACCATACGCGGTGAGGTCATGGGCACGCCTCCGGCATACCTCGTGATCCGCAGCGAGGACATCGACTGGATCGAGGAGGCCGTCGCCGAACGAATCGCATTGCTATCTGGCAGGATGCCCACACCTGTCACGTCACTCATCCCGAATTTCGGAACGTGGCCGCTTTCGGAGTCAAACCGTTTCGTCAAATGCTCCACGGCAGTCGACGCCGAAGGCGTCACAAACATTGTAGTCGGATATACCAACGTCACGAACAATGCTTCTGCTTGGGAGATAAACACCTCGAATATCAGAAGCGCTTATCTAGAACTAAACTCTTGGTTATACAATACTCCAGCCATCTGGAATATATATAATACCCCTACCGGTCCCCTGGACGGATCCATAGCGCTCCAGGACGCGGCTCGCGTAGCATTTCCAGTTTCGGCGCACGATCCAGCGGTTACAAACGTGTATCTTTTCCCAAATGTGGAAAGCGTGCCCACGAACGAATTCTCGGTGATAACGCTCCCGACCACAAACGGAGTTTCAGGCGTGTTCACAAACTCGTGGTCGACGACGATATACCGGCGTGGAGAAGGGACCGTCGTGACCAACGTGAGTCTGGCGCATCCCATTGACTACTGCCACGAAGGCGATGGCAGTTTCCCAGGTTATGTCCTCGGCTACGATCGCAAGCAGACCGAATACGTCGGCTTCGAACCAGGCGCGTTCGAATGGCTGTATGAGGCTCTTCGCGGAGATGTGCGACTGGCAGACTTTAGATCGCCAACTAACAGTCTTGAGGATGTCTATTATTCCCGCATAAAACACGCTGACAAATACGGAGACACCATCTCTACATATACAACGACGAATACTTCATCTACTTTGCAATACTCTATTAACGGATCTTCAAGTTACACTTACGAATGGAATCAAGAAGAGGGAACTTACGACTTGTATTATGGTTTCTCTGTTAGTATGTCTCAGACGCTCCCTGGAAATGCAATCGTGATTACACGTTTCAAGTCTGATGTCGTAACGACCGGGGGCTTCCATCGGGTGGCGATAGAGGCCGCGTTCGCATGGGTCGAATTTACATACATGAAAAATGTAGACCATGCGCCACCTCCACACCCTGACTTCACGGAAGAAGTCTATATCGGAAATTATGTTGTCGTGCCTCTTGCCGGAGGAGCGACACTCGACCTTGACGGCCCTGACGCTCTCGCCCGCGTATACATTGACATGGAAAGCGTCGCAGCCTCTGCTGCAAATGCATCTCGCGCTCCCAGTCCGCCCGGAAGAACATACGTGCCACCGGATAACGAGGATCATAGTTGGAACGCCGTATTAAAGGGCATCGTGCTCATATACAAAATCACTCCGTCAACGAAGTTTAACGACTGGTAGCCGAAAGGACCACCCATGAAAAACCAGATCCATCTTGCTGTTGCCTTCTTGCTGTGCGGCACCGCCCTCGCCGGCGTGCCTATCCGCTGGACCGCCGAGACGAGCCGCGTGCAGCCGATCGCGCTCGACGCCTGGCGTGGCGACACCCTGGCGCTCGAATGCACGCTCAAAAGCTACGGCCAGCCTGTGAACATCGGCTCGGCCACTGCGAGCCTCATGTGGCAGACGAACGGCATGGGCTCTGCCTGGTGGCAGACGAACGCAACCGTCTCTGCAGACGGCGTAATCCGAGCCACGTGGTCTCCGTCCATGGATCCTGGCGCTCCGGTAGTCGCGTTCTTCTTGCCAGTCCAGACGGCCGACGGCGCGATCTACAGGGCCGCCGGAACGCTCCGCTTCCGCCCGTCTCCCGGCGCAGGATCACAGATTGAACAGCTTCCCCAGCCAGGAGGCACGCTCGACTTCGGAGAGTTCAACCTAGTAAATGCGCCGTGGGCCACGCTTGCGGCCGCAAACGAGGCGATTTCCGCAGCCGTCACCAGCGCCACCGGCGCGCTCGTGATTCCGCCTCCAGTGGACCTCGGCCCATACGCCACGACCGGCTACGTGGCAGGTGCCATATCATCCGCCACCGGCGCGCTCGTGATTCCGCCTCCCGTGGACCTCTCGCCATACGCCACTACAGCCTACGTGGAAGGCGCCGTGCAAACGGCCAGCAACACCCTTTCAAACGACATTCAAACTGCTTTTAACGCTGCCTCAAACCGCACCGATCTCGTCAAGGCGAATCTTTTGGAGGAAATCACATCATCCACCAACAACCTGCGTTCCGCGCTCATCAACAATATATCCGAGTCCGCCTCCGAAACTCGCGCCTACGCCGATGCCGCCGCCTCCAACGCCCAGGCCGCCGCTATTGCGGCCATACCCAGCCTCTCAGGCTACGCCACCGAGCAGTTCGTTTCAGATTACTTCGCAACCTACTACACTCCCCCCGATCTCTCCTCTTACGCGTCACGCTCCTACGCCGATGCCGCAGCATCCAACGCCCAGGCCGCCGCGATCGCTGCCATCCCCAGCCTCGCAGGATACGCCACGCAGTCCTACGTGGCCGATTACTTCTCGACCGCCTACACTCCACCCGACCTCTCCTCTTACGCGTCGCGCTCCTACGCCGATGCCGCTGCCTCCAACGCGCAGGCCGCCGCGATCGCCGCAATTCCCAGCCTCTCAGGCTACGCCACCGAGCAGTATGTTTCTGAAGCCATCGGCGGCATTACGATCCCGTCCATGTCAGGCTATGCCACAACAGCCTACGCAGACGCGGCCGCCTCCAACGCGCAGGCCGCCGCCATTGCGGCCATCCCCAGCCTCTCCGGATACGCCACCGAGACCTACGCACAAAACGCCGCAGCAGACGCCGCATCCGACGCCCTGTCTGCTGCCCAAAGCTACGCCCGCGACCTCTCCTGGGCAGCATCTTCAGGCAACACGCGTCTCGTGTCGCTCGACGGAACAATCTGGCAGGATGCCACCGGCACCGTCTGGCAGGTGTCAGCCGTCTACGGCTGGTCGGGCACAGTTATCGACCTGCCGACTGCCACGACGCGCGCGATTCGGTTCGACCCGGTTCCCGACTCGCCCAACACATGGACCGCCGGCGCCGGCACGAACCTCATGTGGGATTCGATGTCCTGGATTCTGGACATCACGAATTCGCTCACGTACGCAGACATTGGACCGACGTTATCGGCCACCAACTTGACCTTCGAGACAACCTTTGACAAATACTACCTCTTCTACCAGCCGGTCTCCCTCTCCACCAACCCCGTCGACCACGTCCTCTACGCCAGCGCATCCGGCGACGCCGCAACCGCAGACCGCGCGCTTTCCATCGGCACACCCACCCGCTGGACCGACGCAACCGGATGTGTGTGGGAGGTCGGCTACAGGTTCGATGACGACTGGGTTGCGGATTCGAGCAGGGTCACGCAGGTGTTGTGGTCGCCCGCTGGTTACGAGGAAGATCCCGACTTGTGGGCGATCTATTTCACCGTAGACGGCTCGATCCAAGCTCAAGTCTACGAATATCCTCCGGGGACGACGCAGACGAACTTTACCATCTCTGCCTCTAGTTGGGAGAAGATGTATGAGGGCGCATTCGACTTTAACATCTACCGATCGCCGCACACAACCACCAACCTCGTCGGCCGCGTAGCCCTAACCAATGACCTCCCTGGCGCCATCATTTCTACCATCTCAGAGTTCTCATCCACCGGAACCGTCCACGCGGCCGAAAGCTCAACCTACTCGGCCCGGCTGTTTGACGCGGCCTACGACTCGGCCTACGACGCGACCTACCTCATCCGCGAATCCACCAACGCGGCTGTTGCCGTTGCGGCCGCAAAGCAGGATGCGCTCCCCTACCCCACGAACGCGATTCCCTACACGGCGATCAGCGGGACGCCGTCGCTGTCGGGATATGCGACGCGCGAGCAGGTTGCGGAATCGGCTGTCGCGGCGACGAATTACACCGACGGAGCGATTTCGACGAACAACGCGGCGTTCGTCGCGGCGGTGACGAACTGTCCATTAGTAATTGCATCAACAAATAAAGTAGGCGGTGTGAAAGTTGACGGAACTTCTGTCACGGTAACTAACGACACAATCTCATCACACGTAGACCCTATGAACAAAATGTGGGAGTTTAGATTGAGCGATGGTGGCGGTGCAACCGCAAAGGCTGTCGGTAGAATTATAGGGGTGAGTGATAATACTGTGATCGTGTATTGCCAATTAAAAGACACGTCAAATGTAGGATTTTCAACATATATCTCATATTACTTGTTTAGTATGATAATCGAATTCAATTCGGATTCTTATACTGCAATTTCTGGAGTGACAGACGGAAGCACGTTTACTGGAGTAAATGCAACGCTATATTTTTCGGACGCATATTCCATCATGAATGGAGACATTCCGATCAATACAGAAATTGAATATTCTACTGTGGTATTCAAGAATGTTGGTCCGTCAAATTAGGGTGAGGCCTTCATTTTAACATCTTGCCCCGCCAGGACCCCCGAATCTAATCCTCTTTGAAAGGCCGAACACGCGACGGGCACAGCGGGGCTATTTTTCCCAACTCGGCTTGAATTCCCCCATCCGCCCGCGCGTTTTTCCCAACCCTCAACCGCCCCTCAAAACCCTCTCCATCCCCGTTTAATCCAGCCTCAATCCAGCCTTTTCCCGTTTCCCAACCCCCACCCGATTATTCA
>JAEIGA010011759.1_pt1 | contig 13278 bp, 10 predicted proteins | sample 9270691 | NCBI WGS metagenome assembly JAEIGA01 (sample SAMN17057246, study PRJNA624740) | gut metagenome | biome: biome; isolation source: fecal sample | host: Bos grunniens | place: China: Xizang | collected 2019 | reverse complement strand
TTTGAAGCACATAATGTACGTAAATGTTTAACTTGGAGACACGCATCAAGCGGAGCTCAGGAATCCCTCGCCTCGCTCAGAACCATTGTAGCATCGCAGGCATGAAATGCAATACTTATTTCCAAGCTGTTTTATTTTTTTCGTTTTTTTGAGGGAGAAATCACCCCTGTATATCTTGCTTGTGTACAAGGACAGGTAATCTTCTGTCAGATGGCGTGGATGAAAATCAGTTCCGTGCGTGGGCAGGCCCAGCCCATACCTCTCAAAAATGCCCTCCATGCCGTAATAGCTCATGGTGGGCAGGGCGGTGTAGTGTTCCTTGCCGGAGATGAGCCCCACGCGCAGCCCGGCAGCCCTGACAGCCTTGAGCATTTCCACCGCACCGGGGAAGGGTTCGGGGGCCAGCTCGCCGTGCAGCTGCTCATAGATGGCCACAAAGCGCTCAATGGGCAGGGCGGGGGCATCCGGCGGCATACCCAGCAGCCCGCCCAGCACCCCGCGGTCGCTCAGCCCGAACCAGGAGACCACCTCTTCCTCAGAAGGGGTGCGCCCTGTTTGCTCGCCGACACACCGGCGGTACGCCTCCACGCAGAGCGGAAGCGTGTCCCCCAGGGTGCCATCCATATCGAATAATACTGTCTTGAGCATGCCGGTTTCAGAAAATGTTGAGCAGGCAGTATAACACGGCGCGACTGCCTGGGCAAGCACGCAGTGATACTGCATACTTATTAAGTACGCAACCAGGATGCTTTTTTTATCAGTTTTTTGTTTTCCAGCTCAGCAGCGGCAGGTGGTCGGTGCGGTTCTTGAGGTGCAGGATTCCGGCGAGTGGGTTTTTCATGGTGGTGGCGGGGGGATAAGACACGGCGGCTGTGGGGATACCACGGCCGCCGCGCAAAGGTGCATTATGACCTGGGCATTAGTCCACGTAGCGCTTCACGATGAGGGAAGCATTGTGACCGCCGAAACCGTACTCGATACTCACCATGCCGGAGGCCATGTTGGTAATCATGTACGGAATGTAGAACGGGCTCACGCGGCGGGGACCGGACTTGAGGAGCGCCTCGCAGTCTTCACCATGAATACCCAGACCGCCTCAGGGCTTGTATCGCCGCTCTTATTTCCACTGGGAAAGCTTGATGGGATGCAGAAAGAGGAGACCTGCGGGGAAGTTCTCAATGAGGGTTTGCAGGGAATGATTGAAGGGGGCAATCGTGTCCTGCAAGGTCTGGTCGCCGTCGGGCCACATGTCGCCGTTTTTGAGGGCCAGTGTCTTGTGGATGCCTTTTCCGGTTCTATCCGATATGACGGCGATTTTGCCGGCGGCCAGCACCATGGCAGTTGGTATGGCCACTTCCACAAACAGGTTCTGCGCTGCAAATGCACCACAATAGGTGCAGAAATTCTGCATGCAATCTGCCGTGACCAGGAAAATATCACTGTATCCTGCACACAGAGGGTAATCCAATTGCAACTGGGCGGGCAGTTTCTTTCTCCTCCACAGCTTCAGGCCGAGGAATTTCCGGCGTCTGCTGTACTTCCATATATGCTGGTAAACATCCGGGGTGAGCGCCTCTGTGCTGATGCCGTGGTTGCGGAACCGCTGGCAGGCGTCTTCATAGGAAGGCAGTATATTCTCTACCTCCACGCCTGGTACGAGCTTCCTGTACTCTACGGCATCATCAACACGGTTCCATCCATTCCTGCGCTGCTGGAGCTCAATGATTCCGGGCAGCATGCAGCTATCCTTATCCAGTTGCAGGGTATCCCACAGGTTCTGCTCGTTGATGATGGGGTTGAGCAGCATGTCGTCCGACACAATGAAGTAGTGGGTGAATCCCTGGTTTTTCAGGTAGGTGTATGCCTGGCTGATATAGGATTGGAATTGGAATGACGAGGCATAGACGGGGATGACATTGGGTACCGTTCCATCATAGAATGGCATGAGGTGGTACACATGGCTGAATTTTCCGGCGTATAGCGCCTCAATGCGTTCGATATTCTTATCGTAGCGGTGGTTATAGACAACGAGTAAGGCTGTTTTCGTTTCCATGGTATCAGGCGGTAAGGGTTGAACAGAGCTTCATGGCAGCTTCCATAGCGGCATCCATATTGTAGTATTCCCACTCGGCAAAACGCCCCAGGAGGTGCAGGTTCAGCGGGGCGAGCTGCTGCCGGGCAGTATTGATGCTGCTGCGGGTGTTGCCATCCTGCACGGGATAGGTATAGGGCGTGTAGCGGTGTGTGATGTAGCGCGGTGCAAAGGGAATGCGCTGCAGCTGCTCCAGGATTTCTTCTTTGGAGAGCTCCTCCGTGAATTCAATGGTGGCGGTTGCCATACCTTCCGGCGCGTTGCTGGCGGCAAAGTTTCCTGTGCAGATGATGCGGTGCGATTTGTGCGATTCGCTGGGCATGTAAATCCAGCTGTAGGGGTTGGGTTCCACCTCGCAAAGTACCGAGGTAGTGCCGTGGGCATCCAGCTTGTTGACGCCGCACAGCTCCACCTGCACCCCCTGCAGCATGGCTGGCAGATGCTTGATATTGCAGCAGTAGACCACATGGGTGAATGATTCTCCGTTAATGATCCAGTTCTCCCCTTTTCGCTGAATAGCGTCGACTGGCGCATTGAAGCGGATATCCAGTCCCTGGGCGAGCGTATCGGCAATATGCTGGGAACCATTCTGCCTGGCATAGTGGAAGGTGCTGTGCACCATCTGCATTTCCTTCACTTGGCCGATGTTGGCAGAGAGAATCTCCTTTACTGTGGGCATGGGCAGCTTGCCTTCGAGCCAGCTCAGGGGAACATCGGTGAGCGAACGGTGCCAGATTTTGCGGTTGTAGGGGGCAAAATATTCATTGTAGAGGGTCCTGCCGAAACGATTGCGCAGAAAATCATCGAAATGGGCGGATTCCGGGTAGCCGTCTGCCGCAATCTGCAACAGATCATCCAGCACGGCATCCCGCATGGTATCAGGCATCTGGTAGAGGTGGTTTTCAATGGGGTAGTCCACCCGGGTACCATCTGCCAGTGAAACCACCGCGTGCCGGGTGGCCAGCTGGAAATCCGCCTTGTTGCACTGCTGCCAGAACCAGTCCAGCACAGCTGCATTGCGAGAGTTGAACACATGCCCGCCGACCACATGGTAGAGCACTCCTTCTACGCGCTCGCAGCGCACCAGCCCGCCCGGGGTGCTTTCTTTCTCGAATACGACCACTTGTTCGCCTTTTCTGCTCAGCATACGGGCAATGGAAAGCCCGCTGATGCCTCCGCCAATGATGGCAATGCGTTTTGAAGAGTTCATGAGTCTGGTATAAATTGATTTTTCAGAGCAGAGAATTGACTGCCGTAGGTCACACTGTGTGTTTATTTGAGGTAAAACAAACCTATGCTCATAGTCTAACAAAAAATTCCTGATTGGCAACCTTTATCGAGTAAAAAATCCCCCCATATTTACGCATGTAGAGTGGGTATTTATCAGGTGTGCCTATGGAATGCATGTGGGGAATTATTTCGTGCAGAAAGATGGCCATGTGAGCTGTTCTTTAAAGGTAAATAGTTTGTGGCAGGAATAAAACTAGATCTCGTCGCATTTCAGATGCGATAGACGGTGATTTTTATGTTACGGGTTGACTGTCTGGCTGTTTGCTCCGCACATTATGACAACAAAGGGAGGTCTTAGTATGGAAATAGAGGATTGAGAATGCTGATGATGAGGTTTTTACTGTACATCGCATCTGAAATGCGATAGAATGCGCGGTATGGGTAGCAGAGGGATCTTATTGTATTTGGGTGGGTTGCGAGGACTGGCAATACTGCTGGTGGTGTTGTTTCACATGCTGCCCCAGTATTTTTCGCAAGGTTTTCTGGGGGTGGATATTTTTCTGGTGATAAGTGGTTACCTCTTATTCCGTGCGTACGATGGAGAGTCTGCGTTTAAGTTCTGGGAGTTTGTACGCAAGAAGGTGGTTCGCATTTACCCTGTAATGTGTTGTGCCATCATTTTGGCCTGCGTGCTGATGGCGTTTGCCATGTACAGTGCAGATGAAGCCAAAGTATTGACCCGAACGGTGCGTTATGCTTTGTTGGGGAAGGTAAATGGTTACTTTAACAAGCAATATACAGATTATTTCAGCGATAGCGCTAACCTGAATCCCCTGCTGCATCTGTGGTATCTTGCAGTAATTGTGCAGGTATATATGCTCTGGGCAGTGGGTTGCTGGGTGGTGTCATTCTTGCGCCACCGGTTTACGGCGCATCAAGTGCTCATCCGGAAGTGGGCCACGTTCCTGATTGTGCTTGTGGCCTTGGCTTCACTCGCATACAGCCATTCCCTTGCCATACATGATGCACTGGCATCCCTGGGGGTACCCGTGTGGCAGCAGGCGCAGGAGGTAGCATACTGGAATACCTTCGGGCGCTTATGGCAAGTGGCAGCTGGTGGCCTGGTGCTGGTTTTGCCACCGTGCCGCAAGCCTGTTTTGTGTACCATGCTGGCTGCACTGGGACTGGGGCTATTGCTGCTACTTGGTTTCTGCAATGCCGCATCGGTTCCCTGCGCCGCCTTGCTGACCGTGCTGAGCGTGGTGCTGGTGTTGCGCTACCTGCCGGATACGCGTTTGAAAGCCCTTCTGGAGCAGCGCTGGCTTGTCTGGGTGGGCAGCATTTCATTCTCTCTGTACTTGGTGCATTTCCCTCTGCTGGTGTTTTATAAACGGTGGGAGAAGCTTTTCCCGGATGCCACTGTGGCAACCGCGTTGGTAATCATATCGGTGGCTTTGGCGTATGCCCTCTGGTTTTTCGTTGAAAAACGTCGCACTGGCCTGATAGTTGCGGCGTTGCTTGCTGGGTGTGCTTTTGGAAGTGCATATGGAACCAGGATGTATATCAAAGACCTGTTGTGTCCAGTTTTGGAGCGGCAGTTGAAGGAACATGGAATTTATTATCCTTCGTATCAGGGGAAAATTGACGCGGTTCCCGCCGAGCTGTTCAGGCATTATAATCGGAATGTGTTGAGGTATGGCGGTCCGTTGCCTTTGCATTTGCATAATACTACGGCAACTCCGATTGATATGATGATGCTGGGGAAGGCAACTGAGGTTCCGCAGTTTGCACTTATCGGGGATAGTAACGCCAGTCAGTGGTCCTCTGGTCTGAATGAATTATGCCACATGAAGGGTCTGTCTGGTGTATGCCTTAGTACGATTGTTATTCCTCTGCTGGACAGGTATTTTTCTTTGCCCGGAGATAGTTCCCACTATAGATGGGATGAGGAAAAAGCAGAATCCCTTTTCTACTGGCTTGAAAAACAAGAATCTGTGCATACGGTTGTTATTTCACAACTGTGGAGTGCCCGTTTGTTCCCCAATACATACACAAACTGGAAAGGGGAGAGCAGGTTTCAGCAGTTTGAGGAAAGTGCTAGGCAGCTTGAGGCGTTTTGTTCCAGATTGCGAGGGATGGGAAAACACGTGGTTCTCATGATGCCGTCTCCTTGCTTACTTAATCTGAATCCTGATTTGCATGGCACAGCAGAACAATATTTGACATGGAGGGTGCTGCGAGGAAAAGACCTCAGCCTGGTTTCTCCGCAGCATCCACTTGTTCTCTTAGAAAAAGATTACCATATATATTACAGGAAGGTGATAGACTTATTTAATATGTGGGAAAGGCAGGGAGTCTGTTCAGTGCTTCATGTGGAGAAAGTCGTGTTCGAGAATGGCAAATTTGAGGGATATCGCAACAAGGTGATGCGTTGCAGGGATAAAACGCATATAACACCGCCAGTTTCCGTTGAGGTGATACAGAAACTGACTGATGAATTTGAAGCTGCTATTCAGAAAGGAAGGATAAAATAGACCTGCTTCCTGAAATTAGGCGTGGATAATAACCCCACGGAAGAGTATGTCTGAGCTCATCGTGGATTCTTGAATCAAGTGATTGTTCTTACGCTGCTCAAAATAGAATCATACTCTTGGCCGAGTTGATTGGCCTACCTGCTTTTCTTCAGGATGTTCTCAGCTCTCAACTTCTTTTCTATGTAGTGCTTACGTTTCTTGCCAAAGGATAAGTGTTCCATGATTCTGGCATGGTTCACACTGCGTCGGTATTTTTCCAAATCTTCTTCACTGATGAGGTGTTGAATCATGTCGAGAGCCTGGGTTTCATCGGCTGAATTAGTGAAGATTTCGAAAAGGACAGGTTTTAGTTTGCGGTTTTCGTTGAAAAAGGCTGGGGCGTTGTTGAGCGCAGTTTCTTTGTTATTTGCGGTTATATAGGTCATTCCCAGATTCTGTGCATAGTGGCGCACCAAATGTTCTGATTTGTTTCCAAAATGACCACCAGCGGCTATGTAGGCATCAGCCTTGTCACCAAATGCGAATGCTGTGTGTGTGCTGTTCCGGAACTCTTGTCCCTTACCGTTGTTGATGAGAATGAGTCGCAGGTTTGAGGGAAGATGGCGATTACCTAGGCTGTTGAGATCATAGAAGAATGCCAGGTCTCCCACGATGCCAAAGAATAACTTGTCTGGTGAGGCTAACGCTGCACCAATCAACGAGGATACGCAACCATCAATCCCAAAGCCACCTACATTCGAATATGAAGTAATCCCGCTGGGTAATTCAAACATATTCCACGCCCGTAAGGAATTTAAGATACCGAAGTGAATAACACTGTTCTTCGGAAGCATGGGGGCGAAATTCTTGGCAATCCACAGATTGCTGAAAGGAAGCTCTGGAATTAGAGTTAACAGATGCTCATATTCATTTTGATAGATTTGGAATTTTGCATGCTCTTGAGTTTTCTGGGCTGCGTATGCTTCAAAGAAATCCAGTTCCTTGGTTTCAAATACATGCGAGAGTTTGCGGAAGGTATCGCGAATTTCGCCGTCTTCTGATACGCGCCACACTTGTGTTGCCAGGTTACCTATCCACAAGGAGAAGTAGTCTCCTGATACTTCTCCTATGTGGATGAGTGTATCGAATTTTGTATTTTTTGAAATGAGTACCTGCTGTGCAAAAACAAGAGAGTAATTGAGCTTGTATTTTCCATAATATCCGCTTGTATGATCACAGAATACAACAGCGTTATACGTTTCACAGAAACGCTCAATGGCTTCTGTTTCTTCCAGTGTCATTTTTTTGTGACTTCCTACAAAAATAGCAACATTTCCTTCGGGAATTTCTGGAATTGTATCTCCTGGGCATATGCGGCGAATGACGCGGGTGGGAGGAAGTTCCGGTACATCGAAATTACGGCTGTAGGTGGTAATGAGGTTGATATGGACAGGACCGCCACCATGCCTGCGTAATTCGAGGAGGGCTTTGTTGATTTGTATATCTGCATACCATTCGGTTTCCTCATCGATGCAATTTGGAACTTCGACGCTGAGTGTTACAATGTCGTTTGGGATGATGGTGCGATCCAAATTCTGAGCAATCAAATGGCCTATTTTTTCTCGCCCCTGGTGAGAGGTGATAGCTAGGATGGGGAGTTTGCGGTAATAGGCTTCAGTCAGGCCTGACATGTAGTTGCGCGAGGCTGTTGCTCCGGTGCAACTGAGTGCAACGGGTTCTCCTGATTCGGCTGCGAGACCACATGCCAAATACGCAGCGCTTCGCTCATCTACAGATGAATACATTTCAAAATAGGAATCATTTTGCATGCTGGTTACTAAACTGATATTGGTGGAGCCAGGAGAGGCAACGATTTTTCTTATGTTGTGTGATTTGAGTAGAGCTATCAGTTTCTGGCAATTTTTTTCGTTAGTATACATAGGAAAATCAGATGGTTCGTTGAAATGGTCCAAGAACGGAAAGCTGAGCAGATTTACGTTAACGCGGAGTTATAAAGTTTTCATCTGCTTTATTCTTGGGAGGAGTGGGGCTTTATATGTTGAGCAGATAGCGTTGTATGGTGTGGTGAGCCTGTCTGGCTTTGCGAAGAATTAGTTTAATTTTTCTTTGCTCTTCTTTGTAACGAATCCTCTTTTTTCCAAATGAGAAGAGTGTTCTTATTTGGAGAATACGATATTTTTTCTTGAGGTAAGGTAACATTATGGCAGCACAGACTAGCTGTTTTAAGTCACCGGCTTCCGCTATTTCTAAATGGCGTTCCAGTTGGTATATTTGGAATTGTACAAGCTCGCGATTTATTCGTTCTCTATCTGGAGGAGCAGAAAGAGCTGTTTCAATCCAGGTTAAGGATTTTTCCCGACTCGTTTTCAGCAGTGCATTAGCAGTATTCCAGTTGATGTCGGGCATGGCGTCAATTTCAACAGCAGTTGCATTGGGTTCAAGGATCCGCGACATAAGGTCACACGTTTCCAGTATGGAGGAAAAACGGAGGAAGCCTCTATCATGATTAGCAATGCAAGTAAATGGCTTTTTGAAGATTAATGCAAAACAGACGCCGTGGAAACTATCGGTTACAACATGCTTGCAATGGCGTATTTTGGAAAGCCAATGGCTGAGCTCAGGTGCTTTATCTGAGTAGAGTACGCTATCCGTCATATGGGATATGGTGCACTTTTCTTTTGCTGCAATGCGGTCAACAATGGCTTGTTTTTCCGGGGTTGCATCCAGTACATATGAGAATAAATAGTCATCTCCGGAATCAGGAACCTTAGTCGAAATCTTCTCCCATACATCTGGATTGCACAGGAATACTGGATCCAGAATGAATTCTGCGTTCACTCCGAATTGCTCCTGTAGGGTTGCGACGCTTTGTTTTTCCCGAGTCGATATTGCATCAAACAATTTTAATCTGGCTGATGCATTATGAATCCACCATGAAGGTGCGTTGCATTTTTCAGTGGCGATACTGGCTGCAACGGCCAGCTTTTTTTTGCCTGGAGCTACAAAATCCAGAAAGAAGTGGTAACCTCTGAGGTGTCCTGTGTACTCATAGCGCCACACTTGATCCGAGCCGACAATGAAAGTGTCGAACTCATCATTCAGAGCTGCGCGTTCTTCTTCAGAATGAAACGCATCTCTTGTCTCAATTCCCCAACTGGCAAACAATTCTTTTGCGAAAGATGCATCTTGTCCATATGGATTTGATGGACATAACAAAGTAGGCTTGTACCCCTTTGATTCTACAAGTTTGCAAAGAGCCAAGGCTGTGCATATACCGCCATAATTGCCTCCATACCACATGTTGCATATGCAGGCTTTCTTGCTGCTTGTACCCATCGCTTTATTGCTGGATGATGTTGATGATACGCTCAGCGGAGTGTCCATCACCGTATGGGTTTTGGGAACCATCAAGCCGGGTAGCTGCCTTTTCCTGGCTCAAAATTGCTGAACATTCCTTCAGAATGACTTCCTTATCAGCCCCTACCAGTTTGGCAAAACCTGCTTCCACACCTTCTGTGCGTTCGGTTTCATAGCGCATGACAAGTACTGGGTTGCCAAAGGTGGGGGCTTCTTCCTGAATACCACCGGAATCGGTTAGTACGAGCTTAGTGTGCTTCATCATGCATACGATCTCCGGATAATCCATGGGGGTGGTCAGGATGACATTGGGCTTGTTTTTCAGCGCCGCGAATATCTTGTCGTGTACATTGGGGTTAGGGTGCACTGGCAGCACAAATTGGTGATCAGGGTATTGTGAGGTTAGTTCTCCAACGGCAGACAGGATTCTATCAAGACGTTCGCCGTGGTTTTCGCGGCGGTGAACGGTGATGAGTACCAGCTTGTCATTCAGGCATATTCCCATTGAACTGAGCTTTTGTTCTGCGGAAAGCATCGTTTCTGGAGCCAGGCAGGAGAGTGCGTCAATTACGGTGTTACCGGTCATGAAGATATGTTCTTCTGGTATGCCTTCTTTTTGGAGGGCGGCAGCCGCTTTTTCCGTGGGGGCAAAGTGTAAACTCGTGATTCGGGCAGTCATCTGCCGCATGGCTTCTTCTGGGAAAGGTTCAGATAAATCGTAGGAGCGCAGTCCCGCTTCCACATGGTAGACTGGGACTTTGTTATAGAAACTCACCAGTGCACCGCAGAACACGGTCATGGTGTCGCCTTGTACGATGGTAGCATCTATGGTGTTTTGCTCATAGATGCCGGATAATGCACTGAGAATGCATGCCTGGACTCCGGGCAGTGTCTGGTTGGGGCGCATAACATCCAGCTTGTAGTCTGCATTGATGCCGAAAAATGAGAGAGTCTGGTTGGAAAGTTCTTTCTGCTGCTCCGTATTGCAGACCAGAACACGGTACCCAGGCTGTTTTTTGAGCTCTAGGATAACCGGAGCTAGTTTGATGGCTTCGGGCCGTGTGCCTAAGATGACTACGATGGTTTTCATTTTTGTCGGAGAATTGTGAATGAGTATGTTTCGTGCCAGTTTTTAATAGCTTGTCTAATTGCCTTGCGTTTTTTTGAACTCCAAAAGATAAAGGATGTAGCGAGTTTCAAGAGGCGGTAGGAGCATTTGCCGCATAAGGCGGTGAGGGTATGGTTCTTAAGACGTGTATTGCGGTTTGTATAGGCAAACTTGTATTTATCAATCCACTTTGTGTAGTATTTGTTCAGGAGATTGTCCGCATATTTGTCTATGAGCTTTTGCGTAAGTGGGGCGATTATACCTTTTTCTGTTTCTGTCAGACTGGCAGAATGGAGTCTGTACGTATAGACAATATCATCCGTGTAAGCGATGTTTCCCTTCAGCGCAATTCGAATCCAGTAATCATAGTCTTCTGCACAGAAAGTATCTACATCATATTCGCCAACTTCATTAGCTATCTCCCGGGTATACATGAATGCCGCATTGACATTGTTAACAGAGGCCAGATAAGCCGCATTACGTTCATGATTATACCGGTGGGCAAAATCGTATGTGTCGAACACGGGCTCATCGTTCTCGTCCAACATGGCAGAGTTCATGACAACCATATCTGTACCCTTATGAGCGTCTAGATATCCTGACATCATTTGCAGGGCATTGGGATGATATAGATTATCATCACTTGTCCAAGTGAAGTATTTTCCGCGCGCGTGCCTGAAACCTTCATTCAATGATGCAGGCAACTTTTTATTAACATCATTGGTAATCAGCCTGATTCTGGAATCTTTTTTTATGTATTCCTCAACAACGGTTATAGTGTTATCAGGTGAATGATCATTGACGACAATGAGTTCCCAGTCCGTTTCCGATTGTGCCAGTATGGCGTTGATGGCCGCTGGGAGGAAACGTTCGCGGTTGTACGTGGGCAGGATAATGGATATTTTAGGAGATGTAGAGCTCATTTTCTACTTGCTGGTTAGGACGGATAACGCGGGGTTAAACTGGTAATGCTTAGTGGACAAAATTTATTCTGGATAGTTTAATGCCCAAAAAGCGGATTGTCAAAATGAAGTCTCTGATGCTATAAGTTACGATGGAGATACCAAATAAAGTAAAGGTGAGTTTATGCGGACGCTGAGAAATAAACAGGTTTAGAATGCTTGGCCAGGGGCGAATGAATAGAGGAAGCATGCGCCATTGTTTATCGAGTTTGTGTTGTATGGCGAGAGAAACGAAATCGCTCTTGGCTTTTTTGATGAGAGTCTCTGGAAGATGTTCCATGGCATGCTGGTAGCAGCACAGGAAGTTACACAGGACAGTAGATTGCATGTGTGGTGGCAGAGGCAGTTTTGAGCGAAGCTTAAAAAGCAGGTCGAGAATATGGTAGTAATCGTAGGATTTCTCGTGTTTTTGTCCTGTTGCCCCAATAATGGAAGAGCTGCGCCGCACATAATGATAAAGCGGCTCGGGATGGTAGTAAATAGAACGGGCATGGGGTATATAGGCCCAGAAGAAATAAAAATCTTCGTACCAGAGACCATCAGGGAATCGGCCGTTGAGTTGCTTCAGGAAATCATACCTCCATATTTTGCCCCAGAAACAGTGAGGTGTGCGGAACAAAAGCTCTTTGGTTACAGTGTGGAACCCCTGCATTTCAAATGTGAAATCCTTTTCCCGGGTGGACGCAGCTCCGGATTCCCAGACGGACTGGTAGCCGAAAATCATTACATCTGCTTTGAGACCTTCCTCATTCAGTACTTTTTCAAAGGTGTCACAATCAATGTAGTCATCGGAATCAACCCCGGTAATCCATTCGCCTGTGGCGTGTGCAAGCCCTGTGTTGCGGGCTGCTGCCAACCCGGCATTGGCCTGCGTGAATACCTTGATACGCGAGTCCCTGGCGGCGTATTCTTCCAGAATGGCGGGGGAGCCATCGGTGCTGCCGTCGTTCACGCAGAGAATCTCCAGATTGCGGTAGGTCTGGCCGCAGATGCTGTCCAGGCACTTGCGGAGATATTTCTCCACATTGTAGACAGGTACGATGACCGAGATGAGAGGTGATTCTGACATTCTTGACTGGTGATTAACAGGGTTTGCGGTGCAGTTTGATGCCCAGGAAGCGGGTGATTTTCATGCCGTTCCTGCGCTGGATGACCAGCGGGCGGAAACCGGGCAGGCCGTAGGAGCTCTTACCAGGGCCCTGGTGGCGCACAAAGGGGCGCAGCAGCAGAGGCACGGGTTTCAGAAAGCTGAGATGAGACGGCCATTTGCTGAACAGGGCGTGTTGCTGTGCAATCTGGCGCATGCCGGCCCATACCCGGGGGTGGAGTCCGCATGGCACATCGCTCAGGGCGCAGTTGAAGCAGAAGAGGAAGGAATCGAGCTGCACTTGCTGCAAGTGGCTGGGCAGCGGGTGAGCGGTGTAGGCATTCATGAGCCGCTCAGCAATGCGTACGCGATCCAGGGTTTTGGGGTTTTTGCCGAATACCTGGCTCATGATGGTGCCTTCATGGCGGACATAGTTGTATTTTTCCCCTGGCAGGAAAGCAATGTTGCGCGCAAAGGGTGCTGCGGTGCGCCAGAAAAGAGAATCCTCATACCATAATCCTGCCGGGAAACTGCTGTTGGTTTGTTCAATCAGGCTGCGTCGGAATATCTTGGTACAAAACGAATCATTGGTTTCAGCCACGATGGAGGGGGTAGGGGGCTGGGTTTCCCGGGCTGGTATGGCGTAAAATGCGTTCAGGTGCGGCTGTTGTTCCCCATTCTGCCAGATGACTCGGGTCCCAAAGCACACAATATCTGTTTCATCGGTTACGGCGCTCAGGGCATATTCGTAGGTATCCGCTTCCAGGTAGTCATCGGAATCCACCCCTGTGACCCACTCGCCTGTGGCGTGTTCAAGCCCGGTGTTGCGGGCAGCGGCCAAGCCGGCATTGGCCTGGGTGAATACCTTGATGCGCGAGTCCCTGGCGGCGTATTCCTCCAGAATGGCG
>JAEIGA010011758.1_pt1 | contig 13278 bp, 10 predicted proteins | sample 9270691 | NCBI WGS metagenome assembly JAEIGA01 (sample SAMN17057246, study PRJNA624740) | gut metagenome | biome: biome; isolation source: fecal sample | host: Bos grunniens | place: China: Xizang | collected 2019 | reverse complement strand
TCTGGTACAGGCTTGTAAGATTCCTTGTCAGAACGCTATGCGCGACGCAGGTCTCTCAAACAGCGATATCAACGAGGTTATCCTCGTGGGTGGTTCTACTCGTATCCCCGCAGTGCAGAAGATGGTTGCCGACTTCTTCGGTAAGGAGCCTTCAAAGGGTGTTAACCCCGACGAGGTTGTAGCTCTCGGTGCTGCTATCCAGGGTGCTTCTCTCTCTGGTGAGAAGAACGACATCGTATTGCTCGACGTTACTCCTCTTTCAATGGGTATTGAGACTATGGGTGGCGTAATGACAAAGCTCATTGATGCTAACTCTACCATCCCCTGCAAGAAGAGCGAGATTTTCTCTACTGCTGCTGACAATCAGACAGCCGTTACCATTCACGTTCTTCAGGGTGAGCGCCCCATGGCAAGCCAGAACAAGAGCGTTGGTCAGTTCAACCTCGATGGCATTGCTCCCGCACGTCGCGGTGTTCCTCAGATTGAGGTAACTTTCGATATCGATGCCAACGGTATCCTCAACGTTTCTGCCAAGGACAAGGCTACTGGCAAGGAGCAGCACATCACTATTACCGCTTCTTCAGGTCTTTCTAAGGAGGAGATCGAGCGCATGAAGGCAGAGGCAGAGGCTAATGCTGATGCTGATAAGAAGGAGCGCGAGAAGATTGACAAGCTCAATCAGGCCGACTCTATGATCTTCCAGACCGAGAACATGCTTAAGGATTCTGGCGACAAGATTCCCGCAGACGTTAAGGCCGAGGTAGAGGCTGCTCTCGAGAAGATGCGCACTGCCCACAAGGCGCAGGACATCCCTGCTATTGATGCAGCAATGACCGAACTCCAGAATGCTGCTGCCAAGCTCTATCAGGCACAGCAGCAGGCAGGTCCCGGTCCCGACATGAACGGCGGTTGCAATGGTGGTTGCAATGCTGGTGCTCAGCAGGGTGGCAAGGACGACATCCAGGATGCCGACTTCGAGGAAGTTAAGTAAACTATCATATAATAACATAAATTGGCGTGCAACACATCGGTTGCACGCCTTTTTTTTATGTTAATAAGACTACATTGCTCTCTGCTGTACCATATAGTACCTATTTAATATTATAGTTTGTTGTCTTATTTGTATGTTTGTCTCAAGTCTTTACATGTGTCGTTGTTGTCGTAGTAATGTTTTAGAGAACTCGTTAGTGTTAAAGTATGTTATAAACGGTATAGTTATATATTGTTTTGCTATATTTGCTTTGTAAAACTAAACAAATTAAGGTTAAATAAATCTAAATAACTATGAAAAAAATTCTTATTTCTTTGTTGTGCCTTTGTGGCTTCGTTATGACATTGTCTGCTCAGGAAGAGAATGAAAAGGCAGTTGTTTACGTAGAGTATTTTAGCAACCCTAAGGGTATTGATAAGGGGTTGGTTGAGGTTCTCCGTAACAATATGATTCAGGGAATCCAGGAGACCAATCGTGTTGTTCTGGTAGATGTTGCGTCTCAAGCAAGTCTGGCAAATGAGGAGTCACGTCGTAAGGTTGAGTCTGCGATGGCAGATATTACTGCTCGTACAGCAGAAATGCGCACTTTGGGTGCCCAGTATATTATTACAGGTGAGGTTACTTCAATGGCAACAACCAGACAGACTTTGAGTTCCGGTAGTGTTTACTATAAGGGTAGTGTTCATTGGACTATTAAGGTCATTGATGCCGCAACAGGAACACTGAAGGCAACCAAGAGTTTTGCACATGAGGGTCTGACAGGTAGCACAGGTGACACACAGAATGCTGCTATTGCTTCCACTTGTTCATATGCCAAAATCAGTATGGAGGATTTTGTCGATGATACATTCCCCATCGAGGGCCTGATTCTGAAGGTGGAAAGTACTAGCAAAAAGAATGATAAGGCTGAGACCGTTTATATCGATTTGGGTTCATCCAGAGGTATTGCTAAGAAACAGAAGTTTACTGTTTATCTCGAGGTTGACATTGCCGGAGAATTGTCACGCAAGGAAATCGGTTCTTTGAGTGCTCAGGAAGTGTTAAGTGCTAAGCGAACACTTTGTAAGGTTACCAAAGGTGGTGACAAGGTGTTGGAAGCTGTCAAGGAAGGTCAGAAGCTTGTCGTTGTTAGCAGAAAGGAACGTACTTTCTTAGATAAGATATAATTGTGTATAAACCAAGACTGCTTGTGGTATTTGCTACAAGCAGTCATTGTTTGAATAAACTATGAGAAACTCATTTCTTTTGACCGTTTTGTTGTTTTGCGTTTCTGTTTTTTCTTTGTCTGCACAGGAATACTCAACCTCAGTCTCTTTGGTCTCATCAACAGAAGATTTGCTTGTAGTTCAGAGTATAGGTATGTCTGAAAAGAGGAAGGATGCCGTTGATATGGCTGTCCGTTCTGCATTTTATACTTTGTTCTATCGTGGCGTTAATGGATATAATGGGAATAAGCCGTTGATTCAGCACGACAATTCGTATTATACTAAAAAGTTTTTGACTGAGCGCTATGTGATGTATGTCAGTGCGCAGACAGAAATAGGAGAGGTGGAACGTGTTTCCAGTACAAAGAAGTACAAGGCTCAAGTAGAAGTTCAGATTCTCATTAAAGCCCTCACCAACGATTTGATCTTTGAGAAGTTGATGGATAAACCTCTGAGCGATGTTTCCATGGAGGAAACCAAAGAGGAGATAGGCTTGCCCACTATTACAGTGGTTCCATATAAGCAGGAAGGCGAGTCATATCAGGAGATTTTGCAGAGCGATGCGGATTTGCGTATGGCCATAGCCAAGGTTCAAGAGGGTTTCAATCAGTTGGGTGCCTCAACCATAGATTTTGAAGGACGTTTGGAGGCAATGTGGAGAAGTCGCGACTTTAATGCTTCAGCGGTACAGTCTGAGGAGAAGAAATTGTTGGACAACTCCGGTGCCGATGTCTATGTAGTCGTAGACTTCCTCAAGGATATTTCCGAGTCTGAAGGAAGTCGCGTATCTCTTAACATGAAAGCCTATGTTACGGCCTCTGGCGAAAATCTTTCTTCCAGTGTGGGATGGACCAATAGATTTCATACCAAGGACTTAGATAAACTCTGTGTGTATGCTGTTGAAGGACAGCTGAAGGGTTTTCTTGAAGACCTTTCTTTGAATTTTGCTCGCAGGATAGATGGTGGCAAGTCTGTGGTTCTACGCATTACCCGTCTCCCCAATTCTGTCAATACCTTAGAGTCCAAGGTTGGTGCCCAAGGCTACGCTCTGTCCAACGTTATCCGCAGATGGGTCCGTGCCAATTCCCAGAATGGAAAATACCATCTTCAGGGTGTCGTTGCCGACGAAATGATATTTGATGATATCAAGATTCCTGCCAAGGATGTCGACGGCTTGCCTATGGATGTAGCCCAATTTGGAGACAACCTCCTGTATTTCCTTAATACAGAAATGAATGTTCCGTGTAAGATGACCATAGACGGAAATAGCATATACATCAATCTTAAATAAGTTCAAATCGTTATGAGCTATTGTCATAACTGTGGCATGCGTGTTCAGGAGACAGATGCTTTCTGCCCGGAATGTGGTACAAAACTGCACCAATGTAAGCAGGAGTCAGTTCAGTTGCATGGTTATGTCTTTACCAATCTCCGCATTCTTTCCGCCAAGTCGGGAATGAGTGTGGAAATGGTTCGCTCCGTCTTGGATAAGTTTATACTTTGGCGCGGTTATCAAGGTATAAATTACCTGTTGTTGGATGTCTCTGATTACCATTCTCCTTTTACGGGCGACAAGATATATTCCCTGACAGCGGAAGACGGATGGTCTGCCCACCAGCAATTATTAACGGACCGTTATTGCTACGATGTGGATCATTGCGGGCACGATGTCTCATACCTATTTATTATAGGTGGACATGATGTTATTCCTATGCCTAAGGTAGGCGAGCATTGTTGCGAGCGTGAGGATCAGATAGATTCAGATTTGCCCTATGGCATGCTGTATGGCAGAAAGACAGAAGACATGCTCCAGGATCGTACATTGTTTCAGGTCCCTCAGATGTTGCATGTAGGCCGCTTGCCATTGTCGCCAAAGCGGGAGGATGTCTACATGGAGTTGGAGACATTTATCGACCGTACCATAACTATGGCGCAGAATGGTCTGTCTGGCATATCAATGTATGGTCAGGTAGATCCGCATTGGAAACAGGTCAGCTTTGCCGTTGCTGGAGATTTTGTCAAGTCGGGTCAGGTCGTATCTCACTCGTCTGTTGACGAAAATGATACCTTTGATTTCTTGGTTCTTACACCTGATGTTGTCCTAGACAGAGTACCCGGATTCTTTGACAATGAGGCTACATTCTACTATTTTAACATGCATGGTAGCAATGCCCCTCAATCTCCGTATTTCTATGGACAGGCTATGGATAGCCGTTGCATGAGTCCAGGCATATCTCCCGAAGAGCTCTCTTCTACCCAAAAGTCCAATGTGGTTGTCACAGAGGCTTGCTATGGTGCCCGTTTTATAGGCTATGGTAGAGACGGCTCCATGCTGTTGTCCTCTTTGGGTAATGGCAGGACTGTCTTGTATTTGGGTGCTTCGCGCATAGCCCTTGGCGCTTTGGATACAGGTTTTTGTGGCGAAGAATCCTTGAGTCATGCAGATTTGATGGCCAAGATCTTTATGTCATCTCTGTTGTCGGGATATTCTGCAGGCCAGGCACTCTTCCTGGCACGTAGAAAGGTCTTGGAATCAGATGGCCTATGTTCTCATGCATCCCCAACCACAGTAACCGAGTTTAATCTCTTTGGAGACCCCTCCTTGCATTTGTATGGAGTAAATTCCACAATCAGGATTGCTCATAAATCTATGAAGGAATCCATGTATTGTTGCAGTATTCCAGTTAGGATTGATGCTCACAAGGTGTTCAGCTCCTCCACTATTGGCGGAAGTCTGTTGGATCAGATACGTCTTCATGTGGATTCCAACTTCCGTCAGATACGACATACAATAGAAACACATCTCTATTCCATGTACAACATTCGTCCCAAGAGCCTGAACAGCGTTTATCGTTGCAAGTCTTCATCGGACGAGTCCTATTCTTACAACTTTATAGGAGAAAATGACGAGAACGTCATTGTAGAATTGGATAGAGACAGTAATATAAAGAAGGTATTAACAGAAAAATATCAGAAATAATGAATTGCATTTCATGTGGCGCACCTTTAATGCCAGGTGCCAAGTTTTGTACACGTTGTGGAACAAAGCAGAGTGTATCATCTGCTCCCGCACAGGTAAGCACTGCTCCCAAGGCATCGCAAGACGAGCCAGCTCCAAACGCTCCGTTTGCTCAAGTCAAGCAAAAGATTTACTGGAATATACAGCAAGGAGAGATAGCCCGTCAGATAAAGGAAGCTGAATTTACAAAATATGATACCGCCCTTGGTGTGATAGTCAACGATGGAACCACAGCTTACATTAAGGCAAATGGTGTTCTGCTCAAGGAGTTGCGCGGAGGAACGTATGATTTCATCCCATCTTCAGAGTTGAACCAGGTTCTTCAAACCCGTGTTGGTGGTGCACCTTCCTGGTTCAAGCGTTCATGCCGTTTCGTATCCAACCTTATATTTGGTGAGAAGGTCGAAGACCGTGTTGCCAAGTCCGACGATGACCTGGCTAAGCTAAGAAGTTTCGAGCAGGTTCTGGAGTACATGAAGCGTGGCGATCTTTTCTCCATCGCCCTGAAGCAGAACCGCGAGTTCCTGCTCGTTCTGGGAGGAAGTCATGCCACCCAGGACCAGTGCTCCGACTTTTATCCCATGAAGGTTAGGACAAAGTATCTGGATGTGAATCTTGGCTTAAAGGCATATTTCCAGATATCAGATTTCCCCGAGTTCTTGGAATATTATCTTGGCGACAAGGACCTTGTCCGCACAAACGACCTCTGTCTCGAGTTCACTCCTATCGTTCAGTCTGTTATTCAGACCTGCATGCAGGATGTGGAAATCAGGGAGAATGTTATTGCGGATGAGATCAGGGAAAAGATCGAAGTCCGACTTAAGGCACTCAACTTGCACGGTGTCACCCTCAAGAGCATTGTTGAACTCACTGTCAATAGCGAGGATTTGGAGCGCATGCGTCAGTTCGCACGCGAGTTATACCTCTCTGAACAAGAATTGGATGTCTTGAGACGTTCAAACGAGTTTAAGAACAGAATGAGTGCTGTGGTTGCCGAACAGCAGATCCATGAAGCACGCACAGAACTGGAAATCTACAATAGACTGCAGGACATCAACAAGGATAAACTGCTTTCCGAGGATGAACTGGAGAAGTTCTATATGGTACTTTCCAGAGAGAAGCGTATCCGTGAGGCACAGAACGAGGACCAGATCGATGCAGCCCTGGCTGATATCGAGAAGACCGGTCTGCTCCGTGCTCAGGAGATTGACATTGTCAGACATCAGGTCAAGGAGGGTTTCTATCAGCGCGGACAGGCAATCAGACTGATGCAGTTGCGTGGCGAGATAGAGGCTGAGCAGGTTCGTGCAGAAGGCCTGCAGGGTCTTGAGATGAAGCAACTGCTTCACCAACTGGACCTTGTGCGTAAACAGGAAGAATTCAAGGACGAGTTGTTCTATAAGAATCTTGAACGCTCTCAGGCAGTTGTACGCGCAGAGATGAATGCCAAGCGCGAAGCCTATGCTGTGGAGAACGAACAGACGGAATTCCTCTATAATCTGGCAGAGCGTGGCCAGAATGCACAGATGCAGCGCTTGAAGGAGATGGAACTTTTGGATGCAGATCTGGAAGATAGGGCTACAGAGCGCAAACTCAAGGAGCAGCAGCTTCAGTTCGACCACGAATACCGTATGCAGCAGGATAAGGAACTTACAGAACGCGAGCGCCTGCACGTCCATCAGCAGATGTCTGCCGAACAGATTATGGCCGACGAGGCGCGTCATCTCGACAAGGACGCTCAAGTGGCCTATGCCAACTCCTTCTCAGCAGGAAAGGATGCAGAGCGTGAGCGCGAATTTGCTGCCGAACAGAGAGCCATGTTGGAGAGACAGCTTGCAAGCCAGCAGCAGGCTGGAGACAAGCATGCTGATGACATGAAGGAGATGATGAACAACATGATGGCCACTATGGCGCAGATGTCTGGTAATATGGTCCAGAACCGCAACGAGCAGCGCGAAGAGTATCGCGAACAGCTGATACGCGAACAGCATCGTCACGACCAACATCAGGACCGTGCTTTGAATTATACTACACGTGTGCTCCAGCCTGCACAGCAGCAAACCGCTCCCCAGCAGCCTGCACAGCAGCCTGCTCCCAAGGCAGCCCAGGCTAATTACAAGATATGCACCAATCCGGATTGCGAGAGCCATAAGCGTGGCGACAAGTATCCCGTACTTGAGTTTATCTGCGCATATTGCGGTAAAGAGTTGGAATAATGGAGACAAAGATAAACGGTTTGTTGATTGTCGAGACGGAATATAGCGGAACCAAGTCGGAGGCAGATTATACATATCTTCTTGCATCCGACGATGTCCGTTATCGTTTGTACCGTCCAGGAAACAGTGATGCCAATGATGACTATTTCTCAACTTATGCAAACCTTCATGTCGAGGTGGTGGGAGAGGTAGAGACTGGTGGTTATCTGGCAGTTTTCTCAATCAGTGTTCAGGAAAGTTCTGAAGAAAACATAGAAGAAAATAGAAATGAAGAAGTATTGTAGCCAGTGTAATCGCGAGTTCGATGCAGATGCCAGATGGTGCGATCAGTGTGGAAGCGAGTTAATCTCACAAAATCCAGCTTCCGCTCCTCAAGGTCCCTCCATTCAGCAGGACAATCGTATTCATAAGGGAGATAAGACAGATATTGCCGGCGATAATATCAGCGCTCAGAGTGTGGACAAGCGTACCTTCATTACACAGAACAGCGAAGCTAAGATGTATATGGAGTGTCAGTTATCTGGAAGCCGTGTGCCTATGGAGGACATCAGACGCTGTACCAAATGCCACAGAGCCGTTGCAGTGAAATATTTCAACGAGGATTATTTCCTCTGTAAGGAGTGCTATGAAAAAAAGCTCCAGTCTGAGGATAAGGCTGGTATACCACCTTTGGCACCACCATCGGTTCAGCAAATTACGCCAGTGGCACAGCCTGTATCATCGCCAACTCAGCCCACTCCTGCGCAGGCACCTGCCAAGTCATCTGCAAAGTTGTATTTGGCCCTTGCCATAGCATTGCTCGTCATCGTAGTGTTGGGTGTCAAGATGGTTCTCTCTGATTCTGCGGAATCAGCGCCGGAAGTTACAGAAAAGCCTGTTGTTGCTCAGACCGAGGATAACGTACAGTCACAGGAACCACAGCAGAAGGCAGAGCAGCCTGTGGCAGAGACAAAAGCGGAAACGGTCAAGAAGGCGGCAACTGCCCCCGCAGCTCCTTCCGTTAAGGAAAAGGCTCCTGCTGCTGCTAAGGTACAGACAGGCAAGTCTGCATATCAGGCAGGTAATTATGCACAGGCAGCTATCCTGCTTCAGAAAGAACTGGACAAGGGCGATGGTTCTGCAGCCTATCTCTTATCCAAGATGTATGCTCAAGGTCAGGGAGTAAGCGCCAATGTACGCAAAGCCTTCTCTTATATGAGACAGGCAGCAGAACTTGATTGTTCAGATGCATACTACGAACTGGCAGAGATGTATCGCCTTGGCGACGGAACAGAGACAAATCGTGCCCGTGCAAAAACCTGGTACGAGAAGGCTGTAGAGACAAATGCCAAGAACGCTTCTTTGGCAGCAGAGAAGCTAAAACTCTACTGATAATGGGACGTCTAAGCGATTATATAGACCAGATACATAGGGAGCTGGAGTCACAGGCCAGTGACTTCCGTTCCCGTCTATATTCCGATTTCTCCCGTACAAATCTACAGTCCTCCGCTGTATATTGTCCTTCTTGCGGTTCCGCCTTACCTAATCAGGCATCGTCCGATTTGAGATTTTGTCCGTTTTGTGGTGCTTCCGTCAGTCTTCAGGATCAGGAAGAATCATTCAAACACCTTTATGTATTGCCTCATTATGAGGAGCTGGAAGAGGAGACAAAAGCCAAGATTGGTACCTTCGAGAAAATATATCGGCAGACATTCCAACCGGAAACTGGCCGTTTGCTGATAGAAAAGTCAGGATTTGACCAGTTGGACTATTCCCCCTTAGTCAGCCCTTTGGCTTCGGGCTTAGAGATAGAACTAGGCAAGTCTATAGGCAAGCTCATGCGTCGTGGTTACGGACGAGACAGTGTCCTGTACTTTGATGACAAGAAGTTGGAACTTTCCGGTGCATCACGCTTTTCACTGCGTAGTTATGAATTGTGCATGAGGTACGATCGTGCCAGAAAGAACATCATCAGTGAAGCCGGCTTTCCTGTTGATGATACATGTTTCGCTATGCTTGATAAGATTATCTCTGTTAGGAATGATGCCAGTCACAAGAAGCACGTGCCCAAGGAGGCTTTCTTCCTGTTCTATGAAAACATATATGCCTTTTTCGAGTCGTATATAGACAAGATAATAGCTATAAAGTTATCATAATCCTCCTCGGAAATGGAGGGCGCGCATAAAGACTTTTCTGATGTCTTGCAGAGGATGTCAGAAAAGCCTTCTTGTTTTATGTTCGTCGTATGCCTGTTTTCAAGAAAGGATATTTGTGGAGTGGGGGAGCGTAACTTCTCAGTGGTGCTTGTCTTTGCTGAAATGAAGTAATTTCTCTTTGAATACACCAGCGTGGGTGAGCCAAACTTGGTTCACCCACGTTAGTAGGTATACGTGAAAGGAAAATTTGCTTAAGACTTTGTTATTTACATTTCTTGGGATAGCACTGTATTCCTCTGCTCTCTTCGTCGTGCGTAGCTGTGACTAATCCGGCGCCAGCGTAAATAGTAATGGAATAACCTTTGCGCCCTCTGCGTCCTTTGCGTGAGATTAAATCTCTCACCTTTTAACCCCTTAACCGGTAACCCTTTTCTTTCTATCCTATAATCTGACTGCTTTAGCTTGATGAGCCTCAGCGAATAACTCTGTACTCCTCTCAAACTCTCCCCCTGAGACAGGGGCGAATGAGGTCTTTAGAGAAATGACTGAAACAAAGTTCGACGCCCGAAGGGGCTAAAGTCAATGTCATTTTGTGCCTCATGAGGGTTAAACTACCCAGTTTAACGCCGGGGCTCGAAGAGACGAGCGCAGCGGAAGGGGTGGATAATAAACCTGACCCCGGCCCCTTAAAAATAGAAACCAGCCCCCTGAAACTTAATCTTTTCTGTCATCCGTACTCTGTCATCTGTCATCTGTCATCTGTCATCTGTCATCTGTCATCTGTACTCCGTACTCTGTACTCTGTACTCTGTACTCTTACTCTTTACTCTCTTCCACAGGTTCCAGATAGGCTTTGGGGATATATGTGGAGGCGAAGGAGATGATGCCGGGGATGGTTACCACTACACGCTGTTGCGAGTGTATGCGGGCCACTCTGCCCACAACACCTTTGAAGGGCCCCTCCGTCACTCGTACCATGCCTCCGGGCTTGTAGTGTATCTCCTGAGGTGTCACGCTGTACGATTCCGGTATGGCGGCATTGACTATGCGTATGAAGTTCTGCATCTCACTGAATGGAATTGTCATTATGCGGTCCAGCCCGTTATGGTCCTTCCGTGTATGGTCAAAGGCAAAGTCCACATATGGTATCGCCTCCGCACTTTCCGTGTTGCGGTGGGTAAAGGCACGCACCTGATCATACGTACCATATACAAAAAATACTGTTGGCGTGCACGGAACCTTCGTCCAGTGCCTTACTCCCTTAACGACCGTACTTCTGCATTCCATAGGCAGGAACGCAAGAGTACCGGTCTGCGACACCAGTTCCGCAGCCTTTTGTGCACGGCAATATGTGGCACGCAACACATACCATCTGTGGCCAGGCAGTTCGCAAGCCTCGGGCAGCAGAATGTCCTCTATGGTCAATCCCTTCCCTTGGCACAACGGATCATTAAACAATGACTCCATGTTAGTGTATAAGTTTCAATTTAGGATTCGAGGCAAAGGTACGAATAAATAACATCATTTCCAAGTTTATGTGTTTGTAAAGGCAGATGAAGCCCCCTCTTCCCCGTATGAAGATATTAGGAGAAAACTTGTCCATAAAAGAAAAAAAGTGTATCTTTGCGTCTAAAGAACACATAAGTCAAGGTTATTGGATATGAATATTTACGATTGGATCGTTATAATTCTGCCAGTGCTGGTTTCGCTGTTTGCGGTACGTTGGATATATTTTAAGATATTGAAGATAGCCAAGGTCAAGAACCTCGTGGACAATCCCGATGCTCGTAAACTGCAGAAGACTCCCGTGCCGGTTGTTGGAGGTCTTGCCGTCTTCTTCGGCCTCATCCTTGGCCTTTTGGCAGGTATTGCCATGACGGGTCTTTTAGGTACGGAAGTGCAGCAGCTCGCCGGCATTACCCCCTCTCCCCGTCTCTTGCCCATTGTCCTGGCCATGAGCATAATGCTCTATGTTGGCTGCATGGACGACATCATGGGACTCTCCCCCAAGGCACGTTTTGCCATAGAGATACTTGTTATCCTGGGCATGATATACTCTTCCGGTGTTTCTATAGACTCGCTCCATGGCCTGTGGGGCATAACCGATATCCCCCAGGTGGTGGCAGTACCGCTCACCATCTTTGCCGGAGTGGGTATCATCAACGCAGTCAACATGGTGGACGGTGTCAATGGCCTTTCTTCTGGTCTGTGCATAACCTGCAGCATGCTCTTCGGACTCTATTTCCTTGGCATAGGCGACTATGTCAATGCCGTTTTGGCATTCTCCATGGCAGCCTCCCTGTTCCATTTCTTTGTGCATAATGTCTTTGGCGAGCAAAGTCGCATGTTCATCGGTGATGCCGGAACCATGGTTATGGGCGTACTCATGACATGGTTCGTTATGTGCACCATGCACGATGCAGGCCATAGTTATTCTCTCTCTCATAACTATTGCCCCACCGCCATGGTGGTAGCAATCCTTTCGGTACCCGTAGCCGACACACTTCGTGTAATGACCATGCGCGTACTCCATGGCAAGAGTCCTTTCAGTCCCGACAAGACACACCTGCACCACGCCTTCGTGGGCATAGGTGTCAGTCACAGCATCACCGCCCTGTCCGAGATACTTATCAATATTGCCGTTGTAGGCATATGGTATCTCTCCGTTCGTTTGGGCGCCCCCCTGCACTGTCAGCTCTATACCGTAGTGCTCGTTGCGGCCATCTTCGTATGGGGCACATATGCCTTCCTCGTTTACGAACAGCATTCCCACAGTAGCATAGCTCAGTGGCTTCGCCATTTCTCTCCCAAGACCCATCTAGGCAAGACAGAATGGTGGCAGCGCCTCACATACCGATTGGATGCACCAGAATTTGACCAACACGAACGCAAGAATCTCCGCGAACGCCTTGAACGCAAGTTCATGAACCGCTAGCATGCAATCGTGTGACTCCTGATATACAGGACAGCACGTCCTGACCTCTGGGTGCTCAGTGCGCCCACTCTCCATGGAGACATTGTTTAATGTTCCATCCTCCGTCTGCCGTTCCACAGGACCAATAGTCAGACAAGACACCGTCCACCGTAAGACCCGTGTTACCGCCAATCTATCAGGATTCGGGGTGACCTTAAGCTATGTGGTACAGAGTACAGATTGCAGAGTACAGAGTACAGAGTATAGTTAACAGAGTACGGAGTACAGATTACAGAGTACAAGTTAAGGGTTATTGAAGAATAGAGCATTAAATAGTTCTCCGTTTTCTGTTCGTAAACCGTTCATTCGCTCACCGTTCACATTTCTCTGCGCTCTTTGCGTGAGATATAAACTTTATTATTCACCTTTGGTTCATCAAGCTAAAGCAGTCGCATGATATATTATACTATCAACAAGAACCTAAACGAGAATTTAAACAGATTTTCCTATTAGAGATTTTAGGTGCATCGCACCAGGACAATGTCCTTTGATTAGTTTCCCTTGGAAGAATCCAAACTCGTTTGAGTTATTTCAAGGAAAACGAATCCCAAATCTCTAATCCTTCCGTATAATCTGTGCCATCACGTTGATAAATAAATAATCCGCGCCCTCTGCGTCCTCGCGTGAGATATAAACGTTAATCGTTAAACGTTTTACGTTCCTATCCGTTCATCATCGCTCCACCGGCAGCACCGGTAATCAGCAGTTCAACGATACGGACAATGTAAGCCAGGATTT
>JAEIGA010011757.1_pt1 | contig 13279 bp, 5 predicted proteins | sample 9270691 | NCBI WGS metagenome assembly JAEIGA01 (sample SAMN17057246, study PRJNA624740) | gut metagenome | biome: biome; isolation source: fecal sample | host: Bos grunniens | place: China: Xizang | collected 2019 | reverse complement strand
TCCGGCATAATCGCTTACATCCATCTGGGTCTTGTTTACGGAGATCTGATAATCAAATCCTTCCTGCACCACCTCAAAGTCATTCTTTTCATTGGAATCATCCAGGCTCTGGATACGGATGGTACCCATACGCTGGTCAAAGGCAAGAGTCGAGTCAATGCGCACTGTACATGTCTGCGAACCCTTTCCATTGGCTGGAGAAACGGAGATCCAAGGAGACTCGGTCATAGCTACCCAGCTGCCCGGAGCTGAAACCTTGAAGGTTCTCTCACCGCCTTCAGGACCGACAGCGATGCTGGTCTGGTCGACACCAAAGTCCACCTGAGGCTCCTGGAAGCATGATACTGCTGCAATCATCGCAGCAAAAACAATAAATATCTTTTTCATTTTCTTCATCCTCCAGCATTAATAGAACAATATAGGACAGTTCTTGATGTTCTGAGTCTGGTCATATATGAGGATATATGCACCCGCCTGGATGGCATAACAGATGTCAGAAGCGTCAAAGACGATCTCAGGGTTATCACTGATGTCGAGGTAATAGCAGATCGTTGAAATGGTATCCTCGATCTTTCCAAGGTTGTTGGATCCGATATAGAATCCTCTCAGACCCCTGTGCTGGTAGATTCCCTCCGGCCAGTCAGCAAGACAGCGGGCTCCGTCATCGTCACGCTGACCGCGGATGGCGAACACTGTCAGATACTGGCTGTCGAGAGGCTCCCAAGGGAACTCCTTGAACTTGTTGTATGAAAGCTCCACGCCATAAAGATAAGGCAGGTTTCCTGCGTGAAGATCCCATGGAAGATCATCCAAATCGTTGTATGAAAGATCAAGAGAAGTCAGATATATCGAGTTCTCATATTCAAATGAACCGTCCGGAATCTCGTCGATGTTACAGCCACGCACATTCACATAAGCAACCGAAGAGTTCGACTTGGCGATCTCGATAGGATACTTGGTCATCGGTGCGTTATTGGCAAGAGTCAATGTGTTGACCTTCACGCCCTTGAAGTTCTCACCATTCTGGAATCCGGAGATCTCGTTATATGAGAAGTCGATAGAATTGATGGTGTAGAGGGAATTTGCATCAAAGATGTCCGGGAACTCGGTGAACTTGTTATTACGAACCGAGAAGCTCTCCGCATCATCCATGAAGCAGAACACTCCGTTCTCGTCAACCGGGAAAGAAGAAAGCTGGTTGTTGTCAAGGAAGAGCTGCACCGGCTTGATGTCTGTGCCCCATGCCTCCTCGATTGTGTGAATCCTGTTGTTGGCGAAGTCCAGAAGACCGAGTTTCTTCATGTTCTTGAGTTCCTTAGGAAGGATCTCGAGATTGTTCTGATTGAAGTAAAGAAGCTGGATCTTTTCTGCAGCAGCGCCTGTTGCCAAAGCCTTGAGTCCGGCAAGAGCCTCTTCTGCACTCCACTGCGAGTTGTTTGCAATGTTGAGAGTGATCAGCGACGGCATCTTGGCAAGAACCATAGGGAACTTGGTCATCTTAGGGCAGTTATAGAGCTCCATATCTGTACAAGACTCCAGCTTTGCCATCTCGGCAGGAAGCTCGGTAAGTTCACCATTAGCGATGAAGATCTGCTCGAGTTTGGTGAGATTTCCGATCTCGGCAGGAAGGCTTGTAAGTCCGTTGCAGAGCTTTCCATGGATAAGGTCCATAGGTTGGATACGCATGCCGCCTGTCGCCGGATCAAGTATCTCATTCTCCTGCATTGTCTGATACATCGCAGTCTCAGGAATGAAGATGTTGTTCTCGGCAAGCGCACGTGCGATAGGCTCAGACATCTGTGTCGCAGGGTGCAGGGCACGCAGATATGCCTTATGTCTTTCCAGACGGTTTGCAGTACCCTTTCCAGGAGCCACAGTCTCGTCATGGTGCAGAAGATTGCTGTCATTGTGAGTTCCAAGATACAGCTCCACAAGCTCTGTCAGCTGACCAAGAGCCGGAGACATGTCACCATAGAAACCGAAGCCGCTGATGTTCATAAGAGCTACACGTCCGTTGGAGTGCAGCGAAATACCAGGCTGGTCTCCCCAAAGGTCTGGATCCTTGTTGAAGTCCCAGTTACAGCCAGCAGGATAGTCCTCACCTACATATCTCCACTCAGGACCATGAAGCGACTTCCAGATCTCGTAGAGAGCATAATAGTCCTTGATATATTCATCAGACTCGTAGAGTTTCACAGGAACGTCAGCATCAGTGGTCTTGTTGTCTGCTACCTCGAACTCAGCAGTAACACGGTTATTGACCTCGATAAGACTCCTGTTCTCGTCATAGACCTCATAAGACTCTACGGTGTACTTTCCTGCAGTCAGAGAAAGAAGCGTATCACACTGAAGTGATGATGTCCTGTATCCATCCTCAACGTCATCAGTCTCATCGAAATGCATCGAGAACTTCACCGGAAGTTCCTCAAAGACAGTCTTCACGCCAGCCTCCGACCTCACAGACAAAGTAACATTCCTGATCTCGTCGAAGGTGTAAGAACGAACCGGAGCCTTTGTCGCAGGATTGGACTGGAAGTCAGACAAATCCTTGACAAAGGTAAAGCGTACCTTTCCCCTCTCTACGACATCAGCGAGAAGGTCATGAACCGAAAGACCTCCCGGAACCACATCAAATGAGCTCTGCGACGCAGAAGGTGTCCCCTCGTAGATAACTTCATCCACCTTATCATACAGGGAGAATGTCAGCACGTCATAACGCCCTGCAAGAAGCTTCAACTTATCACTTCTGAGACCGAACTCAGCCGCATCATCATTCGCAGCGCTCATCACAAGAGTCTGCGAGATCATGTTGCCCTCGTATCTCAAGGTCACCTTGATCTTGGTGACATCCTTGAGGTACTCCAGCTGTGACATCACAGCCTTGGTAGCCTCAGGCTGAGCCTCGTACGAGGCCGCCTTGTACAGTTTGAACTGCACATGTCCGTAGTCCTGCTCGCGGTAGTCAGGCTCCTCCTTCATAGAGCAGGAAGCCACCGCCGCAAGAGCAAGCACCCAAAGGACAATGTTTCTCAAATATCTCATATTCTATCTTTATTCTGCTGTTTCACGAAGGTCGATTGTACATACGAGTACAAGAATCGTCTCGTCCGAACCGTTTGTGAAGATGATGTTTCCACGGAAGTAATTCCTGCCCTCAGGCATCTCCATATAGATGGTCACGCCGCCGTCAACAAGGGCAACTCCTCCGAGCACACCGTTCACGAAATCCTCGTCATACTTGGTGTCATTGACTCTGATATTGTGTCTAAAAGCATAAGGATTGACTGTATGCTTCTTGATTGATGCCGGGATTGAGATCGTCATCGGCATCTTTTCCATCGTATATCTCAAATGGTAAAGAAGCGCATTACCTTCCTTATAGTTCTTGAATTCAGAGTTTCCGCTTACATCCTCGAGTGTTGCGCCAACCATAGGAGCATACATTTCGCTCTCACCAATGAATGCAACGTCAGCAACCTCGCCGATAACCTCTTCAGGATCGAGAGTACACTTAACTACGGCAAGAACATTTCCTGTCGCACCATAAAGCACAACATAACCGGCAGCCTTCGCTTCACCTGCCATGTCGATAACTCCACCAAGAGAAGTCTCGGTCAAAGTGAGTGACAGGAAGAAGTCCTCAGCACCAGTCTTGTCTGCTCCGGCCTCATCAAACACCTTGTATGAAGTCACTGCGGAAGTAAACGACATGTGGGCGTTATCACGAGCATACTGATTTGTATATACAAGTTCATACGCGTAACGAGTCTGACCGAACTTGGTGAAGAGCTCTGCATCCTCCGAAACCGCGAATGTAGCTCCGCCTGCTGCCATATCAGAAGGGTTAGAAAGCATAGAAATGAACTCCTGGTCGCTTGAGAGCTGTGTTACAGGAACGCAGTACTGCTTTAGGTCCTCAGCGCTTCCTGAAGCATTCGGCGGAAGGAAGAAGATGGCCGCTGAACGGTCCTCACCCTCGTTAAGATCTGCTGAAATAACAACTGAGCGAGACTGAAGCACCTCTGCGCCCTCAGTAGCGTCATATTCCTGGACTTCAACCTTGAGCCATGAAGGAGCAACCGGATTTTCGAGATCATAAGAACCGTTAACGCTCTCTACCGCAACAACCTTCGCCTTTGAAGTTCCGCTGATTGTTGCTGTAAGAGGTCCCTCGACAAAACCTGCAACTGTCTTGATCTGGCCTGCATAGTTGAATATAACCTCAGTGAGGCTCATATCCACATGGTATGAGAAGATATCCTCGCAGCCAGGGATGTTCAGGGTGTATTCCTTGATCACCTCATCACCAGCCATGAACTGAAGTTTGCCGCTGGTTGCCTGAAGCGGATACTCTGAAGGGACTCCGTATACGATTACTTCCTGAGTTCCCACTGTGTTGGAAGGGACATCAAGCTGAGCCCACTCAGGAGTCCTGATGGTCCAAGGGTAGTTCGACTCGACCTTGATAGGAAGGCGGAAGTCTGAACCGGTCCAGATCATGTCGATGGACTGAGCCTCGGAAGGCTGGTATGCATATTCACCTTCCTCAGTAAACTGAACCTCACCATCAGTCACTACTGCTGCATAAACATCAAGAACCTTCTCCTTTGAAGGACGGACAAGCTTGGCAATAACCTGTGACTTTCCGCCCATGGTCATGGTCACCTCGCAGGCACGGTCCTGGTCGAACTCCTCCTTTTCAGAAACGCCGATCACAACCTCGACTGCACCAGCCTTGCCATTGACTCTATAAAGCTGGAATGATCCGTCCTGGATCCAGTACCACTGTAGTGAATTCTCCGGTACAGAAATCTCCCAATCGAGATTTGCCTCTACATTAAGAGTCACCTTCTCTCCTGGAGTCACGGTGATCTCCTGCAACTGAGGGAACTGAGGTTCCACCTTGACATCGTCAGGTTTCTGGCATGAAACCATCGTCATCGCACCTCCCACAACAAGGGCAGCGATTGCATTAAATATATTGATCTTTTTCATAATCAGTTTGTCTATCCGTTTTACATTCCTTCTCTCTTGAGTCGTTCTGCCTCCTCGTCACTGATCCACTCCATGATGTTATAGAAGTGTCCGACAGTTCCGACAGGAGCGCCGAGATTCTCGACATAGATCTCTGCCCAGAGGTAGAGGTAGCTTCCACATGTGAAGAACATCGAGTCGTTCATGGCGCTGGTTCTGACAAGAATCTTGTCGTCTCCGTGGGTCGTTCCGAAGAATGAGCCCTCGTCACTTGCAACCTGGCCTTCCTCTATTGAAATGAGAGGTCTCATCGGATCCTCAGGGTGGAAGGTCATGCGGATGTCATATCCGTCATTGAGCCAGTTGCGGCAGATGATTGTATTCTCCTGCGTAGGATGCTTCTCAGTATACACAAGCCTCTGGTATGAACCGGTGATGCTGTAATCATAAAGGAACATCGAAGTGAACACACAGTAACCGGTGAAGTTATTGATGTCGAAAGGACATACCTTCATAAGCACCGCCTTGGTATCCTTGCCGTAAAGCGGCATCTCGAGTTCGTCGTTCATGACCAGACGAAGCTGGAAGCCGAGGGAGTCCGAAGCCTCGATATTGTCGTAGAGGCCATGCACAAGCACGTCTGCACGAGTCTCCCCTGCCTTGATTGTGACGGTGTTTGACTTAAGACGGTAGTGTACGTTCTCTATCGCGTTGCTTCCCTTGTCGATGATCTCCACACCAAAGGTCCTGTCATAGTCTCTCTTGACTGTAGAGACCACAGGGATGCTGAAATACTCTACATCCTGCTGTACGGGATAGGTCTGAAGAGTGTCTGCAAACATGACATATTCCGCATCGTCATATGTCACATATCTCTCATGGCATGAGCTGAGTGCCGCTGCCGCCACAAGAGCAAGTGTAATATATTTCAAAATCTGCTTCATATATCTATGTTTTAGCGGTTACTTTCATTAGGCTGGATCTGTGAACCTGGGGCCTCGATCTCATTCTGAGGTATCGGCCACACGAAGAGAGGATTTCCAGCCTCGATCTTCTTGCTGCTGCCCTCAGGCTGGGACGCTGTCTGAGGCTTACGCTCAAATCCCATGTTCCAGCGCTTGAGGTCATGGAGACGGAAGCCTTCCATATAAAGTTCCTTGACTCTTTCATCCGAGATCACCTGAAGCCAGTCCGAGCCGAGGGTCGCGCTTGCGTTTCCTGAATATCTGGCAGAGCGGAGGGCTGCAATGTCTGCAGCTCCCTTAGCATTCTGACCGAGTCTGCAGTATGCCTCTGCACGAATAAGGTACTGCTCTGCAAGACGAAGCGGCTTTGGCTTGCTTACATGGAAGATGATGTTGGCAAGGAACTCCTCGTTACCATAATACTTGGTAAGGAGAGGCCATGTCAGACCATGGGCATATCCCGTTGGGAGAGTCGTGAAGTATGCGCCGTAACGTGCGTCATTGGATGCGTACAGTCCGAGAACCCACTCTGAAGGCACATAGTCCGGATAGTAGTAGACATAGTCGTTGTTGAAGTTCAGGAAGGTCTGTCCGAGAGCTCCACCATAGGATGTGATCGTGTAGTCAACCATCCAGATCACCTCTGTCGAGAGGTCGTTTGTCCACATATAATCGATATAGCTGTATGCCTTCTGAGCGCCTGTGATAGGGCTGACGCCTGTTGTGTAGGTAGACGCAGTGGAAAGCGAATACGCCGGATCTTCAATAAGTTTTGTAGAATACTCCACAGCTGTCTCCCAATCCTGCATGTAAAGGGCTACCCTTGCATGGATCGCGTTTGCTGCAGCATAAGTGAAATATGGAGAGCTGTAGCCATAAGGTGCGTCCTTGAGGAGTTCCTCAGCCTTCTCCAGATCCCTGATCACGAAATCATAAGATTCCTTCAGGCTGGAGCGCTTGAGAGGCTTCTGTCCGAAGTATGTGCTGTCGATCGCAACTCCGAGTTCATTCTCTGCAGTAGCGGGATCGTAAGCCTTGCAGAAGCATTTGACAAGTTCCGAATAAGCCATCGCTCTGGCGCAGTACACCTCTCCTGTATAATAATCAAGGTATGTTATGCTCTCATCGTCAGTGAAGCTTTCTCTGAGGTCACCTACCTGATCGAGGTAGAAGTTACAGCGGCCGATCACTCTGTAGAGAGAACCGTAAACCGATGTGATCTCCGAGTTTGTCGGACGGATGTCCCACTGCCAAATGTTTCCGTATGTGTTTGAATTTCCCTGAACGGCATGAACCAGGTCCGCCTGGATGTCAGGCAGGAGCGTCAGGTAGCCGCTGTAAAGGGAACTGCTCATGTAGGCAGCATAGATTCCGGTGAGGGTCTGCTCAGCATCGTTGAAAGTCTTCATTCCCTCTCCTTCCGGAATCGCGTCACTTGGAACCTTTTCCAGACAAGAAGAAAGAGCGACAGCCATGCATGAGAGCAACGCCACCTTCTTTAGTGTATTATATATCATATTCTTCATTTCCCTTAGCATTAGAACATCAAGTCAAGACCGAAAGTAAACTGACGCGACATAGGATACTGTGCCGCATAGAGGTTGCTTGTTCCCTCCGGATCAAGACCTGAGAAGTTGGTGAATGTGAAGAGGTTCTGCGCCTGGGCATATACTCTGAGGCCTCTGATCACGACAGTCTTCTTCAGCAGAGACGACGGCAGAGAGTAAGAGAGCATCACATTCTTCAGACGAAGGAACGATGCATCCTCGAGAAGACGGCTGTCAAACTCTGTGTAGACGCCGTGGCGAGGGATGTCTGTGATGTCACCAGGGTTCTTCCAGCGGTCGAGCAGGCGACGCGACTGGTTGTACGACGCGAAACGTCCGTTCGACTCGTCGAAGTAACGGTCGTTGTTGATCATCCAGCGGTCCGCCACCCAGCTGAACTGTGCGCTGAGGCTGAGGCCCTTCCATGAAAGCGCGGTTCCGAAACCACCCTGCCAAGGGGCATGGTAGCTCTTTCCGATGAGCACCTTGTCCTCGTCACGGAGTTCGTTCGTGATGTTTCCGTCCTTGTCATACCAGAGGGCATCACCGTTTGCAGGGTTTACACCTGCATATCTGTTGATGTAGAACTCTTCGAGAGGATGACCGACCTTGAGCTTTGTGTTTGTGTTGGCACGCTCGTACTCAGTGACTCCGTTGTAAAGTTCCACGATCTCGTTGTGGTTGTAGCTGACATTGGCATTCACATTCCATGCGAAATCCTTGATCTGGAGTACTGTAGCATTCACATTTATTTCAGCACCGAGGTTGACCATTGCGCCGACATTATCCCACATATAGCCATATCCGTTTGACTGGGCATATGAAAGAGGAACTGACATGAGCATGTCGGTGGTTCTCTTGGCATAAAGTTCAAGATCCACGTTCAATCTGCTCCAGAATCCATAGTGGAAAGCGAGGTTTGTGGTCCATGTATTCTCCCATGTGAGGTTCTCATTACCTGGCTGAGCAGGAGCCACACCGGAGTCTCCAGAATAATCAGCACCACCTGCGATCAATGCAAGGTGCTCATAATTAGGAATTTCCGAGTTTCCAGATGTACCTGAACTGAATGAAATCTGCGCATTTGTGAGCCAATCACGGCTGCCTGCCATGAAGTCCTCGTTACGCATGTTCCACATGAAGCCTACAGCTCCGAAAAGTCCCCAGCGGTTGTTCTTGCCGAAGCGTGAAGAACCGTCAGTACGGAGCGAAGCCTCTGCGTAATATTTGTTTGAGAAATTATACTCGGCACGACCGAAGAATGACACGCGGGCATAATCAGACGAAGATGTGCTGTCCCATGAAGTCGCCCTAGTACCGGTAGAAATGTCTGTAAGCTTGTCGTTTGTCTGTCCCTTAGTACCTACGCTGAATCTCTCATAGTGGTAGTTCTGCCACTCATGACCAAGAAGGAAGTTGAAATCATGAAGGTCATTGAGATTGAAGCGATATGTCAATGTATTGGTCCACTGAAGGTTAAGGCCGTCCATAGAACTGCGGGCAGCCGAACCCTCACCCTGGTTCGGAGCATAGCTTGGGAAAGACTGGCTGAAACCTGTCGTATGCGAGAAGTCAACACCGAACTGAGTCTTGAAGACCAGATCCTTCCAGATGTTCATCTCGGCAAACATAGTCGAGAAGACCTTGTACTTCTTGTATGAAAGAGGGTTGTTCTCGAGCCACTCGAGAGGGTTCTGGCCCTGTCCCTTCCATGATCCGTCGTTAACCGAGGCAAGCGAGCCGTCAGCCTTGTATGGATTCCAGTACGGAAGCATGAAACGCGACGCAGAGATAGGAGTCACGAGTGCATATGCTCCTTCGTCCGCCTGCTGGATGTTCTGGTAGTTGAACATCGTGTTGCTTCCCATCTTGAGCCACTTGGCCATCTCGTGCTCGAAGTTGACACGCATAGAGTAGCGCTCGAACAATGAGCCCGGAGCGATACCCTCCTGATCGAAGTAACCACCTGAAAGATAGTAGCTTGTCTTCTCATTTGCACCTGAAATCGCCACCTCGTGACTCTGCAGCATTGCAGAATCATTGAAGACCACGTCCATCCAGTTCACATCGATAGTCGAAAGGTAATTGTAGTCCTGTCCGGCTGTCATGCCGATCTCCTTCTCATACTGGATGCGCTCGGCAGTGTTCATCAGATCCCAGTTGCCATGCGCGATCGCAGACCATCCCAGCTGCATCCTGTAGTTTACATTAGGACGCTCCATGTTGCGGCCGCGCTTGGTTGTGATCACGATCACACCGTTGGCAGCACGGGCACCATAGATAGAGGTCGACGACGCATCCTTGAGCACTGACATGTTCTCGATGTCTGCAGGGTTGATCGTATTGAAGTCTGCGGCCGAGATCTCCACACCGTCAAGGATATAGAGAGGCGCTGTTCCGGAGTTGATGGAGTTGGTACCACGGATGGTCATAGAGGCTGATGCACTTGGCTCACCTGTGTTTGAAAGTACGGTAAGACCGGCTACCTGTCCCTGAAGCGCCTGGTCAAAAGCCGCCGTCGGGGTGTTCTCCAGCTTGTCCGACTTCACAGTCGACACAGAACCAGCCACGGTACCCTTCTTGCGGACACCATACGCAATCACCACTACATCATCCAGCTTCATGGCCTCAGGCTGAAGCACGACATTGTAAGTAAACTCCGCGACTTCCGGCACAGTGACCGAAGCGTCCTCGAAGCCGATGCTTGAGAAAGTCAGCACTGTACCTGCAGCAACGTTGATGACATAATCTCCGTCAAGAGAAGTTATGACACCATTGCCCGGACCCGCCACGACTCCGACTCCCATCATCGGCAGCCCGTCTTCAGCTGAGGTAACGACTCCGCTCACTTTCACAAGTGATTGACCATAAGCCGCATACCCTCCAGCAAAGAGCGCCAGGATGACAGAAGCAATCAATAATTTAATATTTCTCATTCTGAATCAATTTGTTTTAAAATCAAAATCTTGCAAAGATATTGAAAATTGATTCAAAATCATAAATTATTTACGTCTGACTACTGACAGTTTATAAGCCGACGCCGTGGGTGTCAAAGAGCACTTGTAAGTTTTGGCTTCCTGCTGGTGATAATATTCAAGATAATCATTCTCCCAGGTCATGTAGAAAGGATAAAGTTCGTCCCCTTTATTCCCTTCGACCAACATATCCACAGTAAGCTGCATATCTGTCGGATGGGCATGATGCATGTATGCATCCGCGCCTAAAGGCCTGTCGGAATCCTTATACGAATGACCATATATTTCATCCATCGCGGACTTTATGCCACCGTCATCAGCCCACACGAACTGCCCGGTCTGCAAAAGCGGCACTCCGGTTTTCGAATGCGACACATCGGCCGAGCATCTGTTTTCCTGTGCCGCACCCCATGTTCCTTTAGGATAGGTCTGCACATAGCCGTTGACCGTACCGGAATACCCGAAGGTAAGAGTCAACCCATACTGCGCCCCAATCCCGGCAAAGGTCATTACCGACAGGCGTCCTTCATCAGGAGCATAAAGCATTGATACACAAACCCTCCCCTGATCATCCCAACGTCCCGTCAATCGATCCAGACGCAGGGGCGTCAGATTTGGATAATCATATGACCAGTTATCCGGATGACTCAGTAAAGCATCATCAGTACACAAGCCTGCACCGCGGTAATTCCACGAATCCTGACTGTAATATATATAGTCGTATTGGCTCGAGCCGTTGCTTACATTATCCTCAAGACGCACATCCGAACCCAGAACAGGACGGCCGGACAAAGTTACATCGACCATATGTATCATCTGCCCGTTTCCCCGCTTGTTATAGTTGACTGCGCTGATCAAGTCCTCTGTCGATATATCCTCCAAAGGATAAACCAGCCATGACCCGTCATTCAAGGCCTGATCACCTTCTTCATTGCGCTCACTGTAAAAGCTGGAACCAGAGCCATAAAGCGGAGGGGCCCCATTATAAAACTCCCCTGTCATATACTCAATATGATCTATCTCAAGGTTGTCTTCCACATATTCTGAATCCACAGAACCATACGAAGCATTTGTAGTCATCAGCTGCCATACGCTCACATCAAGAGGCAGATTTGACGGATTGTCAACCTTCATGGACAGCTGACAGGAGTGATATCCCGCCCAACCGTTATCCACCAGACTCAATGTAATCTGCGGAATACCCAGTCCTATCCTGAAAGAGCCACCAATCTCATAGTTCCTCTCAGAAACAGTCAGGACAGCAGCCTTTTCTGCGGCATGAATCGCCGTAAGGAGCGGATTTGCCTCATGATCCCGTCCGGAATTGACGCACGACAGTTCCACACGTGCGACCGGCGCATCACTATCCGGTTCCACCTCATTAAATTCAGCAGAGATACCCTGGACACGGACACCATCGCACCATGTACCCATATCACGAAAATCAAACAGGCTGAGATCGAACCCATACGAGCGCGAACCTGTCAGGCTATACCCCTGACGATCTGTCAGATACATGTAAACATTGGCGGAATCTCCATTGATATCGCATTCTGGAATAAATGAAAGAGATTCCACTGGCTGATCATCAGATGCCAGTGAATACTCAGAAAAAACAACCTCAGGCAAGCGTATGCACACATCTGACTCAAGAAGCCCTATCCTTTTTCCATCTGAATCATATAAACACAATTGTCCCTCACTTGGTGCCACACATCTTATGATTGTCTGTATAGCCGGGCCACTCCCATGAAGCGGGTCAGCCGTCAATCCTTCGACCTCCAGTCCATCCCTGACAAGGCGAACGGAACACCCTGAGACGTCACCACCAAGATACTCGATGATCTCATCAGTCAGCATAACCTCATAAAGGACCACTTCCCCGACATAAAGATCATTCATTCCATGCATGCCTTCATCAACCTCGCCGCTGACATACCCGTCCCTCACATCCACATCGGCATTGACCTTCCATGAGAGGGTCTTCAACCCCTCTCCTGTCAAGCTGAGCGATACATTTATGCAGGCATTTCCCGGGACATCAAAACTGGTGCATTCATCCAGACCAAGATATATACGGTATCTGACATCTCCTTCAAAGAGTCCCGATCCATCAAAATCACATTCTATTTCAAGATAACTGCAGAGCTTTTCCTTACCCTGAATCATCTTGGGGACTTTCAATTCAGGGCTTGTATTATCAGGAAGAAGTATCCCCTGGCAGTTTTCAAGGGTATAGAAGGTCACCTCTCCGCCTGAATTCAGCCTGCGCAGGTCAGCAGAGGTCGCATAATCCCCATCAAAGGTTTCATCCTCAGAAGCAACTCTGCTGCCTCCCTGCTTTTCCCATCTGAAAGGATATACTATCGAGGCACTCTGGCACAAACGCACAGAATTGACCTGAAGCCCCGATAGCAAAGAAGACTTATCCACGCTCAGATTCACTTTGGTCGCCATTCTCTCCAGACGCAGGTCCACTGCCTGGGATTCCCTTCCAACATATACATTTCTGGCTGCGCACCGCATCGGCACGCCGCGAGAAAGAATCCTTATACCGGATATTGCATAGCTTGCATCCGAAAGGAATCTCTCCTCGCTGGCCGGTGCATGATAAAGTCCGATATTGGCGACAGCATATATATTATATTTAGAATTGGCCGGCAGATTCATCATGATACCATCCGCCTTCAACGAGTATACTTCATCCACAAGCACCCCGTCCTTGAATGCATACACATTGATGTTTCTCAGCGCTGACTCATCAAGAGTGACGCTGCTCTTTACCATATTCTGCACATCAGCATTAAAACTGACGGTA
>JAEIGA010011756.1_pt1 | contig 13279 bp, 10 predicted proteins | sample 9270691 | NCBI WGS metagenome assembly JAEIGA01 (sample SAMN17057246, study PRJNA624740) | gut metagenome | biome: biome; isolation source: fecal sample | host: Bos grunniens | place: China: Xizang | collected 2019 | reverse complement strand
TATTGCGCCTTGTAGCTCTATTTTTATCTTTGTTTGTCACTATTGGAGTATGCCAACCTCGCCAATGGATGTATATTTGAGGTTATCTATCTCGCAAATAGGCTCCAATTTGAAGTAGCGCGCGCGGTAGCTCTTGCCAAACTGAACATAGTATGGGATAGGGTTGTGCTTTATGTTGCTGAACTCGCCGCTTGTTGGGCATAGCGTCCACTCCTTGCCGTCAAGGCTTATGTAGAAACGGTATTTGAAGATTGTGCCGCGTAGCTCGCTATCGGTGGCGGGGGCGTAGCAGAAACCGCTAATATCCTCCTCGCTACCCATATCGACAACGAGCGGAACTAATCCCTCGCTATGCCATGATGTGGCTCTGTTATCGTCAATAGCTGCCTCGGCATCCATATCTACGCACTGCCACCCCTCGCTCGATATATCGCTGACCCTAAGTCGTGCTGAACTCTCGCTAAGTAGCTCGGCGTAGTATAGTCCGATATTCGAGATATTGGCATCCTTACGCGTGCGCTTAATGGTCACTCTAATCCTCTCGGCTGAGGTGTCAGAGAAGCGTAGCAGGCGCTTATAGCCTATGGTTGTACCCTCGGCGATATAGTGCCATGTGTCGTTGATATAGGCCTCGATAATAAACTCCTCAACACGCTGTCCCTGAGTGATATCCTCCTGGATAAGAAGTGTGTTTACGGTTGCACCCTCCGCAATATTCAGGATAATCGATTCACCCTCCTTTACGCCGCTGTAGCTCTTGGCGTTGGTAGCCATATTTTGTGCAAAGGTCTTGTCGATATACTCCTTTAGCTGCTTAATACGCATAGCGTCAATCTCGTGTATAAGGCCGCGTCTGTCGGGAGGTATGTTTAACAAAAGCACGGCGTTACGACCCACAGAGCTGAAGTATATCTCAACTAAGTTGGCAAGCGAGCGCACCTGCTCATCCTGCCACTTGTGGTAGAACCATCCTGGGCGTATAGATACATCGACCTCTGAGGGGTACCAATGTAGTCGCTCGGCCTTGGCGATAAGCTCTCTGCTGCCCAAGTCCTTGGACATCTCCTCCAAGCCGAGGGCTGCGTTAGATGCTGCGCTATAGCTATATGACTTAGGGGTGTAGGGCGTTACGCTCCACTCTGTTGTTCTGCCTAAGCCACCCTCGTTGCCTACCCAGCGCACATCATCGCCCATAATTGCGGTAACGGCATTTGGTTGTAGGCGGCGTATGGTGCTAAGGATAGCCCCCCAATCATATATTTGCTTCTTACCATTAGGGCCCTCGGCGCATGCGCCATCAAACCACACCTCATCGACTCTGCCGTAGTTGGTTAGCAGCTCGGTAAGCTGTGCTATGAATAGGCGGTTATATGCTGGAGAGTCACCATACGAAGGGGCATTTCTATCCCATGGCGAGAGGTAAACACCAAACTTTAGGCCATGCCTCTTGCAGGCATCGCTAAGCTCACGCACAACATCGCCCTTGCCCTCGCGCCAAGGGGAGTGCTTAACCGAATACTCAGTAGTTACGGTAGGCCAGAGGCAGAAGCCATCGTGGTGCTTGGCGGTGAGTATCGCCATCTTGAAGCCCGCATCCTTAAGCACTCTTACCCACTGCTCGCAGTCAAGCTCCGTAGGGTTGAATAGCTCAGGGCTATCTGTGCCATGGCCCCACTCATTATCCGTGAAGGTGTTTATACCAAAGTGTAGAAAGGCGGTGAACTCCATCTGCTGCCATGCCAACTGCTCCTTGCTGGGAGTAAGGCGTGCTGCCATATCAATCTTCTCCTCAAGGGTGGCATCTGCTGGGAATATAAGTTCCTTGGTGTATAGTTGCTCCTTCGCTTGTGGGGTGCAGCCCATAAGCAGGGCGGCGAGTATTGGTATAAGAATATTTGTGCGGGTCATAGCGTAGTATATTTTGAAAAAAGACCCCTGAAGTGAAGTCTCTTCTTCAGGGGTTATAGTCGCTCTAATTGCTTGAATATTACTTCATCTCTGCGAAATACTTATAGAAGTATGGCAAAGTCTCCAAGCCCTTATAGAACTGGTCAAGACCGTAGCTCTCGTTAGGAGAGTGGATAGCATCCTTCGATAGACCGAAACCAAGCAAGATAGACTTGATGCCGAGGATATTCTCGAAGCCTGAGATGATTGGAATAGAACCACCTGAGTAGAATGGTAGTGGAGTGATACCGAAGGTAGTCTCCACAGCCTTCTCAGCAGCCTTGTATGCTGGTAGGTCGGTAGGTGATACATAAGGTGCGCCACCGTGCAAGAACTCAACCTTAACCTTAACGCTCTTAGGAGCAATTCTCTTGAAGTGCTTCTCGAAGAGCTTAGCAATCTTCTTGAAATCCTGGTTAGGAACAAGACGCATAGAGATCTTTGCGTATGCCTTAGATGGGATAACGGTCTTTGTACCCTCGCCAGTGTAACCGCTCCAGATACCGTTAACATCAAGTGATGGACGGATACCTGTGCGCTCCATAGTTGTGTAGTCAACCTCACCAGCTACATCACCCAAGTCGAGAGCCTTCTTATACTCGTCAAGTGAGAATGGAGCCTTGTTCAACGCCTTACGCTCAGCCTCAGAGAGAATGCGTACATCGTCATAGAAGCCAGGGATAGTGACGCGGCCAAACTCATCAGTAAGCGATGCTACGAGCTTTGCAAGTACATTTGCAGGGTTTGCTACAGCACCACCGAACAAACCTGAGTGCAAATCCTTATCTGGACCTGTAACCTCTACCTGCATATAGGTCAAACCACGAAGACCTGCGGTGATAGTTGGAGTGTCAAGACCAATCATAGATGTATCAGATACAAGTATGATGTCTGCCTTAAGGAGCTTCTTGTTATCTGCGCAGAACTTGTAAAGGCTTGGTGAACCAATCTCCTCCTCGCCCTCAAGCATGAACTTAACATTACATGGTAGGGTGTCAGTAGCCACCATAGCCTCGAATGCCTTAGCGTGCATATATAGCTGACCCTTGTCATCATCAGCACCACGGCACCAGATGCGGCCATCCTTAATCTCTGGCTCGAATGGGTTGGTCTTCCACTCATCGATTGGATCCTCCGGCATAACATCATAGTGACCATATACAAGAACAGTCTTAGCCTTAGGATCGATAATCTTCTCGGCATATACCACAGGGTTACCCTCAGTAGGCATAACCTCGGCACGGTCAGCGCCAGCCTTTACCAACGATGCTGCCAACCACTCAGCACAACGCACCATATCGTTCTTGTGCAATGATGGCTGCGCGCTGATTGAAGGGATGCGAAGAAGGTCAAATAGCTCCTCTAAGAAACGCTCTTTGTTCTTGTCGATGTATTCAGTTGCAAGTTTCATAGTTGAATAGTTTTAAGTTGTGATTATCTAAAATTTATGCTTTGCAAATTTGTTCTATTTCGGAAATAAAGCGCTTAGCCAAATTATCCGCCTCAGCCATAGTTTTAGCCTCGGTATAGATGCGGATAATAGGCTCGGTATTGGACTTGCGGAGGTGTACCCAATTCTCGGCAAAGTCAATCTTTACACCGTCAATATCGTTAACTCTCTCGCCTGAGTATCTTGACTTTATGGTAGATAAAATCTTGTCTACATCAATCTCTGGCGTAAGCTCAATCTTATTCTTCGATGCATAGTATGCTGGGTAGCTTGCTCTAAGCTCCGACATGGTCATATCGAGGCCTGCAAAATAGGTCAAAAAGAGAGCAACACCCACCAAGGCGTCACGGCCATAGTGTAGCTCTGGGTAGATGACACCACCGTTACCCTCGCCACCGATAACTGCGCCTGTCTCCTTCATCTTCGCTACCACATTAACCTCGCCAACGGCTGCTGCCGCATAGCTGCAACCCTCATAGCGTGAGGTGATATCGCTCAGTGCGCGCGATGATGAGAGGTTAGATACGGTATTACCCTTTGTGTGGCGTAGAATATAGTCTGCCACAGCAACCAAGGTGTACTCCTCAACAAACATCTCGCCATTCTCCATAACAAAGGCCAAGCGGTCAACATCTGGGTCAACAACAACGCCAAGGTCTGCACCCTCGCGGCGTATAACCTCCGAAATCTCGGTTAAGTTCTCAGGTAGTGGCTCAGGGTTGTGCGCGAACTCGCCTGTAGGGTCGCAGTTGAGCTCCACAACATCGCATCCAAGCTGGCGTAGAAGCTCTGGAATGACAACGCCACCTACAGAGTTCACAGCATCAACGACAACCTTAAACTTACGCTTGCGTACAGCCTCAACATCCACCAGCGGGAGTGCTAATACCTGCTCGATATGCTTAGGGTTGAAATCCTCTCTAAGAATAACCTTGCCGATATGGTCAATGGTAGGGTAGTTGTACTCCACCTCCTCGGCAAGAGCCAACACCTCCTTGCCCTCGGCATCGTTGAGGAACTCACCACGCTCGTTAAGGAGCTTGAGCGCGTTCCACTGGCGAGGGTTGTGTGAGGCGGTGATAATGATACCACCATCGGCCTTGTGTGTTATTACGGCCATCTCTGTACCTGGTGTGGTGCAAAGACCTACATTGATAACATCAACGCCACAGCCAAGGAGTGTGCCTACAACCAATGAGTCAACCATCTCACCAGAGATGCGGGCATCACGACCAACAACAACGGTGATAGCTCTCTCGGGGTGCTTAGCCTTGATTAGTCGAGAGTATGCTGTTGTGAACTTCACTACATCTATAGGAGTGAGGTTCTCAGCCTGCTTGCCACCTATCGTGCCACGGATGCCTGATATAGATTTTATGAGTGTCATACTAACTAAAAATAATGGGTCGTTACTTAAAAAACGGTGCAAAAGTTTTGCTATTTCTGACAAAATTACTAATTTTACGCGAATATTAAAAATATAATGAGTATAATTTATTTCAAGATATGAGAACAATACCATCTTCTGAGCTGATAATCAATGGTGATGGCTCTATTTTCCATCTTCATCTTAAGCCCGAGCAGTTGGCTGATGTAGTCATACTTGTGGGTGATCCTGCGCGTGTGGCTATGATTGCGGAGTATTTTGATACGAAAGAGTGTGAGGTCTCGAATAGAGAGTTTCTAACCGTCACAGGAACATATAAGGGCAAGCGCATGACCGTTATGTCAACAGGTATCGGTATCGGTAATATCGACATCTGTGTTACGGAGCTTGATGCCCTCGCAAATATAGACTTTGAGAGCCGCCAGGTCAAGGAGAACTTCCGTCAGTTGACCCTTGTGCGTCTTGGTACTTCGGGCGCTATACAGCAGGATATCGAGGTGGGCGAGGTGGTATTCGCTCGCACATCACTTGGCTTCGATGGTCTTATATCATACTACGCTGGTCGTGACGGCGTGTGCGACTTGGAACTTGAGAAGGCGTTTGTGGAGCATACAGCATGGTATGAGAAACTGCCAGCGCCATACTTTGTGAATGCTGATAAGGGGCTCTTCGAACTATTTAAGGATGCTACACGCGAGGGTATTACCATTGCTGCACCAGGCTTCTATGCGCCTCAGGGTCGCTGGGTGCGCCTACAACCACATGATCTCAAACTGAACGAGAAGATTGAGAGCTTCAAATTTGGTGAGCGCCGCATCACAAACTTCGAGATGGAGGGCTCGGCACTCGCAGGTCTTGCAGCGCTTATGGGACACCGCGCAGCAACGATATGTACTATTATTGCACAGCGCGTGGCTAAGAATGCGTGTACGGACTATAAGCCATTCGTAAGACGCATGATTGAGATGGCACTCGACAAACTATCTACATTGTAACGAAAACAAAAAATAATAAATAATAAAACAGACTTAACTATGAAATTTACAGTATCAAGCTCGGCGCTATTGTCGCTACTTGCAACAACCGGTAAGGTAATCAGCAACAAGAACACACTCCCTATCCTTGACTACTTCCTACTTGAGCTTAAGGGTAACGAACTCACAGTAACAACATCAGATCTTGAGACAACCCTTGTGGGTCACCTCAATGTGGAGAATGTAGAGCGCGAGGGTGTTATTGCTGCACCTGCAAAGCTTATGCTTGACTCATTAAAGGAGTTCCCTGAGATGCCTCTTGAGTTCGATGTTAACGACTCAACATGGGAGATTAAGGTGCGCTGGTCAAGCGGTTCACTCTCTATCCCAGGTGCAAGCGCTGTTAGCTATCCAGCTATGCAGACTATCGGTGCAGAGCGTAAGGAGATACTCCTCGATGTAGATATGCTTATCTCGGGTATCAACAAGACCATCTTCGCTACAGCAGATGATGAGCTTCGCCCTGTGATGAATGGTGTATATTTCAACTTTGAGGAGGGCAAGGTGACCTTCGTAGCGACTGATGCTCATAAGCTCGTGCGCTCAGTGGCTGAGTGTCCAGATGTTGACTTCAACGCTTCATTCATTCTACCTAAGAAGCCAGCAAACTTGCTTAAGGGTGTGCTTCTCAAGGAGGAGGAGCCTATCCGCGTAACATTCGATGCTAAGAATGTATCATTTGAGCTTAAGAACCATAAGTTCGTGTGCCGCCTTATCGAGGGTAACTATCCAAACTACAATGCTGTAATTCCATCTGCAAACCCTAATAAGGTGCTTGTTGACCGCGTGGAGCTTGTTAACGGTATTAAGCGTGTTGCTGTATGTTCAAACCCTACAACAAACCTTATCCGTATGGATATTGCTGGTAATAAGATTAGCCTTGCGGCACAGGATATCGACTTCTCAGTATCTGCAAATGAGACTATCTCATGTAGCTATGAGGGTCAGCCTGTAACTATCGGCTTCAAGTCAACATTCCTTGTTGAGATTCTCTCAAACATCGATAGCCCAACAGTTGTTATCGAGCTTGCAGACTCAACACGCGCAGGTGTATTCAAGCCTGTATATGATGATAAGAAGGCTACAGAGGTGTTGATGCTTCTTATGCCGATGATGATCAACGCGTAATTTCTTGTGATAAGGGGTCATATACTGCCGCTAAAGAATTATTGCAGCAATGGGCAGTACGCCAAGTATAGCCCATTGCTCCACAATATGCCGCGCGTTGTATCTAATGACTTATTTTTGAATCTATGAAACGACTACTAAGAATATTGGTTGCCTTGCCACTTCTGTTTGTGGCGTGTGAGCAGCCTAAGGAGTCGGAGGTTGAGGTTCAGCCTCCAGTGTTGACACTCATATCCGAGTCTATGCTATCGTTTAGTGATGAGGGTGGTGTGGGTATTATAGAGTACACTCTCGAGAATAAGGTTGAGGAGGCTGCGTTCACAGCCGAGAAGGATGCAGAGTGGATTTCGGACATTTCGTTTGGTGAGAATATAGCCTTCAGAGTTCTGCCTAATGATGGCGCAGAGCGTGAGGCTACCATAACCATTAAGTACGATGTTGCCTCTATGGAGATTACCGTTAAGCAGGAGGCTGTGTTCGAGGGTTACAAGCTAAGCTACGGCATAGGCACATACTATCTTCCAGGTGCGATAGAGACAGCTCCTGAGGTGCATAACTACTATGTGTTGCTTGCCACAACTGAAGATGTTAGCAACTATCTCCCTGAAAACTCATATCTGGAACTCGACTTCTATGCCACTACAGGAGATGCAGAGAACCCAGCTATCCCTGTGGGTGAGTACACCTTGGATCTAACTAATAGCTGTGCGCCGGGAACTGTAGGTTGTGCATACTCACGATTTATGTACTTCAACGCAGATTACATCCCTGAAATATGGATTCTCCCTGTTGATGGTAAGGTTGTGGTGACTGATAAGCATATCGAGGGTTACCTTGTTGATGAGTATGGCGACAAGGTTACATTCCGTTTCAAGGGCGATATAGCTTTGGATGTAGAGTCTGAGATTGCGGAGTATTAGAGCAACTCTAATAATGCTCAATCACTAAACTGAATAGATGATATGAATTTGCAATTAAAGCGCCCAATAATATTCTTCGACCTTGAGACCACGGGTGTGGATACGGCTAACGACCGCATTGTCGAGATATCTATGGTGAAGGTCAATACCGATGGCTCAAAGGTGGTTAAGACACGCCGCATAAACCCAGAGATGCATATCCCTGAGGGTGCAACAGCCGTGCATGGCATCACGGATGAGGATGTTAAGGATGAGCCTACATTTCGACAGATAGCCAAGTCCTTGGCAACATTTATCGAGGGGTGTGACTTTGGTGGCTTCAACTCCAATCGTTTCGATTTGCCGATGCTTGTTGAGGAGTTTATGCGTGCAGGTGTAGAGGTTGACTTCTCGCGCCGTAAGTTCGTGGATGTGCAAACTATCTTCCACCGCAAGGAGCAGCGCACCTTAGTGGCGGCATATAAGTTCTACTGCGATAAGGATCTTGAGAATGCCCACTCGGCAGAGGCAGATACTTTGGCTACATACGAGGTGTTGGAGGCGCAGATTGAGCGCTATGGCGATATAGGTAGCACGGTGGAGGAACTTGCAGAGTTCTCATCGAATGGCCCTATTGTCGATTTTGCAGGTCGTCTATCGCTTAATGATAAGGGCGAGGAGATATTCACCTTTGGTAAGTATAAGGGTCGTAAGGTTGAGGATGTCTTTAAGAGTGACCCAAGCTACTACTCTTGGATAATGAATGGCGACTTCCCGCTATACACCAAGAAGAAGATTACAGAAATTCGTCTAAGGATGAAATAGGATGAGATACCTTAAATTTCTTTACATACCACTACTTATGATGCTCTCGGTGGCGGTGAGTGCCACGGAGCCTACGAATATTGTCGTAGAGGTTGCGGGTAGAAGCTACTATAAACACCTTGTGGCAAGTGGCGACACCATATACTCGCTATCTAAGGCCTACGGCGTCTCTGAGAGTAGCATCATCGAGAGTAACGAAGGTCTTACTCCTTCAACACTACAACTTGATAGCTATATCCTTATCCCTAAGGGCAAGGATGCGAGTGTGGTGAACGAGCCAAAGGTTGATAAGAAGAAGTTTATCTACCACAGCGTCAAGCCCGGTGAGACGATATACTCCATAGCGCGTAAGTATAAGGTCTCGGTAGCAGTATTGGAGAACGATAACCCCAATATAGATATCGAGCGCATATCTCCAGATATGGAGGTCAGGGTACGCCGCTCGGAGCGTGGCTTTGCTACGGTGGATGAGATAGAGAGGGAGCGCGACAGGCGTGCTGCTGCGGAGACTCTTGCCGAGAATGAGTACAGGGTGCGTGCTGGTGAGACTGTATATTCGCTATCTCGTAAGTTTGGACTTAGCGAGGAGGAGTTTATGACGCTCAACTCCCTAAAATCATATAGCGACCTTAAAGAAGGTATGCTTATAAAGCGATTTAAGAGCGCTGAGGTAGCCGAGGAGAAGGTTGCTAAGACTGAGGAAGTAGTGACTGATAAGGTTGAGGAGGTTGTAACGGATACTCCAGCAGAGGTGGTTGAGGTAGTTGAGGAGGTTGCAATGGAGGAGCTTATCCCTGCTGATAGTTTGCAGAGGGAGTTTCGACAGCTTGCCCCATATCAGATACTTCGCGCTTCGTTGCTCTTGCCATTCCATAAGGATGGTAAGGTAAACCCTACGATTGTGGACTTCTACCGTGGTGTATTACTCGCCATGGAGGATCTTAAAAATGAGGGCTACGATATAGAGTTGTCTGTATTCGATACTGAGGGCTCGGTGGAGAAGATACAGAGCATCATGGCAGATGAGCCACTATTCCATGAGGCGCAGCTTATCATCGGCCCTGTCTATGAGAATGAGCTAAGTGTAGTGTTGCCTTATGCTACGGAGAACAATATTCCTGTTATCTCGCCTTTGGCTGATATTACAGCCTTGCAGAGTGATGTATTATTCCAGATGCAGGCCGAGAGTGCGAATAAGTATGATAAGTTTGCGCGTCTGTTTGACGGTAGCCGCGAGGTGGTGATAATACACACACCCTCTATTGATAGAGAGTATGAGGCTAAGATGCGCGAGTTTAGCGCGGGCCATGTGGTCTATGAGCTAAACTATACATTCGACCGCGAGTCACTCCTATATCTTCGCAATGCAGATGGCACAAGTGGCGAGCAGATAGATATCACAGAGTTTATGCGTAGCCGCACAGAGAAGCTCTTTGTGGTCTTGGCAAGCAATGAGACAGATGTGGATAGAGTGCTTACAACGCTATCCTCAACGCGTGCATCTATTCTTGGTCGCGGTAGTCTTATGGGTGACTATATTGTTGTGGGTAACCGCAGATGGAAGCAAATAGCATCCATAGATAAGCAGACCTTCTTTAATAACAACACCGTGTTCCTTGTGCCTTACCACGCTAACCGTGCGAATGTGAGCATCGCGAAGTTCGATGCCCGCTATATTAAGGCATACGAGGTGTTGCCAACGATGTACTCATATCGAGGCTATGACGCTGCGATGATATTCTGTAGCCGTATGTTTGAGGGCTTCCAGGAGGAGGCTAACGAGGTGCTTATGCCTTTAGCTACGCCATACACCTTTACATTTAGCGATGGCGTCTATGTGAATAGTTGCTGGACTATGGAGCACTATAAGAGTAACTTTACAATAGAGGTTGAGTAATGGCAAATATGACTACACCAATACCCGAAAAGACCATCGAGCGCCTTAGTGAGTACCGCCGTACGCTGCTAAAGTGCCATGCTCAGGGTATCACACATATCTTTTCGCATGTCTTGGCGGGTATGCATGGCATCACGGCTGTGCAGGTGCGCCGCGACTTGATGCTTATCGGCTTCTCGTCAGATACAAAGAAGGGTTACGATGTTAAGGTGCTTATCGACTTTATTGACGGCATCCTATATAGTGAGCAGCCTATGAACATGGCGGTTATAGGTATGGGACACTTGGGTCAGGCCGTAACTAAGTACTTCAATGGTAAGGGCCTGAAGCTCCGTATCACTGCAGCATTTGATATACACCCCGATAAGGTGGGTACTATCATAGATAATATCCCTTGCTACCATATTGACGAGTTTGAGGAGCGTGTCGATGAGCTTAATATCAGCATTGTGATTGTTTCATCGCCTACATCTGTAGCCTCGACACTTCTGCTTCCGATTATCAACGCAGGTATTAAGGGTGTGCTTAACTTCACATCTGCACCCCTAAACTTCCCTCCAGGCATTGTCGTGGAGAACTACGATATAACCACTCTTTTGGAGAAGGTGGCCTACTTCGTTAAGGTCGCCGAGGAGAGCAGTAACTAACTATGACTATACACTACGGCTTCGAGGATATACCCTCAAATATACGCACGGTGGTAACTATAGGCTCGTTCGATGGCGTGCATAGTGGCCATAAGGCGCTTCTATGCGCTGTTAGAAACATGGCAGAGCGCCTAAGTGCCGAGAGTGTTGTTGTCACCTTCTACCCCCACCCACGCATAGCTATGGGCAGGGCTGAGGGTATGGGACTACTGACAACTATCGAGGAGCGTGCTCTGCTTTTGGAGCGTGAGGGTATAGACCGTATGGTTGTCGCCCGCTTCGATGAAAAGTTCCGTAGCCAGCCCTATGATGCCTTTGTGCGCGAGTCTCTGGTGGGTATGCTTGGCATGGTTGGTATGATTGTGGGTTATAACCATCGTTTGGGTCGCGGTAATGAGGGCAATTATGATAGTTTGAAGCCTTTGGCTGCGGAGTGTGGCTTTGCGTTGGAGTGCGTAGCCCAACACCTTGTTGATGGGTCAAAAATTAGCTCTACGGTGGTGCGCGAGATGATGACAAAGGGCGATATGCGCGAGGTGGAGCGTATGCTCGGCCAAAGGTACCTTGTTATTGGCGAGGCTAAGGCGGGTATTGTCGATATTTTGGATAGTTATAAGCTCCTTCCCGCTTCGGGCGCCTATGATGCTAATATCTCCTATAATAATATAAGGTATAGCGCGAAAATTGAGATTTCAGAGCGTAGGGTAGTGCTACCTGAGACTGTAGATGCTAAGGTGATTATTGAGCTATAAAGAGAGAACAATTATAAGGCTTTGCCTTGTTGATAGAAACAATGGTGAGAAGACTTAAAAGGACCTAAAGGGGATTTTCGTTGCCGAGTACCCTTTAGGTCCTTTTTATACCTTGTCGGCTCTTTGTCAAAGCCAACGGAACATTACTCAATACTAATTTAATTAGTATTGCCTCAATTTTACAAATTTAGCTCTGCCTTGATATCATCAAGCTTCTTATCGAGCGCTGCGAGTGTTGCATCAAACTCCTCTACAGATGCCAATGGGGCCTTAACACCGAAGTAGAACTTAATCTTTGGCTCAGTACCTGAAGGGCGTACAGATACCTTTGTGCCATCCTCTGTAAGCCACTGTAGTACATTGCTCTTCTCGTCAATACCCTCGATAGCCTTGCGCTCACCTGTAACTGTGTCAATCTCCTCAAGTGTCTTATAGTCGAGAATCTTAACCACTGGAGAGCCAAGGATTGACTTAGGAGGATTCTGGCGGTAGTCAACCATCATCTGCTGAATCTCTGCAGCACCATCCTTACCCTTGCGGACTACATTTACAAGACCCTCACGGAAGAAGCCATACTTAACATACAACTGCTGCAACCACTCGTAGAGTGTGATGCCCATAGTGTCGCGTGCCCATGCCGCAGCCTCAGCAACGAGGGTGATAGCTGCTACGCCATCCTTGTCGCGTACGAAATCGCCAGGGAGGTAGCCGAATGACTCCTCGCCACCACCGATATACTTAGTTTTACCCTCCTGCTCGCGGATAATCTTAGCGATATACTTGAAGCCTGTGAGGCAGTTGTAACACTTAACGCCGAAGTGCTCAGCCACAGCGTCAGGCATCATAGATGTCACGATAGTCTTTACTACGAACTCCTTACCTGTGATCTTGCCAAGCTCTGCCCAACGAGTAAGCTGGTAGCTCATAAGAAGCACAAGTGTCTGGTTACCGTTAAGAAGCACATAGTCACCCTTACCTGTGCGTAGTGCTACGCCGAGGCGGTCAGCATCTGGGTCGGTAGCCATAGCAAAATCTGCACCCTCCTTCTCGGCACGCTCGATAGCCATAGCCATAGTCTTGCGCTCCTCAGGGTTTGGAGATGCAACGGTAGGGAAGTTACCGTCCAATACCATCTGCTCCTCGACACATATAATATTATTAAAGCCGTAGTTTCTGAGCGACTGAGGCACGAGCTTAACACCTGCACCATGTAGTGGGGTATAGACAATCTTCATGTCGTTATACTTAGCCACAGACTCTGGAGATAGTGACAAATCCTTGATAGCCTGAAGGTAGATCTTATCGAACTCCTC
>JAEIGA010011755.1_pt1 | contig 13279 bp, 13 predicted proteins | sample 9270691 | NCBI WGS metagenome assembly JAEIGA01 (sample SAMN17057246, study PRJNA624740) | gut metagenome | biome: biome; isolation source: fecal sample | host: Bos grunniens | place: China: Xizang | collected 2019 | reverse complement strand
TATGCGGGCATTGTGTAGTTTGCCTGCATGGTGGTGCTCTCGGGCGCGAGGGTAAGCTCTACAAGGTAGATGTCGGCTATCTTCAGTATCTTCTCCAGCGAGTCGCCGGCAGCGAAAAACTCCCTCGTCAGCGGCTTTCTGAACATCTTTGTGGCGGGGGTAATCTCTTGCCACTCTTTTGTGTAGAAGCGTACGCGGCTGTCGTTAGCCTCGGCGCAGACGGTGTTCACCATGCAGATTATTGTGTCGCCCGACGAGCGTGGCAACAGCTTCATCTGCAGCTGCGTGTGCTTCGTGAGCTTCATTTTTAGGTAGTCGGGGGTCAGTTGCAGCAGTTCCGATTGCCCGTCGAGACGGTTGGTGACGCGCGCTTTCATCTTTGCGTCGAGAAAGTCCACGCAGTCGGCGCGGTTGCTGTATGTGAGCAGGGGAATGATGGAGTCGGGCATTTCTGTGAAGATGGTGCGCATCTCCTGTGCATTCGCTTGTGTGGCGAGTGCAAGCATCAGTGTCAGTATGTAAGCTAATTTTCTCATTTTGAGCCTAAATAAAGGAAGAATAGTCCTATTAATATAAGTATAAGGTCGAGAGCCTTGCTCTTGAGGTTTTTCTCTCTCAGTATCATCGCTCCGAAGGCGAACGAGACTATGACGCTGCCGCGACGTATCATTGAGACTACGGCGATGAGTGCATCCTGCTGTGCCAATGCCGAGAAATAGCAAAAGTCGGCAATGCCCAGAAAAATAGATATCAGGGGGATGCTCCAACGCCATTTGAAGGGGGTGCTCTTGCTTCGTGTCGGCCACCAGAGGAACAGCATTATGGCTGCCATCATCAGGCACTGATAAAGGTTGAACCACGACTGCACAAGCATGGGGGCGAGGCTTCTCATAAGATATTTGTCGTATAGTGCACTGATTGCTCCCAGCATTGCTGCTGCAACAACCAGGGCCACCCATCTGTTGTGCTTGAAGTCTATTCCCTCTTTCTTGCCGCTCTTGCTAAGCAGGAAAAACGAGAGAATAGCCACAGAGACTCCTATCCATTGGCACACATTCAGCTGTTCGCCGAAGATGAGCAGGGCGCCCAGCAGCACCATCACCGGACGCGTAGCCTGTATGGGCGAGACAATGGTAATGGGCAGGTGCTTCATGGCAAAGTATCCGCACATCCACGAACTGAGCACAATGACGGCTTTTATTACAAGCAGCATGTGTGTGTGCCAGCCGGCGACGGGCACGAAGAGTGCTTCGCTGCTTATCTGTCCCGCGCGCGATAGCAGTATGAACGGCGCGAAGATTAGTGCCGAGAAGAGTGTGTTGAGGAAAAGCACGGGAATCACCGCATTCTCCTTGAGCGACACTTTCTTAAAAAAGTCGTAGCAGCCGAGCAGGGCCGCCGACAAAAATGCTAATGCTACCCACATCATAGGAATATATTCTCGGGATATTTTACCTCTTCGAGAAAGAGGGCTTGTGCCAGGGCCGAGTCTCCGGCCTCGGAGCGTTGTTTCTTTTCAATAATCTCTCTGAATCCTTCGACGCTGATTTTTCCGCGTCCCACCATCAGCAGTGTTCCGACGATGGCGCGCACCATATTGCGCAAGAAGCGGTCGGCCTCAATCTCGAAGTACCACTCGCTCGCCGACGTCTGCACCCATTGTGCTTTTGTCACTTTGCAGTTGTTGGTCTTTGTATCTGTGTGCAGCTTGCTGAAGCTGGTGAAGTCTGTGTATTCGGGCAGTGTGGCTGCGGCGCTGTTCATTGCCTCGAAGTCAAGCTCTCCCGTCACGCGGCAGCTGTAGCGGCGGGTGAAGGGGTTCTTTGCCGTGGAAATGTGGTAACGGTAGCGGCGCGACAGGGCATCGAACCTTGCGTGGGCCGTCTCGGTTACCGGCTTTATGCTGTGGATGGCGATGTCGGGCGGCAGCATCCTGTTCAGGCGGTAGACTGTCTGTTTGCAGTCAACCTCGCCGGGAAAGTCAGCGTGGGCCACCATTGTCGAGGCATTCACGCCTGTGTCGGTGCGTCCCGCTCCGGTAATCTCCACAGGCTGACGCATGAGCAGGGTGAGCGCCTTTTCGATTGTCTCCTGCACAGTTGCGGCGTTGGGCTGTATCTGCCACCCATGATAGTTGCTGCCGTCGTAGGACAGATAGATAAAATATCTTGCCATCAGCGTTCGTTTTTCATTATAAATGTGTGGCACGCGACGAGGCCCGCAGTCTCGGTGCGCAGACGCGAGTTTCCGAGGGTCACGGGGGTGAAGCCTGCCTTTATTGCGCTCTCGACCTCCTCTTTGCTGAAGTCGCCTTCGGGGCCGATGAGTATCGTTGCATCCTCGCCGGGAACGAGGCAGTCGGCGAGGCATTTTTTATCCTCGTCGTAGCAGTGGGCGATGAATTTCTTTCCGCTGCGTTCGGCGCCGATGAACTTCTTGAAGTCTGTAATCTCTTCAATCTCGGGCTTGTGGAACTTGAGCGACTGCTTCATTGCCGACACTACTATGCGCTCTATTCTGTCGGTCTTTATCACTTTTCTCTCCGAGAAACGGCAGTTGAGGAACGACACTCGGTCCCAGCCGATTTCTGTTGCCTTTTCGGCAAGCCACTCTATGCGGTCCATGTTTTTTGTGGGGGCAATGGCGATGGTGAGGTTGCCGTTCCAACCTTTTTCTACAATCTTGGTCTCTGTGGCCTCCACCTTGCAGCGTTTGCCGGCTGTGGAGACTATCTTCACCACAAAGAACTTGCCTTTGCCGTCGGTGACTTCGAGCGTGTCGCCCTCGCCCAGACGCAGCACACGCAGACAGTGCGCGGCCTCCTCTTCGGGAAGTTCCCATGTGGTCTCTATTTCGGGTGCGTAAAAAAGTGCCATCGTGTATCTATTTTATAGGAATTTCAAATGTGTTCGTGGTTGTCTGTCTCTTCTGTTGCCTCCTTTTTCTCTGTGCGGTTGTCAATCTCCTGCTTCAGCTTCATGGCAAGCTCGTAATTCTCGTCCTTTATTGCCTGTTGCATAGCCTCGCGCAGCGTCTCTGTCGATGCCAGAGTAATTGGGATGGAGATTGCATTTTTCCACTCTTCTTTTACGCACAGGGTGTTTAGAAGCTCGTCGTCAATGTATATGGGGGCACCGAAGCGCATGGCTATTGCCACTGCGTCCGACGTGCGTACGTCGAGCTTGAACTCTCCGTCGCCTTTTGCAAAAAGAAGATAGGAGTAGAATGTTCCCTCTTTAATCTTGTATATTTTTGCATGGAGCAGGGGAGTGTCGCAGGCCTCGGCGAAGAGCTTGAAAATGTCGTGCGTGGCGGGTCGGTCAAAGTGTATATTTTGTTTGGCGACGACTATTGCCTGCGCCTCGAAAGGGCCTATCATCACAGGCAGTTTGCGCGCTCCGTCCTTCTCTTGCAGCAGCATTATCAGTGCTTTTTCGTCGGCTGTGCGGCTCAATATTTCCGATACATATAATTCTACCATTGTTCTTGTCAGTTTGCAGTGTGTTCCCTATTGTGGAAACAGAGGATGAATAGTATTGCTATTGCTATTGCGTATGCGGCAAAAATGTACCATGCTGTCTGCCATCCGCCGTTTGAGAGTGAGTAGTCTACGACACTCTGCGCGGCAATCATTCCTATCGATGCGCCCAGGCCGTTGGTCATCAGCATGAACAGTCCCTGTGCACTCGAACGTATCTCTTTGTCGGTAGCCTTGTTGACAAACAGCGAGCCGGCAATGTTGAAAAAGTCGAAGGCGACGCCGTAGATGAGCATCGACAGGATGAACATCCATGCTCCGCCGCCGGGGTTACCCATCGCCAGAAGCAGATAGCGAGCGACCCATGCGAACATTGCTATTGTCATCACTCGCTTGATGCCGAAACGAGCAAGGAAAAAGGGTATCAACAGTATGCACAGCGTCTCGGAAATCTGTGACAGTGAGGTCATTATTATCGGGTGCTGCACGGCGAATGTATCTGCGTAGGCGGCTTCCGATGCGAAACTGCTCAGATAGACGCTTGTGAATCCGTTGGATATCTGCAGGGCGCAACCGAGAAGCATCGAAAAGATGAAAAATATAGCCAGCCTCTTCTGGGCGAAGCAGCGGAAGGCGTCGAGTCCCAAGCGCGCGAGGAATCCGCGCCTGCCTTTACTGTTGCTCGGCGGGCAGTCGGGCATCGCCAGCGAATAGAGTGACATTATTGCTCCCCACACAGCTGCCGTGAAAAATTGGTTGTACGAGTCTTTGTAGCCCAAAAGGTCGATTATCCACATTGAGGCTATGAAGCCTATGGTGCCGAACACTCTTATGCGCGGGAATACCTTAACCACGTCCTTGTCGCGCTCGCTCAGTACGCAGTACGACACAGAATTTGACAGTGCTATGGTGGGCATAAAGAACATTGTGCTTAATATATATGGAATGAAAAGGTCGGCAAAGGTAACGTCGGCGCCTTTGCTCATTCCTGTGTAGCCTATTATTGCCATGAAAATTGCAGATAGCAGATGACACAGCGACAGCACCTTTTGTGCCGCCATCCATCTGTCGGCAATGATGCCCATGATGGCGGGCATAAAGATTGATGCTATTCCCTGCATTGCGAAAAACCATCCTATCTTGTCGCCCAGTCCCATCTTGAAAAGGTAGATGCCCATCGAGGTTAGGTACGAGCCCCAAATGGCAAACTCGAGGAAACTGAGGATAGTCAGTCGCAAGGTTATTCCGTTGATTGTTCTCTTTGTCATCTTCTTATGATACTGCTTAATGAAAAGCCGGGGCTATATATTTTGCCCGTCGGCTTTTCTCTTTTTCGTTGCTATTGCGATGTTCCGTTAATGGTGCCGCAATATATAAAGAACAATTTTCTTTTTAATTTGTTACCTTTTACACGTTACAAACTTACAATGAGTTTATAATCGCATCGAGCGACCTCAGACGGTCGAGGAACGAGTTTTTCAGACGGTCGACGGCTGCGTCGTATGATAGTGTGATGTCGCCGTTGACGCTGTTACTGATGGTGGGCCATACAGTGGCGTTGAATTCCCACGAAGCTCTATTCTGCTCGCGTGTCTCCTCGATGAATGTAGCGATTGTTGCAAACGGCCCTTTCAGCACATTCCATCGCGCCTTAAGCATCTCTCTGAATTCGGGGTATTGATATAAGGCTCCGAACCACATACTGTTGTTGTTTTTGAGACTGCTGTGCGGGGTGAATGTGCCCCAGTCGTGGTCCCATGCGGGTCCCATGCGCAATTTGCCGCCTTTGTCCTTGTGCATATAGCTGCTCTTCGGATGGTTGAGCTCGGGGTTGTATATGGCCTCGTTCAGCAGATACCAGTCGATGAGGGTGTTCATGTCAAAATATTCGGCGAAACCGCTCACCGAGCCTCGTGCCAATTCTTTTTCGCCGGCATTGTAGTAGCTTTTGATATATGCCAACTGATGGCTGTTGAACTCATCGTCGTCGGGCTGCTTCACGTTTACGGGCATTGAATAGTACGAGGTCTTGAACTTCCACGTTGCATCGTAGTAGCTGTCGAGCTCGAGCAGATAGCCGCCCTCGATAGCCTCGCCCTGTATGTCGTTAACCGACATTTCGTTTATGTTCACTCGGTTTTTGTCTATTCTGATAGCCTCGCACAGATAGTAGTTGCCTATGGGCTTTCCGTTCAAGATGAGCTCCACGAATCGGCCGTTGGGTGTCCAGTCCATAGAGGTCATTTTTGCAAGTTCAAAGGCCACTGCGTTTCTCATCAGTGTGCGGTCGATGTAGTTTGCCAGCAGACACCAGCGCTTGTGCTTGGGCATTCCCAAAATAGATGTCTTTGTGTTAAGCTTGATGTTGTAGGGCTTTTTGTTGTAACTCCATGTGCTGTTTCCTCGTCCGCGGATGTTCATATAATCTGTTCCCGACTGGTAGCTGATGGTGCCGTCGGGCTGGTAGATTGTCATGGACGATTTTTCTATCCATGTATTCTTGCTGTTGATGGGCTTGTGGTCGGGAGTCTCGATGTTGACGATGGGCAGTCCCGAGTTTTTAACGACGACAGTGTATTTTCTGTCGGCGAAGCCCTCCTGTTTCACGTACAAGGTTTGTGGAGTGGTGAAGTCTATTATGCTCTCACCGGAAATGATTTCTTCGTCATCAACATATACTTTTGCCTTTTGTGTACTTGTCAAGAAATAGGGTGCGAGCTTGAAATTCATAAGGTAAGGAATGTTGAAGACTATCGTGTCTTTGTCTGTGAGGTCGTCGATGTCGGCGGTGAAGTTGTTACCCATCAATGCTTCGTTGCCGTTGTCGCTGCTGCGCATTTTAAGTGACACAAGCATTGCGCCTGTGTCGTTCTTTATCTTGCTGCGGTCGAAGGTGATTCTCTTTACCTCGCCCGAGAAGAAAGTAGTGTCCTTCAGGCTGATGTATATTTCGTCCACCGACACTGTGTCGTATGTGAGGTATTCGTAAGCAAGCACTTTTCCGTTTTTCAGCTGTACGAAAATTGAGTCGTTCGCAGTTGCCGACAGAAGCAATGCGAATGTAAATAATATGTAGGCTGATACTCTTTTCATCATTGCTTCATGAATTTAAATGTGAAATCCGATGTCCTGACAATATATGTGCCGTTTGCAAGATTGTCGATGTCTATCGTCTCTGTCTCGTCGCCCGTGGGCTCCACTTCGGCGCAGAGTATTCCCTTGAGCGAGTATATGTATATTGTGGAATTGGGTGTTCCCGAAACATAGAGCTTGCCGTCGCGTATCGAGAAGTTAATCTTGTTCTCGGCGGTTGCTGAGATTGAGGTGGGAATGTCGTTGTCCCAGAAAATCTGTGCCACCTTGTTCAATACGAAACTTATCTTTACATTGTCCGTGTGCATGTGCAGCAACTGTCCCGAATGCCAGAATCGGGGCTTTTCTTCGAGCGTGAACGAGTATATTGTACCCGAACTGTTCATCAGATGAAAGGGTGTCTGCGCAGTTACCTTGTTTGCTGCGATAATGATACCCGCGAGTATCATTATTAGTTTGAGTTGTAGTGATTTTTTCATATTCTGCAAAGGTAGGTATTTCTTTTATTATAATGTGTCTGTTTTTGGCGCTATTTGCTTTTTTGTATGTTTATTTCAGCATAATGTCTGTTATTACCTGTGCTTTTACATGCTCGTTCAGTCGTCGCACAAGGGCTTTTCTGTTCATCATAAGCTCTTGTCGCAGCACCGACGAGGTTACGTGCACGTAGAGAATCTGGTTTTTTATGTACATCTCTCCCGTGTAGTTCTTGACGCTCTCGCCAAGAACCTGCGACCATGCTTTTATCAGACGGTACTCGTTGAGCGGGGTTTCGAGGCCCTCTTCGCGGCACGTTACCTTCACAAGCTCACTTATGGATTTTACTCCTCCTCGTTTCATCTTTCCTTTATTATTCGGGCGCTGCCCGTGGCTACTTCAAATAGTTTGTATCCTCCCTCGGTGCAGTCGAGTATGGTGTCTATGTGGTCGCGGTTGACGTCGGTGATGAATATCTGTCCGAATCTCTCGCCCGACACCAATTTTACAATCTGCTCCACACGACGCGAGTCGAGCTTGTCGAAAATGTCGTCGAGCAGCAGTATGGGCGTCTCGCCGCTGCATTGGTGCAGAAAGTCGAACTGCGCCAGCTTCAGTGCTACAAGGTAGCTTTTATTCTGTCCCTGCGAGCCCTCTTTTTTTATGGGGTAGCCGTTGAGCTGCATCACAAGCTCGTCCTTGTGCACGCCCTTTGTAGTGTAGCCCACGCGTCGGTCGTCGTAGCGCGATGCTGCAAGAAGTTCGGCCAGAGAGTAGTCGGCAAGGTTCGAGCGGTAAGAGAGGCTTACGGCCTCGTCCACGCCGGCAATCTGCTGGTAGAATTGCTGGAATATGGGTATCAGACGCTCCACGAATCCCTTGCGGCACTCGTACACCTTGTAGGCCTCGGCGGCCATCATCTGCTCCACAAGCTCCATCATTTCCGGGTCGAGCTCGTGGTCGCTGCGCAGCATTACATTGCGTTGCGTGAGTGCGCGGTTGTAGCGTATGAGCGAGTGAAGATACTCTTTGTCGTACTGCGAAATTACTACATCCATGAATCGGCGGCGTTCCTCGCTACCGCCGGCAATAAGCTCGTGGTCGGCGGGGGAAATCATTACCAGCGGCACAAGACCAATGTGCTCGGAGAGCTTGTCGTAGCTCTTCTTGTTGCGCTTGAACTGCTTTTTCTCTCCGCGCTTCAGTCCGCACGAGAACTCCTCGTGAACGCCTTTGTCCGACAGGTAAGCACCCTGAATCATGAAAAACGGCTCGTCGTGCTTAATGTGCTGGCTGTCGGCGGGGTTAATCGCGCTTTTGCAAAATGAAAGATAGTAGACGGCGTCGAGCAGGTTGGTCTTGCCCACTCCGTTGCTACCGATGAAGCAGTTGATCTTTGGCGAAAGTTCAAGCTCCACCGTCGACAGACTGCGATAGTTAAGTATGGAAATAGTGTTCAGTAACATTCTATTCTTTTTCAAGTGTTTATTATTGTGCCCGTGTGCAAAGGATGTAAATTTTGCCTATTATGCACATTACGACAAGCAAATATCGCAAAAAAAAACGAGAATATTGCCTTATTGCCGAAAAAAAACAGACAGAAATTTTCAACCTTGGCAGAAAAGAACTATTTTTGCAGTTCAGAATTTGAAAACCTTGTTTGAAGTATATAAAAATTAAAGATATGAAAAAACAAAACACACAGCAGCCCGAGGCTATCAACATCGAAGAGGTAGTGGGCAAATCAGAGGCATTTATACTCAAATATAAAATGCAGATTATTTTGGCTATTGCAGCAATCGTAGTACTCGTTGGCGGTAGCATCATGTATCAAACTTTCGTTTCTGAGCCCCGTGCAAAAGAGGCTTCAGAGGCTATCTTCCAGGCTCAGACCTACTTCGCCGCTCAGGATTTCGAGAAGGCTCTCAACGGTGACGAGCAGGGTAACATGGGCTTCCTCCAGATTATCGACGAGTTTGGCGGTACTCCCACAGAGAATGTAGCAAACGCTTACGCAGGTCTTGCTCTTGCACAGACTGGCCGTTACGAAGAGGCTATTCCCTACCTCAAGGCTTTCGACGGTGACGACAAGATGGTTGCTCCCGGCGTTCTCAGCGCTCTCGCAAACTGTTACGCAAACAAAGGCGACCTCTCTGCTGCTGCAAGCAAGTTCATTGAAGCTGCAAAGGCTGCCGACAACAACACTGTAAGCCCCTACTGCTTGTTGCAGGCTGGTCTCATCTACGAGAAAGAGGGTAACAAGGCCGAGGCTCTCAAAGTGTACACAGAGATTAAAGAGAAGTATTTTGCTTCTATGCAGGCGATGGAAATTGACAAATACATCAACCGCGTAAAGTAATTTCCCACTTTTGATAAAAGCATAATGCCGTCCTGTCGAAAATGACGGGACGGCATTAATTTTTTAATATATTATATACTATGGCTACAGAATTACATAATTTATCAGACTACGATCCTACCAAGGTGCCTTCGGGCAAGGGTCGACGCATTGCGATTGTTACCGCAGAGTGGAATCCCGACATTACTTATGCTCTGCGCGACGGAGCGGTGAACACTCTTCTTGTGAATGGCGTCGAGAAAGAGAATATAGAGCTTTTCAGCGTGCCCGGCAGCTTCGAGCTCATCTACGGTGCTTCGCGCCTTGTGAAGAGCGAAAAGTATGATGCAGTAATTGCCATCGGTTGCGTGATTCGCGGCGATACTCCCCACTTCGACTATATTTGCGAGGGTGTGACTGCGGGGCTGTCACAGCTGAATGTTACGGGCGACACTCCTGTCATCTTCGGCCTTATCACTACCAATAATCTTGAGCAGGCACAGGAGCGCAGCGGCGGTCGTCTCGGTAACAAGGGCGACGAGTGTGCAGTGACTGCATTGCACATGATTGCGCAGTTCCCCAAATAAAATTCCAATAGAATTTCAGATGCACCCTCGGGCCTCCCGGGGGTGTTTTTTTGTCTCTTTTTTGTTCGGTCGCGGATGTTGATGCTGCTCTCGAACGGCTTTTATCTGGGCTTCTGCTGCTTTGCGCCTTCGTTTGCGTGCAGTAATTCCCCATCAAATAGCCAATTTTACCCACAAATAGCCGATTTTGCCACCAAACTTCGCCTACGTCACTCATTTTGTCGTGGAAAATGTGAATTAGCATAAATTAGCCGAAAATTAATTTTTCAACTTACTATGAACGAACTTAAAATAGGTGATCTTGTAGCGACCACTCCTATTGTGCAGGGTGGCATGGGTGTAGGAATTTCTCTCTCGGGGCTGGCATCGGCTGTGGCCGAAGAGGGTGGTATCGGTGTCATTTCTGCTGCGGGTCTCGGATTACTTTACAATGAATATTCTCACGACTACAGCGAGGCGGGTATTTGGGGAATGCGTCAGGAGATACGCAAGGCGCGTCAGGCGACAAAGGGTATCATCGGTGTCAACATCATGGTGGCTCTTTCTCATTTTCCCGAACTTGTGAAGACTGCCATCGAAGAGGGTGTGGATATTATCTTTGCGGGTGCGGGCCTGCCTTTGAACCTGCCTTCGTATCTGACCGAGGGCTCGAAGACTAAATTGGCTCCCATAGTCTCTTCGGCGCGTGCGGCGAAGCTTATCTGTACAAAATGGCTCTCGGAGTACAACTATATTCCCGACGCGATTGTTGTCGAGGGCCCCAAGGCCGGCGGCCATCTTGGCTACAAGCACGAGCAGATAGAGGACGAGGCTTTTTCGCTCGAAGCGATTGTCCCTCAGGTGGTAGAGGAGGTTAGGAATTTTGCTGCGAAGCATAATTGCAATATTCCTGTGATTGCCGGCGGTGGAGTCTATTCGGGCGAGGATATTCACAGAATCCTCTCTTTGGGCGCCGATGCTGTGCAGATAGGTACGCGCTTCGTGCCCACACACGAGTGTGACGCTTCGGATGCCTTCAAGCAGGCCTATATAAATGCCACAAAGGATGATATTCAGATTATTAAGAGCCCTGTGGGGTTGCCCGGCCGCGCGATACGCAACAGTTTCCTCGACAAGGTGGCCGACGGATTGTGCCGCCCAAAAAAATGTGCATTCAACTGCCTGAAGACCTGCGACATTGAAAAGACTCCTTATTGTATAATGCTGGCTCTCTACAATGCCTACAAGGGACGCATGGAGCATGGTTATGCTTTCAGCGGCTCAAATGCCTGGAAATGTGACAAGATTGTGAGCGTGAAGGAGCTTATGGACTCTTTGCGCGAAGAGTATAAGGCTTGCGCGGGTAAATAGTTTCCCTTGCATCGTGAAAATAAAAATTCCCATGCACCCTCACGGGTCGCATGGGACTCTTCTATATTATATAATGTTTATGCGGTTAAAGATTCTCGAGGATTCTCTTGAGTACCACTGTTGCCGAAATTTCGCGGTTGGCAGCCTCGGGAATTACGAGTGAGCGGGGGCTCTCGATAACATCGTCGGTAACAATCATGTTGCGGCGCACGGGCAGACAGTGCATGAAGTGTGCATTGTTTGTCACAGCCATCTGGCGGTCGCTTACTGTCCACGAGCGGTCTGTGCTGAGCACTTTTCCGTAGTTGTCGCCTGTGTATGCGGCCCAGTTTTTTGCGTATACAAAGTCGGCACCCTCGAATGCCTTCATCTGGTCGTACTCTACCTTTGCGTTGCCCACAAATTGGGGGTCAAGCTCGTATCCCTCGGGGTGGGTGATAACAAAGTCGTAGTCGGCGGCATTCATCCACTCGGCGAAAGAGTTGGGAACAGCCTGAGGCAGTGCCTTGGGGTGGGGTGCCCATGTGAGGACTACCTTGGGGCGTGCAACAGTCTTGTGCTCCTCGATGGTGATGAGGTCGGCGAAGCTCTGCAGAGGGTGGCGTGTGGCTGCCTCCATTGAGAATACGGGGCGTCCCGAATATTGTATAAACTGGTTCAGGATAACCTCATCGTAGTCGTACTTCTTGTCCTCGAAACGTGCGAATGAACGTACGCCGATGACGTCGCAATAGCTGGCCATCACAGGGATAGCCTCGAGAATGTGCTCGGGCTTGTCGCCGTCCATAATTACTCCGCGCTCGGTCTCGAGCTTCCATGCGCCCTGGTTGATATCGAGCACAATGACGTTCATTCCCAGGTTAAGAGCCGCCTTCTGTGTGCTCAGACGTGTGCGAAGACTCGAATTGAAGAATACCATCATCAATGTCTTGTTCTTTCCCAAGTGGCTATATTTGAAACGGTCGGCTTTTATTTCCAATGCCTCTTTTACGGCAAGGTCGAGATTGCCAATCTCTTTAACAGATGTAAAATGTCTCATATTCTCTATGTTTTTGTTTCTTATTTTTCCCAGAATTTCCAGCCGTCGAAATCTCTTTTCAGCAGAATACCCGCGCCCTGTGTGGTGAGCGTGGTCTTCGAGAAGTAACGGTCATTGGTCTTGTTATATGCCTTGAGGCTGACGTTGCCGCTCTTGTTCAGCAGCCACTGCACCTCGAAGTCGCCTATGAAGTTCTTGTTGGCAATGGGGTTGTCGCGGTAGCCCAGGTTACCATTTATCAGCAGTCTGTTGTCGAGCAGGCGTCCCGAGAGCATTCCCTCGACCTCCATGCTGTTCCATCCTTTCTCGCTGGTGGTGAAGTTACCCGAAATGTTCCAGTTGCTGTCGTCGATTATCTGCGAGAGCATATTGTTCAGCTGTCCCGATATTGTGTTTGAAATGAGCGACTCCATCGCTGTGGACGATTGGCTCTCGGCTCGCTGGTTGTTGTAGTCGTAGGTGTAGAATTTACCGATTCCCAGCAGATAGATGAACTGCATGTTCAGCTGCTCGGGGGTGCTTATGGCGCTCGACAGAAGCTCCTTCTCCTCTTCGTTGCCGTCGGGAAGGTCGAGGTCGAATTTGAGGCTGGGGGCGAATATTGTTCCTGTGATGTCCATGAAACAGTTTACCTTCACATTCTTGCGTCTTTCGGCGTCAATGCTCAGGTCGGTGAGCGGAACAGAGGGAATAGTGTAGACGGTCTTTAGGTTCAGGACAGCATTGAACGGGTCACCGTTGAATTCGATGTTACTGCCCGAACGAATGTCAAACTCCTTGGGGAAAATATCTTGCATTGTGAACTTGTATGTGCCTCGTGCAAGGCCCAAATTTCCCTGCATGGTGAATCCTGCCTTTTCGTCGTAAATGGCGTTTACCTTTCCGCTGCCGTAAAGGTCGATGTAGTCGTTCGACGC
>JAEIGA010011754.1_pt1 | contig 13280 bp, 8 predicted proteins | sample 9270691 | NCBI WGS metagenome assembly JAEIGA01 (sample SAMN17057246, study PRJNA624740) | gut metagenome | biome: biome; isolation source: fecal sample | host: Bos grunniens | place: China: Xizang | collected 2019 | reverse complement strand
CTCAATGAGGCCTTCGGGGATGAGAACAGTACCGAAGTTGTTGCCTGCAGCAGCACGGTCGGCAACAGCTTGTGCAATTGATGTAACGATGTTGTCGAGCGACAGAGCCTTCTGCTCAACCTCCTCCGAGATGATACAGTAGTTGGGCTGTGTCTGCAAAGCACACTCAAGTGCAATGTGTGAAGCCGAACGGCCCATCAGTTTGATGAAGTGCCAGTATTTCTGTGCAGAGTTACAGTCGCGCTGGATGTTGCCGATAACCTCTGAATAAACCTTACAAGCAGTGTCGAAACCGAAAGATGTCTCAATGTAAGCGTTCTTCAAGTCGCCGTCAATGGTCTTTGGACAACCGATAACCTGAACACCAGTGTTCTTTGCTGCATAGTACTCGGCAAGTACACAAGCGTTTGTGTTTGAATCGTCGCCGCCGATGATTACAAGAGCCTTGATGTCAAGTTCCTTGATGATCTCGAGTCCCTTGTCGAACTGCTCTGTCTTCTCGAGCTTTGTACGGCCTGAACCGATGATGTCGAAACCGCCGGTGTTGCGGTACTCGTCCATGATCTCGGCTGTAATCTCCATATATTTGTGGTCAACCAAACCGCCGGGACCCATGAGGAAACCATAGAGACGGCTGTTGGGGTTGAGCTTCTTCACACCGTCGAACAAACCTGCGATAACATTGTGACCGCCGGGAGCCTGACCGCCCGAGAGGATGACACCTACATTGATTGCTGGGTACTCCTGAGCTTCGCCGCCCTTTTCAAATGTAACGATAGGCAAACCATAAGTGTTGGGGAACATGGCCTTGATAGCCTCCTGGTCTGCTACAGATTCTGTTGCAGCACCCTCACACAATTTTACAGTCCCGGTCAAAGCCTGGGGAAGTTTTGGCTGATAAGCAGCCCTTGCTTTCTGTAATGCGCTAATTTTCATATTTCTTAATATTTTGTTGGGAATTCTAATTCTTGGCAAATTTCGTTTTTTTTTATGAATTTTGAAAGTGCTTTCCTCTTTTTTTATTTACTATAAATTAAAATATATTGTTTTTGTCTGCGACTGTTGTTTATGTCGGCGAAAAACACTACCTTTACAAACAGATATTCCCTGTGTGGAATTTATTTTACAAATCAACTGGACAGAATTGAAACTGTCTGAATCCATTTTGCGTTTGCGAAGCGTGATCTTGGCAGTTTTGGCATATTGTTATAGTAAATTTAAACAGTTTTCTAAATTATGGCAAGTAGAAAGAATTTAAAGAAGGTGATTACATTTGTTGTTGACGAGTTGGCAACCGAGGCATTTTTGCTCTCATACGATGCGCAGGGCAATACAGAGGCATGGGTGGCTTTGTTCAATAAGATATTCAGCTTGAATAACGAATATATTGCACGCGTGAACCATGTAGAGCCAGGCATGCCTGCGAAGAAGTATTTCAACACACTCTGCGATTCGTTCAATGCTGATGCAAAGGCAGTGCTTGGTGAGATAAGCGCTCTTGCGGGCAAGTAATTATAGTCTTTTTGGGGGAAAAGTATGTCAAGGCATTTATTAGCTGCATTCTTTTGTATCTTCGGAATATCGGTTTTGTCGGCACAAAGTGTCGACAAAACTGTCTCACATGCCTTGGCGGAGTACTTCAGGAACTACAAGTCCGACAGGACACAACTCAAGTTCTCTTCGCTCAGCAAACGCAAGGATAACATCGTTGTGGATGACAAGACGAAGAGAATGACCATATACACCAACGAGGCATTCGCCGGTCAGGCATTTACGGCCGATGTTGTCAGGAAGATACATAATGACATACGCGCGATACTGCCAAGTGAGTTCGGTGATTACTCTTTGGGCGTGGTCTATGATGACCGCACCATTGATGAGCGCGTTCCCAATATAATGCGCCGCGGGAAATCCGACAAGTCAAGGGTCTGGGGTAATATAGACAACTTCGGACAACCATGGGTGAGAAACGTGAGCCGTCCCTTTGATGTATATTCCGGTCTAAGCGGCCGTCATATTGCTCTTTGGCAAAGTCATGGCATTTACTATAATCTTGAACTTGAGATATGGAAATGGCAGCGTCCGCTTCTCTATTGTACAGTCGAGGATATCTTTACCCAATCGGTTGTGGTTCCTTTCCTCATGCCAATGTTGGAGAATGCCGGGGCCATAGTCTATACGCCTCGTGAGCGCGACTGGCAGCCTAATTGTGTCGTTGTTGACAATGACAAATGCAATCCCGGTTCAAAATATATTGAACAGGATGGCCGCGGTTATAAATGGAGTGGCTGTGCCAATGGCTATGCTCCTGCCAAGGATGTCTATCGCGATACTGATGACCCATTCTCCATGGGAACATCGCGTGTAGTTGCTACAATGCGTAGCAAAAAACGCAACGCGAAGATTGTGTGGCGTCCCGACATCCCCGAAAGCGGCAAATATGCCGTCTATGTCGCATACGAGACTTTTGAAAATTCGATACCCAATGCCATGTACACTGTCATGCACAGTGGTGGCGAAACCAAATTCGAGGTAAACCAGACAATGGGTGGTGGAACCTGGGTCTATCTTGGAACATTCCAATTTGACAAGGGTTGCAATGAGTCGCAGGGTGTTTACCTTACCAATTACAGCCGTCATAATGGTGTCGTCAGTGCCGATGCCGTGCGCTTTGGTGGTGGAATGAGCAATGTCGCCCGTGGTGCAAAAGCAACGACCAGCGGCATGCCGCGTTATCTCGAGGCGGCACGCTATAATTTGCAGACAAGCGGTTTCCCCTATGAGGTCTATTCGGCTTTCAACGGTGAGAATGATTACCGCGATGATGTGGTGTGTCGCCCAAATGCTGTCAATTATCTCTCGGGCGGTTCGGTCTATAACCCCGATACTGCAGGTCTCAAGGTTCCGCTTGAACTCTCGTTCGGTTTCCATTCCGATGCAGGAGTTTTGCCAGGCAATGAAGTTGTGGGCTCGTTGGGTGTGGTGACTACAAGGTATAATGGTGATACTCTCAGCACAGGACTATCACGCCAGATGTCGCGTGACATCATCTCTTACCTATTGAATAATGTGCAGGATGACTTCGCTGCCCGCTATGGCAGCCGTTGGCCGGTGCGTGGTATCCTTGACAGGAACTATGGCGAGACGCGTGTTCCATATATTCCATCTGTTATCTTTGAATCGCTGTCTCATCAGAACTTCATGGATATGGTCTATGGTCATGACCCTGATTTCAAATTCACACTGGCCCGTGCCGTCTACAAGTCGTTGCTCAAGCATCTTTGCTATGTCCATGATTGTGAATACATAGTCCAGCCATTGCCCGTGAGTCATTTCTCTATGTCAATGATTGAGGATGATTCCAAGGTCCGTCTCCATTGGCGTCCTGTCGATGACCCTCGTGAACCGACAGCCACCCCCGAGAGATATATCGTTTATACAAGCATTGATGGAGCAGGGTATGACAATGGAACAATTGTTGATGACCCCGTGTATGTTGCGCCTGTGCAAAAAGGTGTCGTGTACAGCTATAAGGTTGCAGCGCTGAATGACGGCGGTAGCAGTCTTCCTTCCGAGGAGCTATCTCTGTATATAGCCAAGGAAGAGAAAGGTAGGGTGCTTGTGGTGAATGGTTTCCATCGTTTGAGTGGCCCCGAGGTTGTCTCTACCGATAAAAAAGCCGGTTTCGACCTTGACTATGACCCAGGTGTCCCATATATGCGTACTCCTGAATACAGTGGCAGACAGCTCGATTTCATGCGCGAGAACATCAATCTCGAGGACGGTCTTGGATTGAGCGGCCGCGAGTATGAAGGAATGTTGATTGCCGGCAATACATTCAACTATCCATATGTCCATGGCAGGGCATTGGCCGACAACGGGTTCAGTTTTCTCTCTTGTGGCAGCGAGGCTGTAATCGATGATGTTGTGGACATGTCGGATTATGTTGTCGTCGATTTGATACTCGGAGTGGAAAAACAGGGTGGCAACGGTTCGCTGCTCCATTATAATAAACCCTACAAGACATTCCCTGCAACGATGCAGAAAAAACTGGCAGAGTATTGTCGTCATGGTGGCAATCTTTTTGTCAGCGGTGCATTCATTGCCAGCGATATGATTGGAAATTCTTCCGACAAACGCTTTATACGCGAATTGCTGCATTTTGACTATGGAGGTACAATCACTGATGTCAATGACGATGTTATCAGCGGTTCGGGTATGAACTTCTCTATAGCACGCAGGGTCAATGAGGCATGCTATGCGGTTTCACGCCCCGATGTTTTGCAACCTATTGATGGCGCATCCGTCTCTTTCGTGTTTGGCAACAGCAAGGCAAGCGCATGCGTGGCATATTCAGGTAGTGGCTACAGGACAATCTCCGCAAGTTTCCCGTTTGAAACCGTGCAATCTCCAACCCAACGCGCCAATCTCATGGGTGCAATCATGAAGTTCCTGTTGAGTAAGAACTAAAAGATGCAAGCTGAAAAATGAAGGAAAAACTGCAGTTTTTCCTTCATTTTTTAGTATAACGCCCAAGAGGGCTAAAAGGCATCTTGATGCCCAAAAGGCTTGTGTGCCTGTTACTTTGTCCTTTGGTAATTATCCATTAACTCTTTAACTGCACCTCGTGTACTTGACTTGCTCACACTTGCAGTTTTGGCCCTTGTTATATGTTATAATGTATGCGCTAGGTGGCGTTTAAAAGGTATTAAAATGGTAAATGTCGTTAAAATGTCCCATTGCCTGTATTATGTTTGTTTTTACTGACTTTTTGTGAAAAACGGAGCTCTCTGTGTGTTGTTGCCTTATGTATTTATAGTCAGTGGTGTGGCTAGTGATGTGGTGTCTCTTAAAGTAAAGATATTTGTCATAGGAGAGTATCAGGCCTGTTGCGTACTATGGGTGAGAATGAACAAAAAGAATGTAAAAACACTTTTTTGATAAAAAAATAACAGTTGTGTTTTTTAAAAAGTGCTTGACTTGTTTTAATGTTTGTATAAAAAGTTGTACTTTTATAAGATTTATTCCTTTTAGTCAGGGAGCGTGGTTTGCAAAAAGGCAAATTTTATAATTATTATTAACTTAAATTCATTAATTGTGAAAAGAGTGCTATTCCTGTTAGCCTTTATCTGTATGGGTATAGGTCTGGCAACAGCGCAAACAGCAACTGTTACGGGTAAGGTTTACTCGGAAGCTGATAGTGAGCCTGTTTTCGGTGCCTCTGTATTCGTGGTTGGTACCGATGTCGGTACATTTACTGATATGGATGGTATTTTTACAATTGAAAATGTGCCTGCAACTTCAACAACTCTGCGTGTATCATATGTGGGTATGACAACACAGGAGGTTAAGATTCTTAGAGGTAAACCTATGAAGGTTGTTCTTTTTGAGGATGGCGTGTCACTCGATGAGGTGATGGTCGTTGCTTATGGTACAGCTAAAAAGTCGGCGTTTACCGGTTCGGTAGCGGTTGTGAAATCAGAGGAGATAGGTAAAATCCAGACCTCAGACGCTACCAATGCTCTTGTTGGTAAGATGGCCGGTGTGCAGTTGACAAACTCAACAGGACAACCTGGTTCAAGTCCGACTATCCGTGTGCGTGGTATCACATCTATCAATGCCGGCAACGCACCTTTGATTGTTGTTGACGGTGTTCCTTATGACGGTGACATGAACAGCATCAGTTCACAGGATATTGAGTCAATGACATTATTGAAGGACGCGGCTTCCAACGCACTTTACGGTGCTCGTGGTGCCAACGGTGTGATTGTGATTACTACCAAGAATGGGCAGAGCGGTCCTGCACGCGTAACATTCGACGCAAAGTGGGGTGCCAATTCTCGTGCTGCGCTTGACTACAATTACATTACATCCCCGGCTCAGTACTACGAGGTTTACTACCAGGCATTGAAGAACTATTATATCAATAGCGGTAAAAACGAACATGAAGCCCATGTTGCAGCAAACCAGGGACTTATCAAGGGTTCTACAGGTCTGGCATACAATGTCTACAGTGTACCCGAGGGACAGTATATGATTGGCGAGAACGGTAAGTTGAATCCAAATGCAACACTTGGTAATGTCGTTACATACAAGGGGCAGGAGTACTACCTCATACCGGATGACTACATGGATGAGGCATATAACAGCAGCTTTCGTCATGAGTACAACCTTAATGTCTCTGCCGGTAATGACAAGTCATCTTTTTATGCTTCTATAAATTACCTGGACAACCAGGGTATCACTGCCAATTCAGACTATGAGCGTTTCGCAGCCCGTCTCAAGGCAGACTACAAAGTGAAGAACTGGTTGAAGGTCGGTGCCAACTTGGCCTACTCTCACTTCGAGGCAAACTCACTTGATGAGGATGGTTCAGTAGGTTCATCCGGCAACATCTTTGCTTATGCTACTCGAGTAGCTCCTATCTATCCTCTTTACCTTCGCGATGGTAAGGGTGATCTCATCTACGATCTTGGAGGAATAGCGCGTTATGACTATGGTGATGGCGAGAATGCCGGTTTGGAGCGTCCATTCTTGCCTGGTGGTAACCCATATTCTTCAAATTTGCTCGATATCAACAATTCAGAGGGTAACGCTTTCAATGGTAATGCATTTGCCCAGATTACATTCCTCAAGAATTTCAAGTTCCTTTGGACAAGCAATGTCGATTTGACCGAGAACCGTGTTACATCTACAGTAAACCCATACTATGGCTCATACGCAAGCTCTAACGGTATTGTATCAAAGAGCCACTACCGCAACTTGGCTACTACACACCAGCAGATCTTTACATGGGAAGACTCATTCGGTAAACATAATATCAATGTAATGGCCGGTCACGAGTACTTTGACCGCACTTATTACGCTCTCTATGCAAGCCGCAGCAACCAGCTCGATGCTGATAACCCGGAACTCTCAGGTGCTATCACGGAGAGCGGTAGCGACTCATACACATCAGACTATAACACCGAGGGCTATTTTGGTCGTGTATTGTACGATTATGATAACAAATACTATGCCCAGGCTTCATACCGTCGCGACGGCTCTTCACGTTTCCACCCCGATAACCGCTGGGGTAACTTTTGGTCAGCATCTCTCGCATGGGATATCTGCAAGGAGGAGTTCTTCAATGTAAGTTGGGTGAACTTGTTGAAGTTTAAGGCTTCATATGGAGAGCAAGGTAATGATCAGGTTGCAAACTTCCTCTATTCAGACCGTTACGAGGTTGTAAACTCTGTGGGTAACCCGGCTGCGCTCCTCTATTCAAAGGGCAACAAGGATATCACATGGGAGACACAGGGTAACTTCAATGCCGGTTTTGACTTTGAACTCTTCCGTGGCCGTTTCACCGGTAGTATCGACTATTTCTACCGCAAGACAACAGACCAGTTGTTCTTCTTCCCTGTAGCACCTTCATTGGGTTACACGGGTTACTATGCAAATATTGGTGACATGGCGAACTCTGGTGTCGAGATAGATTTGAAGGGTACTGTAATGAAGGCCAAGGATTTTGAATGGAATCTAAACCTCAACTTCACATCATACAAGAACAGGATTACACGCTTGCCCGAGGAGCGTAAGACCATGACTGTTGACGGCGTTGACGGTTTCAGCAGCGGCAACTACTTCTATGGTGAGGGAGAACCTATCTATACTCTCTATCTGAAGGATTATGCAGGTGTCAACGAGAACGGTGAGTCTACATGGTGGAGAAATCCCCGTCAGCTCAAGGATGACAGCGGTAAGCCTATGTGGGAGACAACTGTTGACGAGGCCGGTAATGCAACTTTCAAGTTGGATGAGGCCGGTAACAAGATTCCTCTCATGGAGGATGGCAGGCAGAAGACTACCAACTATTCAGATGCAAGCTATTATCTTTGCGGTACAACATTACCGGTTGCATATGGTGGTTTTGGTACATCTTTGACATGGAAGGGCTTTGATTTGTCAATTGACTTCACATACCAGATCGGTGGTCGGGTTTATGATGGTGACTATGCCGCTATGATGGCATCTCCTACAGTTGAATCTCGTGGTACAAACCTCCATGCTGACATCTTTGATTCCTGGACAAAGGCAAACCAGACAAACATTCCACGATTCCAGTTCAATGATGAGTACTCTGCTGCTGCTTCAAGCCGCTTCTTGACTGATGCATCTTACCTGAGTCTCCAGAATATAAACTTGGGTTACACATTACCAAAAATATTTACAAAGAGGGTGGGCATTGAGAGATTCCGCGTATATATTGCTGCCGACAATGTTTGGTATTGGTCACAGCGTAAGGGACTCGACCCACGTCAGAGCATCAGCGGTGGTACAACGGCATCTTACTACTCACCAATCCGCACAATCTCAGGCGGTGTGACATTGACATTCTAATTAAAACAGAGTATTATGAAATTAAATATAACCAAACTATATGCGGGTGTCTTCTGTTTAACTTCATTGTTCTCAATGACCGGTTGCCTCGATGAGACATTCCCAACGGATTCAACATTGGAAAACCAGGTGCAGAATGCCGGTGCTAGAGGTACAGAGGCTCTTATGTGGGCTATGCCGGCGTTTTTGAATAATTTCCCAACTCTCAGCAGTGACTGTCGCTATGATTGGGGTTACGGTGCCATTATGCACATCCGTGATGTGATGACAGGTGATATGACTGTTGCGGTAAGTAACTATGACTGGTTTCTACCTTGGGCTCAATGTACAGATATTGGTGAGACTACTGCGAATGCACAGTTCTCATGGAACTACTACTATCAGTTCATCAACACCGCAAACAACCTATTGAGAAATGTAGATACAACGACTGTTTCAACCGATGCGGAGCTTGGTATGATTGGTGTTGCACACGCTTACCGTGCATTGGCATATCTTGATGCAGCCCGGATGTTTGAGTTCTTGCCTAATGAAATGCTCGATACAATCAATTTGGCCGGAAACAGTGTTCATCGATTGACAATCCCCATTGTAACCGAGAAGACAACCGAGAAGGAGGCACGCAACAATCCTCGTGCTACCCGTGAGGAAATGGCTGAGTTTATTCTCTGCGACCTTGACATGGCCGAGAAGTTTATCGTTAAGCACAAGATTTCGAGCAAGGTTATTCCTCACCTCGATGCTGTATATGGCTTGAAGGCTCGTTTGTATATGTGGCTCGAGGATTACGGGAATGCCAAGAAGTATGCTCGCCTGGCAATTGACAACAACACCGGTGGAGTGATGACACGCGAGGATTGCTTGAGCGCAACATCGGGTTTCAATGACCCGACCAAGTGGATGTGGGCGGCAACAGCGCAGAAAGAGGATGGTGTAGTCAAGTCCGGTATCGTCAATTGGACATCATGGATGTCTCCTGAGGCGCAGTATGGTTACAGTGCTGCCGGTGCAACATCAATGATCGATGCGTCTGTATATGCGCGTATCAGTGATACCGACTTCCGTAAGCTTATGTACAAAGCTCCCGAGAATGGAAAACTTGCAGGCAAGGAGGTATTTATTGATGAGGAGTTCGCAGTAGGCTTGCCGGAGTATTCAATGGTCAAGTTCCGTCCAAATGCAGGTAACACACAGGAATATACTGTAGGTTCTTCTGCATCATACCCATTGATGCGCATCGAGGAGATGTACTTCATTGAGGCCGAGGCTGCAGAACACCTTGCTGCCGGTGAGGGTATTGCATTGCTTCAGGACTTCATGACAGCTTACCGCGATGAAAAGTATGTTGTTAACTCTTTGGTTGGACCGATCGACGAAATCGTGTTCCAGAAGCGTGTTGAGCTTATGGGTGAGGGTCTTTCATTCTATGACTACAAGCGCTTGGATATGTCTGTTACACGCAAATACGATGGAACAAATGTGGATTCCAAGCGCGCGTTCAATACAAATGGCCGTCCTGCTTGGATGAACTTCTGTATCGTTCAGACAGAGAAGAACAACAACGCTGCATTGAGGGGCTTTGAAAATGACGACCCTTCAGGCTTGTATAAATAATCATCTAAGAGAGCGATTATGAAAACGATATTCAAAAATGCTTTTATGGTGCTTGCTGTACTTGCACTGGGTTTCAGCGCATGTACAGAACTGGAGTACGCTCCTGCCGAAGTGCCTTCTAATGACCAGGTTTTTTTCTCAAGCACCATCAGCAAGCAGATTGAAATAGAGATGGACTCAAAGTCTTTTGATTTTGTAGTCAATCGTGCTGTTGCAGGTGAGTCTACGATTGTTCCTGTAACAGTCGTTGCAGATAGTCTTGCTCATGCATGGTTTGAATTCCCCGAGGCAATAGAATTTGCCGATACAATGAAAACTGCGGTTTGTACAGTTGCAGTGAAGGATGGCGCTGTATTTGAATATGATAAGTTTGCAGAGGTGTCGATCATTATTGCTCCTGAGCATGCAACTCCTTATGGCGATGCTACATATAGCTTCAAGGTCGGTGTCCCTGCGCCTTGAACCGAGTGGAAGGAATTGAGCGGTACTTATAACTACGCATTGTATATAAGTGTCAGCTCTCCAATCCCAGTACATTATAGAGAGCATATGCTTGATGCAACTAGGGGCCAGTTTTTGCTCGGCTTTACCGAGATTGGTGCAGAGGAGGATCTTGTTGTAGAATACAACAAAGAGACTCATGCTTGCCAGGTAGGTATACACTACTTTACCGACAATGCAAACTATGATCCTGTTTATGTTTCGGATTTTCCACATAATCCATTTGACCTCAACGGAGATGGCGCACCATCTTAAGTGCCCCTTTTTTATGCGTGTAGAACGGGTTTTGTCCCGGACACAAGATGCTTGTGTATGGATGTTTCTCCCAATTGTAACAAAAAAACATGCAGAACTCATATACATTACAGGAAAAATCAGTAACTTTACCCCCTAATAATATGACAATAATGGGTTTTAGGTGTGAGATGGCCTCTTCGGCTTTGTGATCCATGCTGTTATTGTGCTGGTACTTAAAGAGTTAATTTGAAATTATTGTAATGTGTTTATGAATAAGTTGTTGAAAGGCTGTTTCTGGGCGCTTGCCGCAGTTGTGTTGGGTTTCAGTGCTTGCTCTGAGCCCGTTGAGGAGGAGACTCCGCAACAGGTGTATTTCTCAAAAGACAATGCTGGTAGGCTTGACATTGCTGTTGATGCAAAATCTTTCGATGTGGCTGTGAGCCGTGTAAAAGCGGACGGCAGTGTTCGTGTGCCCATAACCGTAACAGCGGATAGTCTTGCTGATGCATGGTTTGAATTGCCCGATGCTGTAGAGTTTGCCGATGCGGCATTGTCGGCTGTATATACCGTTAAAGTAAAGGATGGCGTGGTGCTTGAATATGACAAGTATGCCAAAATTTCGATTGCCATTGCCGGTGAACATGCTGCAGCTCTTGGCAATGCCGTGTACTCTTTTGAGGTTGGTGCTCCTGCACCTTGGAGTGAGTGGGAGAAGATTGGTGAGGGAACATGCTATTCATCGGTATATTGGAGTGGTGAACAGACGGGCTTGTCTGTTTACTATCGCGAGTGCTTGGCCAATGATACCGATGCGCAGTTCTGCATACAAGGTATCCAGAATACAATGAACCTCACGGTGGAGTATAACAGGTTGACCCATGATTGCCAGGTGCTCCCGCAGTATGCGGCTACCAACTATAGATATGGCCAGGTTACAGTGACCGATGTGCCTCACTCTCCTTTGGTTGCAGTGCAGGGTACATATGAGGATTATCCTTGTACATATGATAAGGATAAGGGGCTTTTTGTATTTAATCTTGCTTATGTTGTCAGCACACAGTGGGGTGGTGGCACAGATGTGTCATTAGGCTGTGGTGTTGAGAGATTCCAACTTGATGGCTTTGTGGAGCCCGACTACAGTCTCTCAATGCAGTTCATGGGACATTATCTTGATGCCAATGGAACAGACAATGCTGTAATCTCTGTCTCAAAGGGGGCTGGTGTCGCAAAGTATATTATGGCTGTTGTTGGAGCCGATGTGAATACAAATGCAACAATTCAGGGAATGCTTGCGGGTACAGTTCCTTGTGATACATTGACCGTAGGCGGTTTCTATGCTTGTCCTTTGACTGCAAGCGGCAACTATAAGGCTCTTGCTCTTACATTTGATGTAAATGGAGACCTTCATGAAAGTTATGCCGAAAACTTCGAGTTCTGGGTGGCTGCAGACAGCAATCCATGGCAACCGATCGGCTATGCGCTTTACACGGATGATGTGATTGCGCCTCTCTATAACATGCCGGTTTCCTCATACTATGTCAAGGTGCTTGAGAATATGGAGCAACCGGGCCTTTTCCGCATTGTGGAACCTTATGGTCCTGAGTGCCCAATGTATCCTCAAGCGAATTCATATGAGAAGGGTCGTTATATTGATATTGATGCAACAGACCCGGATGGCGTCTGGATCACGGGCTGGTATAACACAGGTCTTGACATCCTGGGAGATGCTCCTGTAAGCGTGACTTCAATGGCTTGGTATAAGGCCGACAACCTGGGAGCTACAAAGGAAGAGGTCAAGGAGGTCGGTTTGTGCGGTGTTTACGCTGATGGCGTGATTACATTCCCTGTTGATGGAATTGTCGTACAAATAGGTAACACTGCTTATTGGGGTAACCACAATGGTGGTTTTGCTCTTGACATGAGCAATTTGCTTGAGGCTATTCCCGATAGCGCTGGCGAAATGGCCGCCCCTGCAGCTCGCGTAGAGATGAAATTCCAAGGCGAAGCAATGGGTAGGGTTTCCCGTTTCAAGAAGATTGACAACTCTTTCATCACTTCAATGTGATGTTGAAAGATTGATATAGTAATGATATATATAGCTTGAAGGGTGCGCTATAATGGCGCACCCTTTTTACATTTCTCAGCTACGCATGAATTGTATCAACCCTAGGGGTAGACCGGTGTGTCTGCCCAACATTGCGATGATATGGTGCTGCCGGTTTTCGAAAATGCCCAAAAAGACGACAAGGGCTAAAAGGGCAAAAAGGATGCTCATGCATGTCCATGCCATAAAATCAAAGCGGTGAACAGATTCTTGTTCACCGCTTTGGTTTGCAAACTTATATTGCCAGGCGCAAGGCCTATATTGCAATTACTTCTTCTTGCCGTTGTACTCGTCTGAAACTGTCAACTTAGCACGTCCCTTTGCGCGACGAGCTGCCAATACGCGACGGCCATTCTTTGTAGCCATTCTCTCACGGAAACCGTGCTTGTTCTTTCTCTTTCTGTTAGAGGGTTGGAATGTTCTTTTCATCGTCTTATATATT
>JAEIGA010011753.1_pt1 | contig 13280 bp, 12 predicted proteins | sample 9270691 | NCBI WGS metagenome assembly JAEIGA01 (sample SAMN17057246, study PRJNA624740) | gut metagenome | biome: biome; isolation source: fecal sample | host: Bos grunniens | place: China: Xizang | collected 2019 | reverse complement strand
TGTTATGCGATCTTCTAAAACAATAACTCCTCCATCACAGTTTTTCTTTTCAGCGATATATATTGAGTTGTTATATGCTGTGCTTGGTACTAACGATATCGATTGCATCTTATCCTCCTATTTTATAAAAATCGCTATATTCCCGAGAATAGAATCATTTGCCATCTCGATCTTCAATATTAACTTGGTTGTTGTTACCTGTAACATCTGATCCTCAGGGAAGTTTTCATAAGTTTCTTCATCATTAATTGAGTATTTAAACGTTACAGTTCCGGTATGTTCGCTTTCCAGCTCCATATAATTAATAGCTTGCGAAAATTCCATCTCGATTAATCTGAACGTTAAAGTCTCTCCGGATGTATTTTCAATGTCTGATTCTATTCCGGAATAATAAGTTAAAACATTCGGTCGGTCCGTAAGATTTATTCCGTCTAATCCTATGAATTGCTCCAAAAGTAAGTTCGTGTACCCGTCAATAGAGGCTTTAAAGTACATAGAAGTCTTAAAGTCCATCTTGCGTAACGAAGCAAGCGAAATTCCTCCTCCCGGATTCATCCATGCCACATCCTGATCCTCAGAGCTAAGTTTAGTTAGCACCTGGTTGGAGGCGCCCCCGTTCGGTATCTCGTGCAACGATTTCCAGCTGGCATCAAAATTCGCAGACGAATTTTTGACTAGTGCCTGCCCGAAATTTCCTCCTTCTGGCAAAACTTCTATGTTCCCCCACGAAAAGTCAAGATCGGTATTAGAATTCTTAATTATCGTCTGTCCCGCAGTACCTCCGTCAAATAAGGCGGTGGATATCATATTTACCCATTTTGTCAAATAATTGGCATTCGAAGCTTTTGCCAAAATTTGTCCCGTTGAACCCCCGGTCGGTATGCCGACTCCTGCAGGTCCTTGCGGTCCCGGTGTTCCGTTCTTTCCGTCTCGTCCGTTTTGTCCGTCTCGTCCGTCTTTTCCTGTTAAAGCAGCAGACGTTGTAGTATAGACGTTCATATTATATCCGTTTTGGTTATACGGATACGTTTCTATAGTATCAATTGTACTTTCTGAAGCTGAGAAATTAACTGTTATGACGTCTCCTTCTGCCGGAGTTCCTGTTACGGTAATTCCATAGGAAGTCATGTTTACCGTTGAATCTGATAATGTCCAATTTGTCCCATCAAAAGTAAATACATATTCTCCACTGTATACAGCCTGCTGAGCAAAAGTCGATGCATCTACAGATGCACTTAAATCACTTGGAGTTTCTGCCGGAGTTACCGTAGCTGTAGCGGTTGGATTAGACCATAACAATGTTACATATCCAATCGGTATATCCTGACAAATCTGCCAAAATCCTCCAACATATACATACGCTACCAAAGGTTCAGAACCAATATTAAGCCAAATATCTCCCGTTTTTAACGCAGGATCATCGTTTATTGTAGGTTGATTTTTTTGCTTTCTGATAACGTTAGTTCCCGGGAGAATCCAGGCTCCGCTTCTTCCTAACATAATATATCCTGAAGATTTAGCTTCTATCGGATTAATATTTAAGAATGAATATCTGGTACGAGTTGTATCAGCGGCAGTTGCTTGTAAAATAGAATATTTATGAAACTGAGAAATAACTTCGTTTGGTACGTTGTTGTATAGTCTTAACATACCTAATTGTACATTCTGCAGATAGTCTGTTTCCGTAGCATAAATAGATATTGTCTTAATATATTTCCCGTCTGGAATATTCAAAATTAAATCTTGAGACTCTTTTAGAATTGTAGGCGGTAATAATTCATATTCTATATCTCCGAAATAGGTCAGAATTATTCTTAAACCTCCTAATTGCTGGTCTCCATGATCGTCGTTATATCTTATTAATAACTTAGCGTTATTAGTTTCTTCAGGAGTTTCGGAAAACGTTATAATAGTAGAAAAGTTATCAGCATAAATCGGTATATAAGAAAGCTGAGTTCCAATAATGTTACTCATATTATTAGTAGAAACTACATTATAAGCAGTCTCAGCTAATAAATCCGTACATTCCGCTTCTTCCATCTTTGTATAATAGTTGCTTCCAACTTTAAATTCTAACTTATTGCTATAATACGAAATACCGTTTCTTACGTTTTTAAGTTGAAATCTTCCAATATATGCTGAGTTTGGAGTAATAGATATATATTTAAATCCTCTGCTTACGTAGCCATAATTAGAATTACTATGAGAGTATATTTTTATCATAGCAATTTTTTTAGATGAATATGTTGTTAAATCAATGGTATATGTTTTCCATACATTTGTTCCTTGTCCATCAGTAGAGCATTCAATAAAAGAATCATCGTTAAAATATATAAAAACTTTAAACCATTGGTTTGATTCTTCATAGTTATATGTAGTAAATTGGGTCCTTTGATAACGATTGTAATATTGAAAAGTTAAGGTAGATCCTAATGAACTGATATCAATATTGTTGGGAAAAGAAATCTCAGCTAATAAATTAACAAAATTTCCTCTCTCATTTCTTCCATACGATACGTAAGATTGAGCTACTCCAATATCTCCTAACAAATTTTCAGGATTATATAATAATGCTTCCATAATTTATCCTCCTATCCCCGCAATCTTCGCATACTTGGTTCTGTATAATTGTTACCTGATACGTAAGTAACAATTCTGCAATTTGTCATACCGTAAGTAATCATATCCTCAGAACTATTAGGTACAATTATAGAATCAGATGAAAATAAATCTGCTTCTAAACTTACATTCACGTTTCCGCTATTAGCACAAAATGGAGTTGCTGTAGACGGAAGATTAACATCTATTAAGCTTTTTCCGTCCGTAACATGACTAATAGATATATATTTAGAAGAAATTAAAGATTCTTGCTTTTTTCCTAATTCTTCACTAAATGTAAATTGATCTATAAGTCTTAGAACTTGTTCAATAGATATACTAATTGTATTTATATTATTAGCGTTAAACGTTGCTACGTTTACCATCGAATAGTCTAAATCTGTCCATTCTGTGCTGCCTGCTAATCTGACACGCCAAATATTATTATTTTTATCAAAGTAATAATATGTTTCCTGAGAATCATAATTTGTCTGATCCATAGAATCAGTGGAAGTAATAAAATTACGGTTAGGTATTAATTTCAACTGTCCGTCAGAAGAAATTAATATATAAACGTAAATATCTCCTAATGCAAAATCATGTGTATAAGATAAATCATTATTTAATTGATATATTTCATTGTTATAAGAACCATCATCAGCAATTCCCCAAGGAAGTAAAATTTTAGTTCCGGAATAAAAAGTTATAGTAGCTGTGTTTCCTTCTTGATCTATATCTACTGTAGGCTGCTTTTCATAATATAAAGGAATGTTTGAAACTCTATTGCTTTTTAATGTGTCCCATTCCGGAGACATAACTAATTGCCAATTTTCTCCCGTAATACCATCTACTGACGGCAATTGAGTATTGTTTCCCCTAATAGATAAATATACTCCAAACTTGTTTGTTACAGGATCTCTGTAGTAACACATTCCTCCTTCCGGATATGGGAAATTGGTTCCTCCGTTTTCCGCAGAGGTTATATATTCCTTGACCCCCATCTCCTGCAATTCTTTAATTGCGTTTGTGATGTTAAAAAATAATCCGTTAAAATTAGTCCTGGATAAATTTCTTGCTTCATCAGGATCCATATTAGGATCTATTTCGTATCCTTCTCCCCAACCTCTTTCGTAAGATACGTTACCGTCTCCCTGATCATTTATGGGAATTTGGGTTATATCTCCGTTTTCTCCAAATGGCTTTCTAAAAAAATAAGTCATTTCATTCCTCCTCTATCGGTCCATTTTGTATCCTTCTTTTCACTCCCAACGGAGCCGGAAACATATTACTAAACATAACTATATTCATATCTTCATCACTCAAAGGAATCGGAAAATGATAAGTCAACACATTAGTTTCTTTGTCATACATAGCATACGGTTGATTTTCCGGATAAATAGCGTTTAAGACTTTGTTTATATCGTATAAACTTCCGTTGCTGTTAAAGTTATACATTTGTGCCTTTACTACTTTCCTGAGCGATTCAGTCGGTAAACTGTAAATGTAATTGGATAATGCAAAGTTAGATTCGTGAAAGTTCTTATGATATTGACCGTAACCAAAGGCTTTCTGTCCTATCTTAGACGTTAACTCTACATATTCCGTACATCCCAGAATTAAAGCCCAGATTATAAGCCCGAAATGATTAGCCGTATTAATGTTGAAAACGTCGTTGTACCAATTGCTGAAAAAATTATCTACATTGTCGTCATAAAACTTTTGCTTCTTTGAGATCAGACTTTTCAGATTAGTTGCTCTATCATATTGCCATAGAATTACATCTGAAAAATCCGAAGAAAATAACGTCATGAGCTATACCTTATTGTTATATTATCTGATGATATTCTGGCTATTTCAGCCATAGTAATATCAATAGATTCTGTAGATAACGTTAAACCGTGCTTGGCTATCTGTACCTGCTGTACAAACACTCCCGGTACTTCTATATTAATCGCTGATGCTATCTCAAACGGCGACACTCCGACACCTATTTGTAAGCCGTCTATATTTTCTACAAGTCCGTCTTGATAGTTTAAAATCGCTTGCTTAATAGCTCCTGTTACATCTCCTGATCCTGTGTCTACTTTGACGTATACCTTAACATCTATCTCCACCTCAGTAGGACGCTGGAAAGATACTTCATACTCATGGTTGCACCAAGGATCTGTTACAGTTATCGTCGTGTTGCCTACAAATCCACATCCGGGAGAATTCGCCATATGTAAAGCGTTACCTATATCTTGATCGTTTCCGCCATATACACATATAAATACCGATTTAGGCTCTATCGTTATCCCCTTAACCGTAACAGGGTTAAGTTTATAGTTGTTATAGATATAAACTGATCTTACACCTTCAATATCTAATAGCCAGGATTTTATATCTCCTATAAATGATCTTCCGCTAAATAGAGTGTTAATTCTTCTTTGCTTTAATTCAGAATCAGTCTCACGTTCTCTTCCAACAGTAGCAGGTCCGATATTAGTAACAGTTTCCCAACCTAAAACACCTGTTTTAATCGTGTTAAGTTCTCCGGAATCTAATTGAATTTTCCCGTACTCCTGAGAATAAAATTTACCTATAGCTGTTCCGTTTTCATCTAACATCACAGATTGAGATAATACGAAAACTTTCGAGTAATCCGCGGTAGTTGCCAGCGAATTAGCCGGTATAGTCGTTCCCGGTGTTCCGCCCAACGTAGCCATTACTTCGCTTCTTGTGGCTTGTTTCCTATAACATCCCGTCAACGAAGCAATAGCATCTAAAAACATCCCATAAGATAAATTCGGATTGATAGTATTCGCTACGCTTGCAGCACACTGCAGAACCTCAGAACGCATCCTGGTGTCTAACTCTATAAGTCTTCCCTGTGGCGTCTCAGGTGTTACGTCTAAATCCGATCCAAAAGTGTCTTTGTACGCTTGCTCTACTTCATTTTGAAGATCTTCGGTATCAGGAACAATCACACCAGAGGTATTGATATATGAGTATAGTTCAGCCATTCGCCACCACCCTTCCATATATTGTATCTAAATCTATCGAATATTTTAATAAATTTTTATCTTTAATTATCTTCATACCGGTAACTTTGTTAATTTCCGGAACTTGATCTAATAAATTTAGAACATAATTTCTAAATAATGAGGTATTCGGCTTGTTATTGAAAAGAATTTCAAAATACGGAATGCCTCTGGTTTGGTTAAGTACTACCTCGCCATTAACTGTGCACACTATATTAACTGCGGTCTGAGCGATAGCTTCTTTGTCGGAGTATATTCCCAGCTTTCCGTTTTCTATAAATAAATCGTTATTTTCGTTTAATGCGAAACATTTCATTATTGTGGTCCTCCTGTTGGTCCGTGTACTCCTTGATGAATATGACCGGCTAACGACTTACCTCCACCTATACAGTCTGAGGCTGTTACGTTTCCGCTTACGTTTTCATCGCCTTCGATATTAACGTTTCCCTTAATATTTACGTTTCCTTCCAGGTTAATAGTTTGAGCTTTAATTTGTGCGGTATTTTTAACAGTAGCTGTTAAATTTTCACATGTGCACACTATGTTTCCTTCCGCTACACTGCATGTAACATCCTGTTTTGATTTTATTGTTACCTTCCCGGTAGTTTCTACAGCTAATTCTCCTTCTGTAAGAGATATTGTCGTCTTATTTGATTGTTCCTGTGAATTCGACGTTTGCGTTGTTCCATTATCCGACGGATCATTATTTGACGAAACTCCGTTCTTTGAGGAATTTCCGTTTCCTTTTGGTTTTGCTCCTGTGGTAATTTTGATTTCTTTCTCCCCAAGAGAGATTTTAATGTTTCTATCCAGGTTCTGAATGACCAGATTTTTTTCATCTTCTGCCTCTAGTTTAAAATCGTTAACTCTATCAGGTATAAAAAACGAATCTTCTATACTGTGAATACGGTTAGTGTTAGCGTTAATTACTTTTCGTTGTTCTCTAAATAAAGAAATATCTCTGTCAGCAGTAATTAGCCAGCCTGTGTCTCCTTTTTCCAGGGGAAAATTCATAATAAATTTCCCACCGCATATAGACATAACAGTTGCCGTAATGCTTTCACGCTCTATCGTTTCTCCGGTAGCTGCTGTAATGTTTATGCAAGGCTTTACCGTAACAACGTTTTTCTTCCTGTCATAGGACTCAACAATAGCAGGCATGCAGTTCTCGGTCGCCATCGAATTACAACGATAGATATAGTCAAGCATACCTGCTGTAGTAGTCATATCTGCCGGATTATATGATGGACATGATTGTACTTCCTGTTTGTTCTCAGCCATTAATTTTTCCTACATAATATCGTTGTTACAAACTCATTGTCCCTTAACGAACCCGAATGAGTTAACCCATAAATCCAATACTTTCCGTTTATACTTGGAATTAATCCGGATTTTAAATTTATAGTCTGTCCAAGTTTTAAATGATGATTAAGTAATACATCTATTCGTATCCCATTGTTGTCTGCCTTAGGTATCCCAATCATACCTGTTTCCTTCGAAACCTCTGTAGTAGTTCCTCTCTTAGGGTCTTTCGCATCTAAAACTATCAGTCCTTCCTCATCCCTAAACGCCAGGATATCTCCTAAATTGTTAAGTTTTCGTATAAATTGACCTGCGCTTCCCGACGTAGTAAATAAATTAATAACTTTATTAGCATTTGCCATCCATTTCAGAGGAGTATTAAGCCAATCTGATACTTGTTGCGCTATATCTCTTATAGGAGTTTTATCTTTAATGGTTTTACTTACCACCCGGTTGTTATCAAAAAATCCATTTGTCGCCTCAATTTGAAGCCAAACGTCAGGTGGTTCCGTGATAGGGGCAGCAGAAGTAATATCTCCTTCAAATATTAGCCCAACGTCATCGTCATATCCTGCAAATAAACGTACCTTTTTACGCTTGTTTACGTTTGTGTAAGTTCCAGATATCGTGGTTACATTTATTACGTCTTCCATAGTTAAGTTAGCTACTATGATACGTCCTGACGGAGTAACAGATCCGGCTTGTTTAGAGACATTAAAGTTTACGTTCAATCCATCAAACGTTTTAATCGTTTTATCGTCTGTTTGAATCTCTAAAATAACTCGTCTCTTCGGTAATTCCATATCATCACCATGTTACACATAACAATTGATCTTCGCCTCCAAACCTCGTGTAGTGAGGCGTATCGTAATTGCTAATCCATATAAAGTTCATGTTTACTCCGTTTTCATCATAAGGCAGCGCAAATTGTGAAGTAAAACATTGTACGTTGCTAAATATAGGAACATCGTTTGAAATAACACTCATAAATGTTTTTTCCTTCATGGTTTTTATTTGTATATCAATAGAGGAATCCCCTGCAAAAACAGGAAATATTTGATTCGGTATTGCTTTTAATTGTATAAATCCTGCTGCCATATCATTTAGTTCCTTTCTGCTGGTTTTGTCTCTCGTCTAGTATTTTCCCAAATTGTACTGTTGATTCAGGATTGGATTCTTTGCCTTTTCCGGATATTGTCTCTACAATGCCTCCCAAAGCTTTATCATCCAAAGATCTTCCTTCTTCTAACGGATTGTTCGTAAACTTTCTTGTGGCGTTTCCGGATCCTAAAGCATGATATCCCCTAATTGAATATTTAACGGTTATAGCCTCCTTAAGTTGAATCTTATATACCATGCGATATATGTTTTCGTTACTTTCTGAATGAGGCAGCCCAACGATCTGCATGTTAGACAATACACTGCTTTTCGCTTGGAGCTTTAAAAACTTATTGTTGTGATATAAATCATATAACTCCGTAACCGCAGAGGAATAATCATTTTCAGGAAGATATATTAAAACCGTAGCTTCCTTCTGCAAAAATACCTTATGATCAGAAATATTCGTACCGTCCTCTAACGGCTGCTCAGCTAACCTCGCTTCGTCTGTTATCTCTATGGTATGAATATCGCAGTTTGCTAAAACCTCTTTGTTGTTTTCATCAAATAACGCGACCGTCTTCTTGTTGGTTAAAAACCCAAATATATCTAACACGCCTTGGTTCTTTAAAATGCTGCCGGCAAAGTTAGATATGCTCGAATGATTTGCCATAGATGATAACGTCGACATCATTGAACCGTTTTGAGATATTATGTTTATAGAATCTAAATTCAACATCAGTTAATATTCCCCATTGCTCTATTGTTTGTTGCTTCTCTTATACCTTGATTAACTCCGTTTCTGGTAGCATCTAGCGCGTCTCTGGCTATATCTTCAGCTGATGCGTTTGTTTTACCTACGTTTATGTTTTGGTTAATATTTACTACGTTATTTTGAGAGTTATTGTTAACGGCAGAACTATTGGAATTAGCTGCAACTTTATCTCCTATAGCTTGAATATTTTTACTACCATCTAATATCGCTTGTGCCTGTGCCAGTTCTTCTTCCTTTTTCTTTATTTTATTCCATAAATCATCCCTGACTACATCAGTTTCAGCTTGATACAATTGCCATTGTAAGGAAGTTAATTCGCTATTTAGTTCGTTTACTTTATCTTGTTGAGGATTACCAGATGAAGTTAACCATTTCCATCCTTTTTCTACTAACTCTTTTGCGTCTCCTAATCTTTCTTTAGCATAATCAGTATAGCTATAATTTCCCTTTCCTAATCCTTTAGCGGATTTATCTCCCATCAGTAATCCCAAGAAAGATCCAATTGCAGCCCCCCATGGTCCGAAATTAGAACCAAAACTTGCTCCTAGTGTTACTCCACCAATTCTTAGATATCCCTGTATTTTTTCTTTTATTTGAGCAATTATATTATTTATTTCTTTAATTAATATAACTGATTCATCAAATAAAGGTCCTAGTTTTTCTATTGCTGCATCTATTGATAACCAGTTACGACGAAAATCTTGATATTCAGCTTTTAGTTCTTCTTTTATTAATTCTATAATTGGTAGTTCATCTATATTCTTATCTAATAGACTATAATCAATATATGAATCTGGATCATCGTCTGTTCTTTTTAATCTTTTTAATGATTTTTGATGTTCTTTAAGCCTATAAGCAATCAATGGTCTTAGAGGTTCTATAATTTGACCTATTTTGTTTAATAAACCACCGAAAAAACCTTCTTCTCCTGTTAATCCAGCAGTGACTTTTCCTTTAATAGACTTCATAAACTCTTCTAATGAAGGCTTCTGTTCCGTAAAGGTAAGCGCACTCAGTAAGGAATCCTCAGGCATAACGCTCTTATATCTCGCTAACGCTTTCCCTGTTTGATCCTGCGATAATAACGGAAACGCTTTGTTGATAAAGTCTTGTAAACTAATGTTTTTTACATCAACATTATCGATTTTCTTATCTCCGACAATATCGGAGATATCTATAGTTGTTTTCAGACTTTCTGCCGAGTTAGCAATTTTCTGCCGTTTTTTAGTTTGATATTCGTCGTATATCTTAGATATTTGATCTTTCGTTGCTAATGCTTCCAGTCCAAAATCTTTTATATACGAAGTCCAAGAATCTACTTTATTTAACAACTCAGGATTTTGCTGTTTGAACGCTTTTTTAGAACCCTCAAATAACAGCCTGGCAGCTATACTTTCCTTGGAATATCCGCTGTTCCCGTAAACATCACTTATCTGGGACGATAAATCCGAAACCCTCTGCTGAATTTTCTCCTTTTTAACGCCTAAATCAGCGTCTGAGGTCATAATATCCGTGATCTCTCTTGAGGCAGCTTTGATAACTTTATCGACGGATTCTTGCTCTCCGCTTTGCAGTTGTTTCTTAAGCAGATGCGCTTTGTCAGAACTCGATAACTCTATACCCATCTGCTGCTTTACGAATATCACAAGATCGTAAAATATACTCTTTAAGTAGCTAAACAGACTATTAACCTTATCGAATATAGGTGTCCAAAAATCCTTGTTGGTGAGAGTGTTTTTAAGCTCTGTAAATATCGTTTCCAGCTTTTTCCACAAGAAGGATAATACTCCTCCTTCTTTATCTATTTCTTCTTTTTTCTTTAGGTATTCATCTACTCTTTCTTCCGGAGTTTCTCCGGACGCCATCATTCTTGCGACAATACCCTTAATTCCGCTATCTCTAAAAGCTACTTTATATTCATCAAATGTACTTTCTGCTTGCTTTTGCTTTTCTTCTACGTTCTCTTTTTGCAGAAACGAAATACCTAAGTCTTTTCCTATAGCATCCGCCAGGTTTTTTAATCCTTCCAGAGATTTACTGTGGGTTAAATCATAAATAGCTCTGTATATTAACTCTAAATATCTGGAAGAGTCTTTCCATCCTACGCGTTCAAGAGTTCCTATAAGGGTTTTATCTTTGTGTCCTCGATTGATTTTATCAACCGACTCGTTGATAACACCTATACCAAATCCTGTTCCTAAAACTCCGGCTGCTCCTTTAAGGAACTTAGTAGGCAGCAAATTAAGCAAACGAAAAATACCATACGCTCCGGCGCCGAAAGCGGTTAGTCCTATACCTTTAACAACTTCCTTATGCTCGCTCATAAAGTCGGTAACTTTCCGCATGATGTTAGCGAACTTCTGCATCTCAGGTATAGCGCCAAACGAGAACGATTTAGAGATAAGTGTTATATTATCTGCTATATCACGTAAAGTGTTCTCAAACTCCTTCGCTTGCCTTATTTCTTTATCATCAAACAGAATGAACTTTTGAGCTTTATATAGAGATTCTTCAAGATTTTTAAGACCGTTCTTTACCATTAAGAAGGTAGAATCATCTAACCCAAACGCTTTAGCAAGCTCCAGCTTTTTACGCTCTGAAAGCTTTTCCATACGTACGGAGATTGCCTTTAACAAATCAACGCTATCGGTTACCCCTCTCAGGTCTACTTTATGTAATTTAGAGAGTTGAGCTAACTCACTGGCTAACCCACCGCCTTTTCCAATTGGTTTCTTAAACCTTTCAAATTGAGTTTGTAAATGATCTAATTGAGCAGCAGCAGTTGATACGTCTCCTCCGAATCTATGCAGCGCATAACCAAATTGCTGGATAGTTTTATTGGCTATTCCTGATGTTTGTGATAGTCGATCTATATATTCCGCCTGTTTAGAGAAAGCCATAGCTTGATCCATGACCATCTTAATAAACGAAGGCGGAATAGCTGATCTTAAAGCATAATCAAATAATTTTTGAAAAGTATTTCCAAGATGTTCAACGGCGTTATCTAAATCTTCCGTTTCAGTCTCAATCTGATTGAGCTTTGCTATTAAGTTTTCCGCTCCATTAACACCAAATTGATAACCAAACTCTTCTAAATTCATTTTTTCGCCTTCTTAGCATAATATTCTTCAGCAACCATTTTGTTATACTCAGGAATTATGATCGACTCATATATGTACATCACATCTTCATATGTATAGTCCTCCCATAATTCCTTATATCTTATTGCTCCTTTATGGATGAGGTATCCAAAGATTGGGTCGACATTGCGGTACTCTTGAATGCCTCTAATAGTTTGTTCACTCCCTTTAGCAATAAAGTTAAAGGATTGATATTTGCTAAAAAACCGAAGTTATACTTTACCATCTCCCATTCTAACCAAACTAATTCTTCCGCATCTTCAATGTGGTTTTCAATTAAATCCGATGTTCCGAGATTAATTTGCTCTCCATCCTCTTTAACCGCATCTACATACGATAATAATCTGGTCATAGCATTTGTGGACGCTGATGAGCCTCCAACTACAGGCAAATTAGATGTTACGTATTCCCTGGATAATTCACGTCCGACAATCGCAGGAAGTTTACATATGATAAACTCGTGTCCTGTCTTATCGTTCTTTATCTTTAACGGTTTTTTGTTCATAGCCATAATATCGCTCCTTTACTTTCTATAACTTAAACAAATTGCTCAAACATAAATCCATAACGCTTCGTTCTGATCTTTCCCTGAGAACTTAGCGAATATCCTAACTCCCCGGACATAATGATTCCGTTCGAGAACGTATGAGATTCTCCATTGTTCAATGTGACAACCAATGTGATGTTGTCTTGCTCGTACATTCTTCCCTTGGCAGCTCTGTTACGATCTAACAGAATCTGCAGGTTTTTATCTTCATCACTGCCCGGAATAACAGATATTGTAAGCTGCTGAGCAATAGCGGTTCTGTAAGTAATCAGATCTCCGTTTACTCCCATCTCAGCATTTCCAATCTGACTTTCTGCTATATCTATCGCATCAGAATCAGCAGGAAATTTTGTTATAGCAAAACCTGCCGGAAAAGTTTTATCCGCAGTCAGCCATGCTTTTGCTCCTAATACCGAAATCTCTTCCATTTCCTCTCTCCTTACTCATTAAACCAAAATATGAGAGCCTTCGATCTTCCTGATCGATTCTCCCTTCGTATAGATCAATATGTACTTAAGAACATTCTTATAGGTATCTCCTACGTTCTCTTTAATGATATCTACGTTGTACCAATAACCGTTCTGCTCTACACCTTTGTATGCGTTAACATCTCCGTTAGCTATCGAAGTCACATAGGCAATCTCAGAAGCATTGAGAGTTTTTCCTAAATCAATAGTTCCGTTGTTAATAGCTTTATTTGCCACTTCCTGCAGTACAGCAATAAACATGTTCTTCCCATTGATATTAGCAGGTACTCTCTTCTTGTTGATTAATAACTGCAATCCGGCAGTTACCACATA
>JAEIGA010011752.1_pt1 | contig 13280 bp, 10 predicted proteins | sample 9270691 | NCBI WGS metagenome assembly JAEIGA01 (sample SAMN17057246, study PRJNA624740) | gut metagenome | biome: biome; isolation source: fecal sample | host: Bos grunniens | place: China: Xizang | collected 2019 | reverse complement strand
TTCCTCCCCCCTCTCAAACTCCTCACGGGCAACCTCTTGCCACTCGGAGTAGTCGATCTCGGGGAATGAGGTATCGCCTTCGTAGTTACGATGTACGATAGTCAAGTACAACTTATCTGCCAATGGCAAAGCTTGCTTATATATCTGCGCACCGCCAATAATAAACACCTCCTCATCGGCTGGGAACATCTTCACAGCCTCCTCCAACGAGTGCGCCACAATACAACCCTCGAACTCGCTCTCACCACGAGTGATAACGACATTTGTGCGCTTCGGGAGTGGGCGACCAATCGACTCGTAGGTCTTGCGTCCCATAATTACAGGGTGTCCCGTAGTGGTGGTACGAAAGCGACGCATATCCTCTTTGATATTCCACAGTAAGGCGTTCTTATCGCCTATTACGCCATTCTCGGCAATGGCAACAATGATTGAGATCATTGAAATTAAAAATTAAAAATTAAAAATTAAAAATTCTTCACCACCACCCTAAAATCGTCGATGATTGAGAAAATTTTGTGAGAAGCGGAGCATAGTAAGCCGATGTAAACTTTTTAGAGTCCGACGCTATCGTGCGAAATTTACCCGCCAGAACAATTTTAGAATGACATCGGAGCCTTGATTGTTGGATAAGGATCGTAGTCGGTCAACTCAAAATCCTCAAACTTAAAGTCGAAAATTGACTTTACATTAGGATTTATCTTCATCTTCGGCAATGCTCGCGGAGTGCGCGAAAGTTGCTCCTCGACCTGCTCCATATGGTTGAGATAGAGATGAGTGTCGCCCAAAGTGTGAACAAACTCACCCGGCTCCAAGCCACATACCTGCGCCATCATCATCGTAAGCAGAGCGTACGATGCAATATTAAACGGCACTCCAAGGAAAGTATCGGCACTGCGCTGATAGAGCATACACGACAGCTTACCATCGGCCACATAGAATTGGAATAACGTGTGACACGGAGGCAACGCCATCTTCTCGACATCGGCAACATTCCAAGCAGAAACTATGATACGACGCGAATCGGGATTCTTGCAAATCAGATCAACAGTTTGTTGTATTTGGTCGATAGCTTCGCCATTTGGTCGCGGCCACGAACGCCATTGGTAACCATAAACGTGGTTCAAATCACCAAACTTATAGCCCTCGATTGGCGATTCTAGGCCCTCCTGCGCAGCACGCAGGAACTCCTCCATTGCGACAGGCAATACGCCCTCCTTAACGCACAACTCGTTGTAGTATCGGTAGGCGTCATTATCCCAAATATGCACACCATTATCAACGAGATACTTGATATTGGTATCGCCATTTAGAAACCACAAAAGTTCGTGGATAATGCCCTTCAAAAAGACCTTTTTGGTGGTCAAGAGGGGAAAACCCTGCGAAAGGTCAAAACGCATTTGATGCCCAAACACAGATTTTGTACCGGTACCCGTACGATCCGATTTCACAACGCCCTCATTTTTGATACGGGCAAGTAGGTCGAGATATTGTTTCATATTTTTTAGCCATTAGCTATTGGCCGTCAGCCATCAGCTTTTTATAATATTTTAATTCTATTTCGCCTTTGTTATCGAGAGCAATATAGCTCGGTTGAGTGTGCCAATCCCCCATAAACAGAAGACGTATCGGCCCCTTAATATCGGCTACAAAGTGCAAATGTCCGAAGATATAATAGTCTACATTATGGCTCTTGTTGTGCTCGACTGCGTAGTCTATCAACGGATTTAACACCCTTGAACTCTGCACTCCGTGCGACTTGCGCGACTTACCACTCCACCATTGACCAAAACGCATAAACAGATCGGGGTGGATAAGCCACGATGCAACCTTGCGCAACACTTTCGAACGGAACATTGCATTCATCAAACACAGAATCGGCTTATCGCCTATGTTCATATTGTCGCCGTGTGCCACAAAGAGTCTCTTGCCCGCAAGCGTAAAGGTTTGCGGTTTGGTATAGAGTTCAACGCCGCACTCCTTGGTAAGGTAGTCCCCTACCCACATATCGTGATTGCCCGTAAGCATAACAACTCTTACGCCCTTGTCGCTCAACTCCGCCAAACGACCGAGCACACGCACAAAGCCCTTTGGCACTACCCTCTTATATTCGAACCAAAAATCGAAAATATCGCCCACGAGTAGCAGAGTCTCTGCATCCTCCTCGATCTTTGTCAAAAAATCGAGAAAACTCCGCTCCACGCGACGTTGTTCCTCGGGCGTTCCCGAACCAAGGTGTATATCCGATACGAAATAGTGCATATCTACTCTTTACAAGCTACTCCAACAAACTCTTCAATTTTTCGACTAATGCATCGCTATACACATCTTTGGCTACAATCTTTCCTTCGCGATCAATCAAGTAGTTAGACGGTAATTTGCGAACATTATAGGTACGCAACATTGGCGAATATTGGCCCTTGAAGTCACACACCGAAACCCACGGCAAACGCTGCTCTTGAACAGCTGTTATCCAAGCGACCTTCGAAGTGTCGGCCGACACCTGATACACGCAAAATCCCTTCGAGTGATACTTCTCGTATATCTCCTTTAAATCGGCATTCAAGGCGTTGCTGTTACCCGCTTCGGCAGACCAGAAATCCACCAACACGACATCTCCGCTGAATGACGAAAGTGCCACCTCATTACCATACATATCACGCCCCTTCAACTCAGGACTATTGCGGAATTCGATAGAGTTTATGAGCGATATACGCGCCTCCATACGAGCTATATCATTACTCAATGTGAGGAGGAACGGAGATGACGGATAACGCTTCGATACTGCATCCGAAACAGTACGATAGTATATCAAATCACTATCAGCACCTGCCAAATAGGGGTCGCCCGGCAATCGTTGATAGAGCGCATAAACCGCTGCCAGAGAGGATTTATGCTCAATAATGAACGATATTTGTTTGCGTTTAATAGAGTTGTAGATATTGACATAGCTCTGCGCCAACTCTCGCTTACGCGCATCATCCTTAGCCGAATGGTAGCTCTGCATAGTCTTGTTGAGGTCGAGTTGGCCTTCGATATACTCCTTGTTGAACTTTCTCAATAGGACAGACTCCTCGGAGCCTTCAACCGTATAGTTGGCAAGCGCACTACCCATAGCGCTTACATCTACCCTCTCTCCTCGCGAAAGCAGTAGCGGAATTCTATCTCCGCCATACATTATATTGTAGAGCGATGGTGTATGGCCAAGGTCCTTTACAACAAAACGGTAGCCGCCATCCCTGTCCAATTCGACAGAGTCTACTATGTGCTGCCCCAATGCAGTCATTTGTTCGAGATATACCGTTTTGAAGTTCAAGCCCACAAATCGTCCCGAAACCTTTGCCACATCGCCCTTACAAGCCAAAAAGAGTGCTACGACGGTCGACAGTGTCGCTATTTTAAGAATCGATTTCTTCATTTTCATACAAATTTAATAGTATCAAACACTTAGATAACGAACTACTTCTTGGCGCTATTGTGTCGTTGTCCGCTTTTTCGGCTACTATTCTGCTGACGTGTCTGACGAACTTGGCGCTTGGCGTTCTTTTGGTGCGAATGGGCCGATTTGTGATCCGACTCGACCTTTTTCAGCCACTCTTCGTTCAGATTTATAGCTCCATCAGACAATATTTTTATATCGTTTAGAATCACCTCGTTATTGGGGTGCTCATTGTTATACTCCGCACTCTTGTTACGCATATAACGCGCAATACTTCCGATTTCACCCTCAGCCTTTGCCGACTCTTCGTGTGCGGCACGGCGCAACATTCGCACTATATTTTTGCCGTAGTGCTTGTGCGAAACGCCCCCTTGCGGATACTCTAACCTCTCTGGTCGCACCTCTAAATCCTCACGCGATGGGAGTGGATAAGGGCTATCGACATCCAATCGGAAATCGGACATAATAAAGAGATGATCCCACAATTTGTGATTCACCTCAGCCGTATCGCGCAACAAAGGGTTGAGATTTCCCATAACGGCAATAACAGCCTTGGCCTGACGCGTACGCTCATTGCGATCCTCGATTTCGAGCAATGAATCTATCATTTCCTGAATATGACGACCATACTCAGGTATCAACAAACGGCGACGCAAGTAGTTGTAATTCTTATTCATACAGATAATTATACCAAATCAACAAACAGATGCTGCACCAATATCCCGAATGGCCTTCACTTCGCTATATTCGGGTATTTCGAATATAGCTTTCAGGCTCTATTCGCCAAGGCTTACTCACGCCCTTACATTTAGGAAGTATAGGGCAAAAGGAGTACCTTTGATGCAGTTTCCGAATGCAAAAATATAAATTTTTTAGAGAATAGCAAAATGGCAAAAGTTTTAATTTTGGAACAATCAAAAAGTGTGCGCAACAATCTGCGCGAAAGATTGGAATTTGAAGGTTTCGCAACCGAAGGTGCCGAAACGCCGGCACTCGCACACAAAATGTGCGAAAAGATAGCCTTCGACATCATCTTATCCGACTCGACCGAAGGTTTAGCAAACACCAACCTACCATTTATCATACTCTCGCGCAACAACGATATCGACTCTGCGGTAGAGGCCGTACGACACGGCGCAGTCGACTTTCTGACAAGACCTATCGATATGAACCGTCTTCTGAAATCTATTCGCAAGGCCATAACCCCCACTCCTGCGGAGAACGCATCCGTCGCTCGCAACAAGGCGTCGCAACAACACCGCCCTCAAACAATCGAACATATCGTTGGCGAATCGGATGCCATCGTTCACGTTCGTCAACTCATCGACAAAGTTGCACCCAGCGAAGCCAGAGTGCTCATAACAGGCGAAAACGGCACAGGCAAAGAGCTGGTGGCCAAATGGTTGCACCATATGAGCAATCGCGCAAACGCACCATTCGTAGAGGTTAATTGCGCGGCCATCCCCTCCGAATTGATCGAGAGTGAACTATTCGGCCACGAGCGAGGAGCATTCACCTCGGCCATAAAACAGCGCAAAGGCAAGTTCGAGCAAGCCGACGGAGGAACGCTCTTTATGGACGAGATTGGCGATATGTCACTATCGGCCCAAGCAAAGGTCTTGCGAGCACTCCAAGAACACAAGATTTCGCGAGTAGGTAGCGACCGCGATATAGATGTTGACGTGCGAGTTATTGCTGCGACAAACAAGAATCTCGAACAGGAGATTCGCAAAGGAAATTTCCGCGAAGATTTATATCATCGCATAGGGGTAATTTTGATAAAAGTTCCACCTCTTCGCGAGCGAAAAGGGGATGTTGCAATACTCGTAAACTACTTCTTGGAGAGCATCTGCAAGGAGTATAATATTCCGACGAAAGCGATTGACAAAGAGGCCATTGCAATACTATCCGAGAGGCGTTGGAGTGGTAACATTCGAGAGCTGCGCAATGTAGTCGAAAGACTCGTTGTTTTAGCCGACAAGAGCATCACCGCCGAGGACATCGAACGCTACTGTTAAAAAGCAAATAACCGGAACGCGGAAAGCGGAAAGCGGAGAATTATAACGAAAAACTAAAAGTTTTCCGTTTTCCGTTTTCCGTTTTCCGTTTGTTTTTGTATTTTTGCGCCCACAATTATATACACCCAAGAGATGAAAGCAGTTTCAACAGTTAAGGCGCTACGCGAAGAGCTCGCCTTGTGCCAAGGAAAAAAGATAGGTTTTGTTCCAACAATGGGCGCTTTGCACGAAGGACACATCTCACTCGTAGCACGCGCTCGCAAGGAGTGCGACGTTGTTGTTGCGAGTGTGTTCGTAAACCCCACTCAGTTCAACGACAAAAACGACCTCAAAAATTACCCTCGTACACCAGAAGCGGATGCTGCGATGTTGGCAGAGGCGGGAGTGGACGTAGTGCTCTTCCCATCAGTAGAGGAGATCTATCCGGAGCCCGATACACGCATCTTTGACTTCGGCCTCATAGACAAGGTTATGGAGGGCGCCACACGCCCGGGCCACTTCAACGGCGTGGCTCAGGTGGTTAGTCGCCTTTTTGCGATTGTTGAACCCACTTGCGCATACTTCGGAGAGAAGGATTTTCAGCAGATTGCCGTAATTCGAGCTATGGTCAAGCAGCTCAACCTCTCGGTTGAAATTATCGACTGCCCTATCATCCGCGACACGGATGGTTTGGCACGTTCGTCGCGCAACCTTCTGCTCACCCCTGAGCATCGCGCTGCTGCGCCCCACATCTACGAGGTACTGAGCGCAGCAACGAGCAAGGTTGGCGAACTCTCACCCGCAGAGTTGACCGCTTGGGTTACAGCCGAGGTTGAGAAGAATGAGCTGTTGAAAGTGATATATTTTGCGGCAGTAGACGCCTTCACGATGCAAACTGTGGAGAATTGGAGCGACTCGGAGCGTGTACAGGGTTGTATCGCAGTGCAGGCTGGCGAGATTAGATTGATTGATAACATTAAACTTAAATAAGCGATGAATATTGAAGTAATGAAGTCGAAAATTCACCGAGTACACGTCACTCAGGCGAATCTCGACTATGTAGGCAGCATCACCATCGACTCAGAGTTGATGGAGGCCGCAAACCTCATTCGTGGCGAGAAAGTGCAAGTAGTAAATGTGACCAATGGTGAGCGCCTTGAAACTTACGCTATCCCCGGCGAGGCGGGCAGTGGCGTAATCTGCCTCAATGGAGCTGCGGCTCACAAGGCAAGTGTTGGCGACATCGTAATTATCATCTCCTACGCATCGATGGATTTCGAGGAGGCAAAGACGTTCGAGCCGAATGTGATCTTTCCTGACACCGAAACTAACCACCTCGTAAAGTAAAATGGATGCTTTATTGTCAATACTCGCCATTATATTCGGTGTAGTAGGCTGCGTGGGATGTATCGTACCCGTATTGCCGGGTGTGGCTTTGGCATACGTAGGCTATGTGTGCCTATACTTCTGCTCCTACTCCGATATTTCGGTTGCGTGGCTAGTGATATTCGGAGTGCTGACTGCCATTGTTTCGGTACTCGACTACTTGCTGCCGTCCTATATGACCAAAAAGTTTGGCGGATCAAAGGCCAGCGAGCGTGGTGCTATGGCTGGCGTGCTCGGAGGATTCTTCTTCGGGCCTGTGGGGATCATTGTAGGCCCATTTGTCGGAGCAATGCTGGGTGAATTAATCTACGATAGCAGCGACAAGCAACGCGCCTTGAAAAGCGGTTTGGGCTCGTTCCTCTCATTTTTTGTCGGTACGGGCATAAAGCTCGCCATTTCGCTGTGGCTGACAGTAGAGATGTTTATAGATGTTTTCAAACATATTTTTTAACCGGAGGCATTTAGATATGAAGAGATTTTGTTGGATAATGATTTTGGTGGCGATGCTTGCCGTATCGTGTGGCTATCGCTACGAATCGGTGAAGGGCGACAACTCTGCCACTCGCATATATACACTCGACAATGGCTTGAAGGTCTATATGTCGGTGAACAAGGAACAGCCACGCTTGCAGACAATGATTGCAGTACGCGTAGGCTCAAAGAACGACCCTGCCGAGACAACTGGCTTGGCGCACTACTTCGAACATCTGATGTTTAAGGGTACCGACAAGTTTGGCACTCAAAACTACGAGGCGGAGAAGCCGCTGCTCGACGAGATTGAGCGTCTGTTCGAGGTCTATCGCACGACTACCGATGAGGCCGAGCGCAAGGCCATATATGCAAAGATTGATAGCGTATCGCAGGAGGCATCTAAGTATGCCATTCCGAACGAGTACGACAAGTTGATGCAGGCCATCGGTGCCGACGGCACTAATGCTTGGACATCGTTCGACGAGACAAACTATGTGGAGGATATCCCATCGAATCAGATTGAGAATTGGGCAAAAGTTCAGTCGGAGAGATTTGCAAATGCGGTAATTCGCGGCTTCCACACCGAGCTCGAAACCGTATACGAAGAGTACAATATGAGCCTTACCAAGGATGCCTGGAAGGTGTCGGATAAACTCTTTGAGTTGGCATTCCCGAACCATCCATACGGCACTCAGACCACCATTGGTAAACAGGAGCACCTGAAAAATCCGTCGATTACAAACATCAAAAATTACTACAAGACCTACTACGTGCCAAACAATATGGCAATATGTATGGCCGGAGATTTCAATCCCGACGAGGCGATAAAAATCATCGACAAGTACTTTGGCAGCTTAGAGCCGAACAACAATCTGCCAGAGGTTGCCGAGTATACTCCTACCCGATTTACCGAGGTACAAGAGGCTGAGGTCTATGGCTTAGAGAGCGAGAGCATTGCGATAGCGTGGCCATTAGAGGGGGCACGCAGCGAAGGCGCACTCATCGGCAACATTCTATCGTCGGTTCTATCGAATGGAGGTAATTGCGGTCTATTCGACACCAACCTCTTGCAGGAGCAGAAGGTATTGAACGCCGCAGGTGGCGTGATGTTCTTGGCGGATGCCGGTATGGCAATTCTCGAAGGTGAGCCAAAGCAGGGACAGTCGCTCGAAGAGGTTCGCGACTTGTTGCTTGCCGAAGTTGCAAAGTTGCGCAATGGCGAGTTCGACGAAGAGTTGCTTAAATCTATCATTGCTAATTATCGTCGCGGCGAAATGGCCGAATTGGAGAATAACTTCTCGCGTGCCTACAAGATGGAGGCCGCATTCATCAACGGTTTGGATTGGGAGAATGTTGCAACCGAATTGGATCGCGCAGCCACAATCACCAAAGAGGATATAGTAAAGTGGGCAAACGAAAATCTGCCTGAGAATGGATATTGCATCGTCTACAAGCGTCAGGGCGAGGATAAGTCGCAGAAGAAGATTGACAAACCGACAATCACTCCTATTTCGGCTAATCGCGATGCTCAGAGCGACTATCTTGCTGCAATGCGGAGCGTCGAGGTAGAGCCTATCGCCCCGGTATTCGTAGATTACAAACGCGATATGGCGCACACAAAATTGGATAGTGGTGTCGAGGTACTCTACAAGCGCAACGAGACAAACGAACTCTTCTCTCTCACTTATCTCTACGAGTTTGGCACACAGACCGTGAAGAGTATGGCTTTGGCAACCGAGTATATGAAGCTTCTCGGTACTGCCGAGAAATCGGCCGAGGAGATTCAGCGCGAGCTCTACGACTTGGCCTGCTCGTTCAACATTACTGCCACTGCCGACAAGACATATATCAGCCTCAATGGTCTGTCCGAAAATATGGATAAGGCATTGAAGATTGTCAATGACTACATCTCGAATATAGTAGGCGATGAAGAGGTATTGTGCGAGGTGAAGAACGATATTAAGCAGCAGCGCATCAACGACAAGACCTCGCAGCAGGCAAACTTCCGCGCCTTGCAGAACTACTGCTTGTATGGCGGCGACTACATCCGCAGTCGCACTATGTCGAACAAGGAGTTGAGCGATATCACGTCCGAAGAGTTGATCTCCGACATAAAGCAGTTAGCCAAGATCAAGCATCGTATACTCTATTATGGTCCGCTCACCATAACCGACTTTGTAAGTTCGCTCTATCTGGCACAAACATCGGGAGCAGACCTTGTGGAGTTGAAGTCGGAGCCTGCACCATCGAATATGGTCAAAGAGTCGAATGTTCTCTTTGCACAGTACGATGCTAAGCAGATATACTATATGCAGTACTCATGCCGAGAGAACGATAAGTGGAGCCTTGGCAACTCTGCGATTGTAGAGCTCTACAACAACTACTTCTCCGGTGGTATGAACTCCATTGTGTTCCAGGAGATGCGTGAAGCACGCGGCTTGGCATACTCGGCATACACCTACCTTGCAGAGGGTCGTCTTCCTCATCATCCATACTACTTCTACGCCTTTATTGCTACACAGAACGACAAGGTTCAGCAAGCCGTAGAGGCATTCGACGAGATTATCGAGGAGATGCCTCGTTCGGAGCAGGCGTTCGAGTTGTCGAAGAGCGGCATATTGGCAAATCTTGAAAGTCAGCGCACCACCAAGTCGAATATTTTGTGGAGCTACATTGAAGCAGAGAAATTCGGTTTGGAGCAAGATATCAACAAGACCCTATACGAAGGCATCAAGGCGCTTTCGCTTGATGATATCGTAAAATTCCAGCAAGAATTTATCAAGAACAGGCCTTACTCCTATTGCATCTTAGGCGATAAGAATGACCTCGATATGAAATACATCCGTTCGCTGGGCAAGATCAAATTCTTGTCGCAGGAGGAGATTTTCGGATATTAACAGATATGAGCTAAAATGAAGAGGTTTTTGACTATTCTTACCTTGGTATTTATTACCATTTCGGTTACAGCACAGGTAGCCGATTTGCCGGGCATTGTCATAAATCATAGTCCTGCATCGAAGGGCAAATATCTCGGCTCGCCAAGCATATGCATATTGCCAAATGGTCGCTATGTGGCAAGCCACGACTATTTTGGGCCCAAAACCAAAGAGTTCGAAACTGCCATTACCAACATCTTCGTATCGGACGATAAAGGCGCATCGTGGCACAAGACCGCAACGTTACAAGGTCAATTTTGGTCGAGCCTTTTCTGCCACAAAGGCGAGGTCTATATCTTCGGTACTTGTCGCCATCACGGCAACATCGTAATCCGCAAATCGAGCGACAATGGCGAGAGTTGGAGCAATCCATACAATGCCGAGAACGGCCTGATTGTCGAGGGCGAGTATCACACCGCCCCTACCCCCGTAATAGTTCATAACGGACGTATTTGGAAGGCTTTCGAATATGCCACACACAAGGTGCGCAAATGGGGACGACGCTACTCGGCAATGGTCATATCAGCTCCCGTAAATGCAGACCTCCTCGACGCTAATAGTTGGCGCTGTTCCAACGTAATATACTCCGACCCCGAATGGCTGGAAGGAGAGTTCCGCGGCTGGTTGGAAGGAAATATTGTCTACGACCACAAGAATAAGCAGTTGCTCAACATTATGCGAGTGAACACCATAAAGGGTATCGGAGTAGAGCGTTGCGCAAGGGTTGTAGTTTCGCCAAACGGTAAGCAGATTTCATTTAACATAGAGAGGGGCTTTATGCCTTTCCCTGGTGGTGCGAAGAAGTTCACCATTCGTTACGACGAGCGTACCCAAAAGTATTGGACTCTGGTAAACGATACCGAGCCCGAAAAACTCGTTATAAAGAACGACAAGACACGTAACACGCTATCGCTATATAGTTCGACGGATCTGTTTGAGTGGACAAAGGAGCGTACCATAATTGAGCATCCCGACATCTACCACCACGGTGTACAGTATGTCGATTGGCAGTTTGATGGCGAGGATATTGTAGCCGTTATCCGCACCGCGTGGGAGGATGAAGAGGACAATGCCCACAACCAACACGACTCAAACTACATTCTCTTCCACCGCGTAGAAAAGTTTGCCGACAAAGAGAGAAATTCAACACTTTAAATAAATATAAGTATAATTATGAGAAAAAGCATTTTGTTAACAATGGGAATTATTGCAATGGCTCTTACCTCGTGTAAGGAGCAAGCAACCGAGCAACCTTGGATTGTAGATCGTTTTGACGATGTCAAGATCATCCGCTACGAGGTGCCTGAATTTGAGAATCAGTCGCTCAACGACAAGATTTTGATCTACTACTTGGCCGAGTCGGCAAAGTGTGGTCGCGACATCCTCTTCGATCAGAACTTCAAGTACAACCTCACCATCCGTCGCGCTTTGGAGAAGGTTTACACAACCTTCGAGGGCGACAAGGAGTCGGCTGAGTTCAAGGCTATGGAGAAGTATTTGAAAAAGGTATGGTTGGCTAACGGTATCCACCACCACTACTCGAACGACAAGTTCAAGCCTGAGTTCTCGCGCGAGTGGTTCTCGGAGCAGTGGGACAAGTGTGGTGTTGAGTCGTCAGTAGAGAAGGATGTTATCCTCGAAGCTATCTTCAACGATGCTCTCTACGCTACCCGTCTCAACCAGACGAAGGGCGCAGATGTTATCGCAACATCAGCCGGCAACTACTACGAGGGTGTAACACAGGCCGAGGTAGAGAAGTTCTACAACGATATGATTAAGAAGGCCGGCAACGATCCTTGCCCAATCTCTTACGGTTTGAACTCGAAGCTCGTGAAGAAGAATGGAAAGATCTACGAGCAGACCTACAAGATTGGCGGTATGTACACCGAGGCTTTGGAGAAGATTGTTTACTGGTTGGAGAAGGCTTACGAGGTTGCAGAGGAGCCTACAAAGACCACTATCGGTCTCTTGATTAAGTACTACAAGTCGGGCGACTTGCGCGACTTCGACGCATTCAACGTTTCGTGGGTTAAGGATACCACATCGAACGTAGATTTCGTAAACGGATTTACCGAGGTATACGGCGATCCACTCGGATATAAGGCTTCGTGGGAGTCGGTTGTTAACTTCCTCGACAAGGAGGCTTGCCGTCGTACCCAGATTATCTCGGATAACGCACAATGGTTCGAGGATCACTCGCCAATCAACCCTGCATACCGCAAGGAGAAGGTTAAGGGCGTATCGGCAAAGGTTATCACCGTAGCTATGCTCGGTGGCGACACCTACCCTACAACTCCTATCGGAATCAACCTTCCAAATGCAGATTGGATTCGCAAGGAGCACGGTTCAAAGTCGGTAACCATCGACAACATCACCTACGCATACAAGAAGGCTGCACAGGGTGGCGGTTTCTCGGAGGAGTTCGTACTCCGCAAGGAGGATCGTGCACGTATGAAGAAGCACGGAAAGCTTTCGGATGATCTCCACACCGACCTTCACGAGTGCCTTGGTCACGGTTCTGGTCAGTTGGCACCAGGCACCACAGGTACAGAGTTGGGCGTATACTCGTCGGCTCTCGAAGAGACTCGCGCTGACCTCTTCGCACTCTACTATCTCGGTGACGAGAAGATGGTTGAGCTCGGTCTTATCCCTTCGCTCGACGTTGCAAAGGCTCAGTACGCTTCATATGTTATGAATGGTGCAATGACTCAGTTCTCGCGCATCGAGCTCGGCAAGGATGTTGAGCAGGCTCATATGCGTAACCGCAAGCTCATCTCGGAGTGGGCATACGAGCTCGGTAAGGAGGAGAATGTTATCGAGTGGGTTGTCGAGAATGGCAAGCGCTATATCGTTGTAAATGATTTCCAGAAGTTGCGTGCAATCTTCGGTAAGCAGCTTTGCGAGATCCAGCGCATCAAGAGTGAGGGTGACTTCGAGGCTGGTAAGGCTCTCATCGAGAAGTATGCCGTGAAGATTGACCCAGAGCTTCATAAGGAGGTTCGTGAGCGTTACTACGCTCTCAATATCGAGCCTTATGCCGGTATGGTAAACCCT
>JAEIGA010011751.1_pt1 | contig 13281 bp, 12 predicted proteins | sample 9270691 | NCBI WGS metagenome assembly JAEIGA01 (sample SAMN17057246, study PRJNA624740) | gut metagenome | biome: biome; isolation source: fecal sample | host: Bos grunniens | place: China: Xizang | collected 2019 | reverse complement strand
CTCGAAAATGACTATATCGACAAAAGGGAAACGCCGCGACTTTTCCAGTCATTGTGCGAGCTGCACAGGCTCTACCGCGACTTTGAAAAGGCAGACGATTACGACGACTACCTTCAGGAGCATTTCGACAAAGATTATTTCAGACAGGTAGACAAGTGGATATACAAGCTGGCCATGATTGTCCGTGATCCGCAGTGGGAACATGCCCTTCAATGTTGGAACGGATTGGGCGGAATGCTCAAGGTGGATCCTGTGCAGGCTACTCCTGAATGGGAGGAGGTCATTTACGAGGTCGAAAAGGAAGTGGACGAGCAGTTGAAGGACGAACCTCGCGGAATGGGATTCTGCCACAGTTATTGGAGTGCAAAGAGAGCGGCTCTCGCCCGCAGGGGCATCGAGTGGAGAAGCCCGTCGGCAATGAATCCAAGAGTTATGTTTGACTGATTTTGGCAATTAAAATTACTTCCTTGGTGACCTTGATGCTCCTTGCGGAGGAACAGGGGAGTGAGATCCAGCTACATTCATCATAAACATAATAGAATCTTAAACTTTTCCGCTTATGAGTTTCGATAATTACAAGTTTGTCCTCAAGACATGTGCGTCATCCGAGAACGAGGTGACAGGAGAAGATATTGACCTTGAAGACCGCTTCGAGTGCGACCTGAAGGGTGTTAACCTTAAGGAAGGTGTCAGCCTGTTCTCTCCAAAGAAAGAAGAATGGAAGCTGTATGGTATCGAAAAACTGATTTTTCCCGACTTCAATTTCAAAGTCCTTGAAGTACATAAGGACGGAGTAGTACTGAAAACTTCGTTTCAATACTCCTCATACACCTCTCAATTCAAGATCTCGTATGCCGAGCCGAAGCATTGTGAGAATTTCTGTTCTGGAAGATACTCATATTTCTTCACTCTGACTCTCGAAAAAAAGTAAGATTATGTCAGATGATTTCGAAATCCTGCCGACAGTCCTGGTCATTCATCCTTCAGGCTATACTGAATTCCTTGATGCTGATATGAGTTCCATGACCTCAAGTGAAATAGAATCTCTTATTTATGGCGAGGATCTTGAGGTTGTGCATTCCTCAGAGCATCTGGAAAGAATTACAAATGAATGCTGTCTTGAAAAGAATCTTGTCATGTATTTCCTCAAGAGAGCAGCGACTGAAGATATTGAGGATAATTATGTCGGAAGTATACTCTATGATGGGGACGCGGAGGTGAGAGGCCCGATAATCATAGCGTTGGAAGATAATGAACATAATATCTCCTCATTTGAGGATGAGGAGGATATTGAAAATGTGTTTGAAGCCATCGACGAACTGACCGGTATGTTGAGACGCGAGACAGATGACGATGGCCGATATGATCCTTGGTCGTAAATGCAATCAGTTGCGACGGACCAGTCCACCAGTCAGCTTTGATATTTCAGCAAAGACATTCTCAATGTCTTCCTTGAAATGGAATGAATGGGTGTCGTACTTGTTGTCTTCAAGGGCAATGATTACGGCACCTCTTATTTCTGAGCCACGGCCATATAAAATTGTTCCTATTGCGTTGTCTTCCAGATCTTTGGCATATCCGTTCCTATCCACATACATAACTACCTTATAATTATTCAGCTTGCATGCTTCTGTGATCTTAGTGAGCGGTTCCGAGAAATGGACGGCATCAAGTCCTTCAGCATCGATAAGCTGGCTCATCTCACGATAGGACATGCAGAACACATCTGCTTCGACTACGGAGGCAACTCCTGAAGGCTGGATTATGATGACGGAAGGGGAGACCTGAGTCTTTGCCTCCGGATGCTTCTTCTTCCACAAAGGCATCCAGACCTTTTCAATCTGGTCACCGTAGCCCATTTCAATATAAGTCTCCTTATTCCTGATTACATAGTCAAGCTGTTCTTCTATACCGTAACGCAAGGCATCTATCCTATATTTCAGAATCTCTTCATCAGACATGAATTCCGGATCCCGGAGAGTTTCTGCGGCCTCAATGAGCAGATTGAAAGCCTCATTGTAACCGTAGGTCACAGCAATGTCAGCATATTCTTTTCCTAATCCCAGATTTATGTTGAATCCGCATTTTCCGTTCAGGTACATGTCGGCTAAAGTATACGCACAATATCCCCCTCCCATAGAAACACCTTCTTCCAGATACTTCTTCAGCTGGCAGTGCAGCTTAGTCTTTTCTTGATCGTCAAGTGAATCCCATTTAGGTTCTCTCTCAATTCCCAATATATGACATTCAGGAACACCCAGTCCGATTCCTATCTCCATCAAGGTCTTATAGTATTCGTAGTCAAAGTATTCCTCATCGTCATCATTAAGATATATCACAGCAAGGTCAAATAGAGGTGAGAAATCCCCATTGGCTATACACTTTTCAAATGCCTTGATGGCCTTCTCATATTCTCCTTCGGATTGATAATACCAGCCGAGCTGCTCTGTCCAAAGAATCGATTCGCTGAAAATAGCTGATGACTCACGCTCTGCCTCAGCGATTGCAACATCGGGCTCAGCTTCGACCTCTGGTGTGCCGTAGAACAAATCTTTGTTGCGTCTGAGCTTAGCAAGAATGCTGCCTTTTTCTATTGCCTTAGCGTGCAGCTCTTTTGAGAGCTTACGGTCCATTATGAATTTATCGGACTTTTCGTCATATGCTTCCCCCAGATAGTACATTCTTGATAGCATCTGAATGGCATCAGAAATGCCGGCACGGGCGGAATCTTCAAATATCCTGAAAGCAGTTTTCAGTGAATGGCTGTCCTGATTGCATGCCCATAACCTTACAGCATAAGCATATCTGGCATAAGGTTCCTGGGCGATATTAAGTTTTGAGACTATCGACCAGGGCATTTTCCTGACGGCTCTGAAATCATGAAAATGGCTCAGGAACGCTTTGTCTTCAGTGAATTCAAATTTATCCTCTCCGTATTTCCTGCCTCTGAAATCCTGTACCGCATCATCGTTCCTCCACCATCCTCTGAACTTCTCATCCCAACAGTCGACGACCTCCTTGCGAGGACCGGATTTGGTGTTCGGATGAATCAGCCTGCCTGCGCTGTCATAATCTCCCATCTGCGCCCACTCCCATGGCTCATATTCGCGGATGAACCGGATGGTCTCATGCCACACTCCGTAACCGGAGCGCACTCCGTGCACGAAATGTCCTTCGTACTTGTATTTCTTTTCACCACTGGTCAGATATTCCATGATGCCATGTCCGTGAGGACGACCATCGTCATCCTTCTGGCCGGTGTAGGTCTTGCCTACTATTTTTGATGGGTTTTCGGGCAGTTTCATATCAAAAGAATTAAATATGGAGGTTTTCAAGAAAACTGTCAAGGTCATCATATAGCGGCACACCATAGTACTCGCAAGTGATCCTCACATTGTCATATCTGTAGAAGTCTTTCTCGCATATCACATGCATCTTGTCACTCTTTGCATGGAGTCCCATCTCAAGAAGAGAGATAGGGGACTTGCTTGTGCCAAGTATGTACATGATAACCATATCTGCGTCCTCGAGATGGTCAAGTTCCCATCTGACCTGATAGTCCATCTCTCCGGGACGAGTGGCATCCCAGTTCTCCTGACGCGGATTATAGAGGATGTAACGTCCGTCAATTCCGGAGAATCTTTCATAGATTTCCATCTGCCAGTCCCTGCTGTTTCCCATATCTATGGTTCCTGCCAGAAATATCTTTGTGAAGCTCTTGTCTGCAGCTATTTCTTTTGGAAGTTCTTCATGCGGACGAAGCATATACACCGCAGGCTGCTTCTGCGCACACGAAGCTGACAGAAATATGGTCAGAATGATATAAAGGAATTTTCTTTTCACGGTCATCTGCTTTATTTCTGCGAAGATATGAATAATAATGCTTATTTTTGTCATATACAATGCGATAGATATGAAAATTGACTTTAACAAAATGGATGTGACAATCCTCCCAAACTTCAAAGGTGGAGAAATGGAGTTTGCTGCTAATATGTTCTTTGATGGTACTAATAGAATCTTCAAAGGTAGGCTTGTGCCTGGAGCAAGCATAGGCATGCATACCCACGATGATAGTTGTGAAGTAATATTTATTCTTGAGGGAAAGGGTTCAATAGTGGAACTTACTCCATCCTCAAGCGAAGAATCTGTATCACCGGTATCAACAGGAGACTGTCTATATTGCCCAAAGGATCATTCTCATAGCCTCCGAAACACCTCTGACGAAGGCGACCTTGTATTTTATGCAGTGGTCGCTAAACAATAGAATAACTAATGGAATACCTTTCAAAACAGCGATACGACGAAATTGCGGCCGAGTTGAATCACCTTATCCACGTGGTCTATCCGGAGGTTAGGGAACAAGTCGCAGAAACCAGCGCACAGGGAGATAGAAGCGAGAACGCCGGATACCGCGAAGCAAGGCGTAGGCAGGCGAAGACCATCAGCCGGATCCGTTTCCTGCAGAAGGTTATTGAAAATTCACGTGTTATTGACCCGGACGCTTTACCGAGAGACAGAGTCTGCCTTCTGAGCAAGGTTGAATTCACAAACCTTTCTACCAATACCCGAATGAGATTTGAAATTGTCAGTCCACACGAGATGAATCTCGAAGCTGGCAAGATTTCTCTTAAGTCTCCGATAGGCGCTGCCTTGATGGGCAGGAAAGTCGGCGAAATAGCAGAAGCTCAGACCCCCTCCGGAATACTCCGTCTTAAAATTGACAATATCTCTTTCGAAGAATAACTGTAAAATAAATTCTATGCAGTCAGAAAGATGATGAGTCCGCTGATGCCTATATATGCATATACGACATAAGTGAACAGCTTGTTTGGAATATGTCTATATGCCCAGTTACCGGCTATGACTCCTACAACCAGTCCGGTCAGTCCATACATATATGTTGTTCCTACAGTAGGGGTGACATATCCGGCAAATGCCCTGACTATCACCATTGTTATATTTGTTATGACTGCATATGTCTGGATCATTCCCATATAATGGTCTTTGTCCGGTTCGGATACCGTAAGGTATAAGACAACCGGAGGACCATGCATGCCGAAAAGGCCTCCCATAATACCGCTTAGCGATCCTGTCCCGAGCTGCCATCCTTTACCAGGACGTATGATCTTCTGAATCTTCTCTTTGAAAAAACTGAAGTATAAACTTATCAGAATCAAGACGATGCCAAGTACCATTCTCATGGCTCGACCTTCGATTCTATTCAACAGATAAATAGCAAATGTAGAGAATAGAACGAATGCCGCTACGATGGGCAACAGACGTTTCCAGTTGACGAATCTCAGGTATTTGAACATCACAATTGTAGCTGACGTCAGTGAAAGCAGGCCGGAAAGAGTGACGGCTTCGCCATATGAAGGCATCAGAAAGGGGAGTGCGGTCATGATGAATATGCCGAATCCGAATCCGATGGTACGTTGGACAAAGCTGGCTCCTGCAGCAAGTAATATGATATATAGAATGTTTTCAGACATAGGCTGTCATACAAATGTTAGAACACATATGCAAAAGTAACTCTTAATATCCAGAGATGAGATAAAGATCGGCAAATAATATCATCATATCGGATAAAATTTTAAATTTGTAAGTAGTTTGAAAATATCAAATCAGTAACCACAATAATTATTTAAAGCTATGAAAAGAATTTGTCATCTAAGAGCCTTGTTTTGCATCATGCTCCTGGCGAGTCTGATGAATGGCAAAGCGATGGCTCAGAAACCGGTCAAAGGACCATGTGACATTTACGAGGCATACGGCATGGAATGTGTCGCTGCACACAGTACGACACGCATTCTTTATTCCAAATACAATGGACCATTGTATCAGGTGGTACGCGAATCCGACGGAAAGACGCTCGACATCGGTACTGTTCCAGGCGGATATGCTGATGCAGCTGCCCAGGATGCATTCCTTGAAGGAACCATTGGTTACATCAGCATCATCTACGACCAGACAGGGCACGGAAATGACCTGATGCAGGCCCCTCCAGGCACATTCAAGGGCCCGGCTAAAGGTGAGTTCAATACTTTGCCGATTGCAGACATGGCTCCGGTTGTCTTGAATGGACACAAAGTTTATGGAGCTTACTTCATGCCAGGCATGGGATTGAGAAACAATAACGCTTCATACCTTGCCATCAATGATGAACCGGAAGGCATTTATTATGTAGTGGACGGCACACATTTCGACAGCGGCTGCTGCTTTGACTATGGCAATTCATCAACCAATGGCCGTGCTGTGGGACGTGGAACCATGGAAACGACTTATTTCGGAACCTCCACAAACTGGGGAAGCGGAAACGGTGAAGGTCCTTGGATCATGGCTGACATGGAAGCAGGACTGTTCTCGGGTTTCAATGCAAAGAAGAACGATGTGCCATCCATCACTGACTGGCGTTTCGTGTCAGCTTACGTCAACGGTGGCGCTGGAAACAAATGGGATCTGCGCGGAGGCGATGCCACTAAGACTGAAGTGACGACATATTATGAAGGCGTTCGTCCTGTGTCACCTGATCCGAATGAAAGTTATTTCCCAATGAGCAAGAAAGGTGGTCTGCTGCTTGCTAACGGTGGAGACAACGGTAATGGTTCGGCAGGAACTTTCTATGAAGGTGTCATGACCGTGGGGTATCCGTCTCTGGAAGCAGTAGAGGCCATCCAGGCTAACATTGCAGCAACAAAATATGCAGAAAGGACTATTGAAACATCACGTCTGCTCACATTCCGCAAGGGTGAATCACAGTCGTTGCTTGTAACATTCAATAACAGTACGCAAAACACACTTTCGGGACTCAACATCGGACTTGACCTTCCTGAAGGATGGGCATACGAACTGGAATCGACAGATATGACCAAGCGTATAAAGCCGGGCGAAACAGTCCGTGCGAGCTTCAGAATCACAGGTCCGGACACCGACCAGACAGGTTTTGCCAAGGTTATAGCCAAATGGAAAGGGGGTATGGAATCTTCGTCACAGAGAATCCGCAGCGCCGCTCCAGTAAGCATCAACGAGATTTATCTTGGAAACGAACAGTTCATAGAGCTTTATAATGCATCAGACGAAGCGGTTGACCTTTCAAACTGGGAAGTTGAAATCACACGCAGCGGATGGGCGCCGGTTCGTGCTGCAAGACTGCCAAAGGGTAGTGTCATCCAGGCGAAAGGATTCCTCGTTCTGCGTCCTAATGCCGAGGCAATCGCCTTTGACGCATCACCACTTACCTCGATATTCATACCTGTTTCCACTGATCCAAAGAATGTATTCAAGGCAGGCAGCACATATCTTCCAGTTACATCCACAGCTGGTCTGGAGGCTGGTCAGAAGATCGGTATAGACCTCGGTGGCAAATATGAGGAAGTGACGATTACCAAAGTAGGAACATCAGGTACTCTGACAGAGCTTGTCGGTCCTGCAAAGGCTGGTGACAAAGTACTGACTCTCAATGCAACTGCAGATATGAGAGAAGGAATGGAGATTACCATCAGCACCGGACAAAGAAAGGAAGTACGTAAAATAACAAAGGTCATCAAGTCATCTGAAGCCCCTAAACCACGACGTTTCGGCCAGCCGGCAGAAGTTCATGAGCCTGGTATCGTCGAGATTGACAAACCGCTTTCAATGGATCAGATCGCTGGAGTAGATGTCTGGACTCCTGGAACAGGAATAGAATTCACGCCAGCTCTGAAGTATGACCATACAAGTGGAGACGCGATCTCAGCTCCAGCAACAAAGATTGCTCAAGATGGTAGTTATAGTTACACTTATTCAACCCGTGCAGGTGCCATTGCATTGTACAACGGAGACGTATTGATTGATGCTGTCATTTACGGTTCACAACAGAGCAATTCAAGTGCAAACGGAACAATCGCACGTCCTGACCTTGCCGTTCTTGAAGGAGATCAGAGACAGGGTGGATGCTTGGCGGTCGTTCCTCAGGTCAGAAGACCTTATGGTGCAAACCAGGGTTCAACACCGGTTCCGACATTCTCATTGATCCGCTTCCCTGACGGCAACGACAAGGATGCTCTTTGTGAAATACGTAATACAGAAAATCCTACCCCAGGTAGTAAGAACACTCGTTAATGAAGGGAAGGCTATTGTCTGGAAACAATTGTTCCGGTAGCCTGATTTGTCGGCATCACCAGCACCTCGGCAATCTGCATATGCTGAGGTGCTGATGCTGCAAAATATGCAACCTCAGCTATGTCATCGCCAGACAAGGCATGAATTCCTTTATAAACATCATCAGCTCTATCGTGGTCACCTCTGAACCTGACTACGGAAAAATTAGTTTCTACGAGTCCTGGCTTGACGTTGGTTACACGAAGGGGAGTATCGACCAGATCTATGCGCAATCCATCTGACAAGGCTTTGACTGCCGCCTTGGTAGCACAGTAAACGCTACCGCCAGGATATGCAGCATCACCCGCTATGGAGCCGATATTGATGATATGGCCTCGACCTCGTTCTATCATTCCGGGAACGACCAGACGTGTCATTGACAGGAGGGCCTTGATATTTGTGTCGATCATCACGTCCCATTCATCCATAACACCTTCATGCTCCTTATCAACACCGACAGCAAGCCCGGCGTTATTGATCAGAATATCAATGGACTTCCACTCATCAGGCAATGAGTCAATGGCGTAAGCTGCCGCTTGACGGTCACGTACATCAAAAGGCAGTACCAGACACATTGCATTATATCTTTCCTTCAGTTCACCTGCCAAGGTATCCAATTTATCTGCGCTGCGTGAATTCAGGATGACACGTGCTCCTTCAGAAGCAAATTTACGCGCACAACCAGCTCCAATACCGCTTGAAGCTCCTGTTATGAATACTATCTTGTCCATAATCTTAAAGATTCTATTTCTGTGATGAAACAGCTTCAGGAGTCCAGTTGCTGAAGAAGCGCATCACCTTAGTCTTATTATATCCGTTTCCTTCCTCAAGAAAGCTAGAATCTTGAGTATGGATTACCTTTCCATTGTTGTCCAGAACAACCAGAACGGGAAAACCGAACCTTTGAGGATTTCCTAATCTCTCAAGCATCATGACAGCTTTTTCGTCTTTAGGACGACGAGGATCGTAATTTACGTGAATATATTCGAATTCATTGTCAATCAGCGTCTTGATCTCATTGTCACCGGTTATGAATTCTGCGAACATGAGACACCAACGACACCAGTTACCTCCGACCTGACAGATGACATATTTGCCTTCCTTACCAGCTTTCTTTACAGCATCTGATATCTGAACCATCGGATCTGCATCCTCGTTATAGACTTTTTTCAGATTTGATTGTGCATTTACGTTTACTGCAAGCATTGTTGCAAGAAATACGACTGAGATTATCCTTTTCATGTTTACGTTTGTTTAGATTTGTAAAGATACTACTTTTTAGGTACTTTTGCCTTAAATCATATTTCAGAATAAGATGACTATAACAGATTCCTATAAAAAGCACACACTAATTGATGATTCAGAAGAAGTAAAACGTGGTACTGGAAAGAATATCATCCCACCACCGGAAAAAGAATCGTTATGGAAATTATACTTTGAAAAATTCAAGGATCCGATCATCATTGTCCTTCTTGTCGTATTCTTCTTCTCCGTTGTTGTAGCTGTATATGAAGTGTTATGCATGGGCAAAGGATGGGAAATCCTGATAGAACCTTCAGGAGTACTTATCGCATTGCTTCTTGCAACAGGAGTCGGATTCATATTCGAGCTAAAAGCTGACAGAGAATTCGAAATTCTTAACAAGGTCAAGGACTCAAGACCGGTCAAGGTATTCAGAAGAAAGAATGCGGATAGTCCTGCACGACTTATATATATAAAGAAGCATGATGTCGTCGTTGGAGATATTGTTAAATTGGAAAACGGAGATGAGGTTCCTGCCGACGGATATCTGCTGGAATCTACTTCGCTTACAGTTGATGAGTCCAATTTCACCGGCGAACCATACGCAGACAAGACTACTGATGAAAGTAGATTCGACCCGGATGCAACATACGTTTCGAACTTCCTGCTTCGCGGTTCGACTGTAATAGAAGGCAATGCTGTATATCGCGTATCTGCCGTCGGAATGATGACAGAAGAAGGAAAAGGTGTCGCCATCACGCAGGAGGGAAGCGGAGAAGAAACCCCTCTGAACAAGCAGCTCGCACAATTAGGTAAATGGATATCAACTGCCAGCTTCATAATTGCATCGCTTATAGTTGTCGGACGTATCATCTTCTTTGCAGTCAGCGGAGGTTTTTCTGATGGTGCCAGCTTTATCGAGATTGCAGAATTCATTCTTGCATCAATCATGATAGCCGTGACACTAATAGTTGTTGCAGTACCGGAAGGGCTTCCGATGAGTGTTACAGTCAGCCTTGCCTTAAGTATGCGAAGGATGCTTAAGGAAAAGAATCTTGTAAGAAAACTCCACGCATGCGAGACAATGGGTGCAGCTACAGTAATATGTACTGACAAGACAGGTACTCTCACAAAGAACCAGATGACCGTCATGGAAACGGACATCTACGGAAGTGACGAGGAGTTGGAACTGGTCAAGCTTAATATGGCGGTTAACTCCACAGCAGAAGTCAGCAAGGAAGACGGGAAGGAAGTGACAATAGGAAACCCTACTGAAGCTGCGCTCCTTAAGTGGCTGGACAAGAATGGAGTAAACTACTCCGAGAAGCGTGACTCTGTCTCTGTCATCGAGCAGGTTCCGTTCTCGACTGAAACCAAGTTCATGCAGACGACAATCATTGACAAAAACGGAGGCAGAACTGTAAAATTTATAAAAGGAGCTCCTGAAATTGTCCTTGAAATGTGTGGAACGATTGCTGGAAATCAGACTAAGGAGCATATCAACCAGACCCTTGCAGGATATCAGTCAAAAGCAATGAGAACCCTTGGTTTTGCGTGTCAGAAGATAGGGGAGAGCTGTAAGTCAGAACTGACCTTCATGGGAGTTGTAGGTATCGCTGATCCTGTCAGAGATGACGTACGTGAAGCGATTGAAACTTGCAAGAATAATGCGGGAGTCAGGGTAATCATAGTCACCGGTGATACCCCTGGTACAGCGAACGAGATCGGAAGACAGATCGGACTCATTGATCCTGACCAGGAGAATCAGACCATAACCGGATATGAATTTGCAGCGATGAGTGACGAGGATGCAAAGAAACTCCTTAAAGATCCTAATTTCAAGATAATATCCCGTGCACGTCCTAATGACAAGGCCAGACTCGTGACCTTGTTGCAAGCTAATGGCGAGGTAGTGGCTGTTACTGGTGACGGAACTAATGATGCTCCAGCCCTAAGCAAGGCCCAGGTAGGTCTCTCAATGGGTGACGGTACATCGCGAGCAAAAGAAGCGAGTGACATCACAATCATAGACAATTCATTCTCCAGCATCAACAAGGCCATAATGTGGGGACGTTCGCTATATCTGAACATCCAAAGATTCATCATCTTCCAGATGACGATCAATCTATGCGCATGTCTTATCGTGCTGGTCGGTTCATTCATGGGTCTGGAATCACCTCTTAAAGTCACTCAGATGCTTTGGGTAAATCTGATCATGGATACATTCGCTGCTATGGCTCTTTCCTCGCTTCCTGCAGATAAAAAGGTATTGAATGACAAGCCACGAAATCCAGAAAGCCATATCATCAACAGGAAGATGCTTGCCAGAATAACAGGCACAGGTGCGATATTCTTTATCTTGCTGACTGGACTATGGCAGATTCTCTCACATGCAGAAATAACATCCGTAAAAGATCTGCTGCATTTTGACAGACTGACCCAAACAAAAATACACCTGAGCGGCTATGAATCAGGTATATTCTTCTCTATATTCGTCTTGTTACAGTTCTGGAACCTGTTCAATGCCAAATACTACAGGACAGACAGGAGTCTGCTTATCGATCTGACCGACCTTTTCATGAATCCTAAAAAGGTAAAGGAGTCGTTCAGTGCTGGCTTCGTATGGATTTCATTGGTAATAGTATTCGGTCAGATACTTATCGTATCTTTTGCCGGCAGGATGTTCAATGTGACACCTTTACAAGCAAACGACTGGCTCTGGATAATCTTACTGACATCCCCTGTTCTGATAATTACAGATGTAGTAAGAACAATCAGACAAATGGTCAGGAAGGCATAAAACTGACATCAAAGGCCGGACACGATACTTTCCAGCCATCTCTGATCAATATCATCAAATTTATTCAGTTCGTCACTATCTATATCGAGAACCGCAATTATTGTCGCTCCTGTCTTATCGAAGACAGGGACGACAATTTCGCTTTTAGATGCACTGCTGCATGCAATATGTCCCGGGAACTTGTCCACATCTGGAACGATGATTGTCCGTCCTTCTTTCCATGCTGTTCCGCAGACGCCTCTTCCGTAGCTGATCCTGCTGCATGCCAACGGCCCTTGAAACGGGCCTAACACAAGTTCGTTTCCGATTACACGATAGAATCCAGTCCACCAGAATCCGAAAGTCTGGTGGATCATGGATGATATGTTAGCCATATTTGAAATCAGATCGCACTCCCCATCGAGTAGCGATCTGATCTGGTTATATAGGACAGAATACTTTTCATTCTTGTTTCCGTCCGCTATGATAAGATTTTCTGACACGTTATTTGCGTACTATGATGTAAGTTGTTTCCGGCTGTGCAACGCCTTTAAGGATGCCGTCAGATACTGTAAACACATTACCATACACTTCGTCAGTATAATTTCCGTCAGGAAGGTTTGTCGAAACTTCTACAGTATTGATATCAAGAGCAAAGTTGATGACGGCTGCACCCTTAACGCCTCTGTTGACTACTGCGACTTCTCCGTCCTGAGAAATCTGAATATCTTCAACCTGTCCTTCCATTGACTGGCGGAACTTATTGACAGCCACAACTTCAGGGTGGAAGAACTCATCATTGCCACGTGCACCGAGAAGGTTGTCACCAAAATAGTTCTCACGTGTAGAATTCATAGGGCGGCTGTAAAAGAGAGGGGTTCCGTTCTGGCGGGCAGTAAGGAAAACCCATCCTGTGCGTATCTGAGCGTCTGTAAGTCCGGCACTTTCGTTGGCATTACAGTATGTATCGTGGCTTTCCACCCATGTAGTCAGATATTCAGGTGCTGCAGAGTGGTACCATGAGAGCAGATCAATATCCTTTGCACTACGCTTTGCAAGAACCTCACGAAGCACATGACCGTAGCTTGATGCTGTCTGTCCGAAATATCCGGCATATTCCG
>JAEIGA010011750.1_pt1 | contig 13282 bp, 10 predicted proteins | sample 9270691 | NCBI WGS metagenome assembly JAEIGA01 (sample SAMN17057246, study PRJNA624740) | gut metagenome | biome: biome; isolation source: fecal sample | host: Bos grunniens | place: China: Xizang | collected 2019 | reverse complement strand
GTCCGTCGTTGTTGAACTGAGAGAAAACGTTGTTCCAGATTTCCATAAATCTGTCGCAGTCGCATCCCGGCTTACAGTCGGGCGAGCCGCAGCCGTACTTGATTCCACGGTCGAAGTATATCTCCGAGCAAGGTCCGCAGGGGCCCTGTCCGTGCTCCCAGAAGTTGTCTTCCTTTCCGAGTCTTACGATGTGCTCCTCGGGAACTCCGATCTTATCGCGCCAAAGCGCGTAAGCCTCCTCGTCATGCTCGTAAACGCTGGGCCAAAGAAGATCTGCAGGTATTTCAAGAGTTTCGGTGAGGAACTCCCAAGCCCACGGAATCGCCTCGTTCTTGAAATAATCTCCAAACGAGAAGTTTCCGAGCATCTCGAAATACGTGCCGTGGCGTGCCGTGTGTCCAACTCTCTCAAGGTCGGGTGTTCTTATGCACTTCTGGCAGGTACAAACACGGTTGCGCGGCGGCACCTCTTCGCCGGTAAAGAATTTTTTCATAGGAGCCATTCCCGAGTTGATGAGCAAAAGAGATTTGTCGTTGTTCGGGATAAGCGAAAAGCTGGGAAGTCTTAAATGTCCCTTGCTCTCGAAGAAGGAGAGATACTTCTCGCGAAGCTCGTTAAGCGATGTCCACTTCATTTTTTTGTCCTTTCTTTAGACGAAATTGCGTAAACTTATTACTAACAAAAGATTATAGCATAAAAAATCAACAAATGCAACAAAAAAGTTTAAAATAACTATTTTCTTTTTAAAATAAATATGTTATAATAGTTAAGAGAAAGGAGCCATACCATGGAAAATACTCAAAATTTAAGATTTTTACCCTTTGGTGCTGCAAAATACCAAGGCGAGGCAGACTTTTTTGCCAAATTTATAGAGGAATACCAGCTAAAAAACACTTCTTCTTGGGAAGCGTTTGTAAAAGTCTTTGAGAGAGGTGAGGACGACGCGGATCTTGGCTGGCGATGCGAATTTTTTGGAAAAATGATGCGAGGAGCTGCACTTACTTATATGTACACGGCAAGCGATGAGCTTTACGCCGTTCTTGAAGAGGCAACAAGAGCTCTTCTTTCAAAGCAGAGTGACGACGGAGCTATTACAACCTATTCTAAGGAAATGGAATTCGAGGGTTGGGATCTCTGGGGAAGAAAATACGTTCTTACGGGACTTCTTCACTTCTATAAGATATGCAAGGACGAGCAGCTAAAGGCTGATATCGTAGCAGCCCTCTCGGCACACGCCGACGCTATACTTGCTCACGTCGGTGAAGGCAAAAAGCCTATAACCCGAGCAACCGAACACTGGCTCGGAGTCAATTCCTGCTCTATACTCGAGCCGTTCGTTGAGCTTTACAAGCTTACAAAAGAGGAGCGCTATCTGGATTTTGCAAAATACATAATTTCAACAGGCGGAGTTGACGGCGCTCAGATAATAGAGCGCGCGCTCGCCGGAAATTTGGGCTCTTTCAAGAAACAGCAGCTTGACATTTACGTCAGATTTCTTGATAAATATGTAAACAAAGATTGTCTTTCCGGCGAGAATTTGATAAAAATTGCGCTTGAAGACAAGCTTTATCCGTACGAGTATCCCGAAACAAAGGCTTACGAAACGATGTCTTTTTTTGAGGGACTTCTCGCCTACTTTGAGGTGACGGGCGAGGAAGAATACCTCGTAGCTGTAAGAAAGTTTATGGACAGAATAGCCGAAACCGATATAACCGTAATTGGCTGCTCCGGCTGCACGCACGAGCTTTTCGACAACTCCTCAAAAATGCAGACCGAGTTCTCGGATATGATTATGCAGGAAACCTGCGTTACCGTTACCTGGATGAGAGTTCTTTCAAGGCTTTTCTCGTTAACGGGCGACGTAAGATATGCAGACCTTATAGAAAAATCGGCAGTTAACGCGATGTGGGGAAGCGTTAACACGGAAAAGCAAAAGCACGTCGTAGTAGGAAGCAATTTGTATATAGACCCATTGCCCTTTGACAGCTATGCTCCTCTTGTAAGAAACGTTCGCGGCAGAGGTGTCGGCGGATTGAAAGAATTTTCATTCGGCGGAAATTACGGCTGCTGTGCCTGCATCGGCTCTGCGGGAACTGCAATTTATCCTCTCGGCGCGGTTATGGTTTCCGATAGAGAGGTTTTGGTGAATTATATGCTTGACGGAGAGGTAAGCTGTGAGAAATTCAATCTTTCCGGCTCCGGCGATTGTGCAAGAAGCGGAAAATACCGCCTGTCGGTTTCCTCCTTCGCCGATCTAATCTTCAAAATAAGAATCCCCGACTGGACCGACGGCGCGAGTGTTTCGGTAAACGGAAAAGACTCTTTGTGTAAGAGCGGATATCTTGAAATTTCAGCAAAAGCCGGCGAAAAGCTTGAAGTTGAGATAGACCTCAAGGTTAAATTAGTGGCTCACGAGCTTAACGGAAAGCACGCTCTCACCTACGGTCCCTTCACTCTTTCGCTCGACGAGGGACTATCTGAAGCGAAGGAAATCGCATTTAACGAGAATACAGTTTCTTCGTTTGAAATGAAAAATCCTCTCAAAAGCGAGATTTTACGCTTCGAGGCAACAGATGAAAACGGAAAAAAGATAGTTCTCACAGACTATGCATCATCTGGCAAAAAGTGGTTCGACTCACCTTCTAAAATAAGTGTTTGGTTTTAAAAACAAAATGCTTGGGATACACGATGTATCCCAAGCATTTTATTTTTCTTTTATGCTTACAGCATCCTCTCCGTCTGTCTCTTCAAGCTTCACCTCAACAAACTCCGAGTGAGAGGTTGGAATGTTTTTTCCGACGTAATCCGGCTTTATGGGAAGCTCCCTTAAGCCTCTGTCTATAAGAACCGCGAGCTGTACCGTTTTCGGTCTTCCTAGTCTGAAAAGAGCATCGATAGCCGCCCTTACCGTTCTTCCTGTATAAATAACGTCATCGGTCAGAATAACGTTTTTTCCGCTTATATCAAACGGAATATTTGTATCGTTTACCACCGGACTGTTTTCAGAATGACAAATGTCATCTCTCAAAAACGAGATATCTATACTGCCGACGGGAACTTTAACCCCGTCTATTTTTTCAATTTCAAGCGCTATTCTGTCCGCTATGTCAGAGCCGCGTCTTATAACGCCAACTATAACTACGTCCTCTGTTCCTTTGTTTTTTTCAAGAATCTCGTGAGAGAGTCTTCTGAGAGTCCGTTGCATCGCAGCCTTATCCATTATTTTTGCTTTAACGGTCATTTTCAAGTCCCCCGTTTTTTCTTCAATTATATTATATAATACATCTTTTCAAAAATCAATACGTTTTTTAAAATCTTTACAGCGGTTTTCTTTTTTTATTTTTTTAATTTTGAAAAAGTTTTTTACTGTTTTTTTATAACAAAACTTTATAAAACAGCATTTTTTTGCAAATAATAATTTACAAACATCACTTAAAAAGGAATTCGTTATGAAAACAAACGAGCAAAAAAAGGAAGTTCTGAAAAAGCACAATCCAAAATCCTCCTTTTTGGCTAACGGATTAAGAGCCTTTATTGCGGGGGGTTCAATTTGTGCTATAGGACAGGTTTTATATCTTTTTTTACGTGGGGGTGTACTTTTCGGTATTACCTTCGACGAAGAGTCGTCCTCTCTTTACGTAAGCTATTTTTTTATACTTCTTGCCTCAATACTAACGGCTGTGGGAGTATTCGATAGAATCGCGCGCTTTGCGGGAGCGGGCACTATTGTACCTGTAACCGGATTTTCAAACTCGGTTACCTCTCAGGCTATCGACGCGGCGGGCGAGGGCTACGTGCTTGGTGTCGGTGCTAAGATTTTTACAGTTGCAGGGCCGGTAATTCTTTACGGTATGCTTTCTGGAAATCTTTACGGCCTTATTTTCTATATTTATAAAATGTTATCGGGAAACATGTAATATGAAAAACAGAATTGTAAAAGTAAAGGATCATATCGGATTTTTGGGGGCTGCCGCCGTCGGTGGCTACGAGGAAAAGAGAGGACCTCTCGGGGATAGGTTTGATCTTTGCGACCCTACCGATAGGTTTTCTCAAAAAACCTGGGAGGCGGCAGAGAGCGAGATGAGCAGACTTGCTCTTAATACCGCTCTGACGAAATGCAAGCTTTCTCACGAGGACGTCTCTCTTTTAGTAGCGGGGGATCTTCAAAATCAGTGCGTTGCATCATCTGGAGGACTTTCGGGCTTCGGAATACCTTATATAGGAGTTTACGGCGCGTGCTCTACTTGCACCGAGGCTCTTATGACTCTTACCTCTTTTTTAACCTCAGGAGATACCTTCGATATAGGTGCTGTCGTAACCAGCTCTCACAATGCGGCGGCAGAGAGACAGTTTCGCATGCCGATAGAATATGGCGGAGTAAGATCGGAGGCGGCACAGTGGACGGCAACCGCCGCCGGCGCTTTCATCTTAGGTAAGGGCAAGGGTGAGGTTTTAATTAAAGAATATATGCCCGGCAGAATAATAGACGGATCTACCGCAGACGGCTCTAATATGGGCGGCGCTATGTCCTTTGCCGCCGCGGATTCTATCATTTCATATTTTGAAGAATCGGGAGAATCCCCCGAACAATTTGATTATATAGTAACGGGAGACCTCGGAAAGGTCGGCTCGTCGGTTTTAAGGGATATTCTGTTTGAAAGAATGCCCAGGGCTGAAAGGAGGCACACCGATTGCGGTCTTCTTCTTTACGATCTTGTTTCACAGGACTGTCACAGCGGCGCATCGGGCTGCGGAACGTCTGCTGCCGTTCTCGCTCTTGAATTTTTGCCTGCTATGATGCGCTCGGATATAGGAGATATTCTTTTTCTTTCCACCGGCGCTCTTATGAATCCCACCTCTTTGCTGCACGGAGAAAACATTTTTGGAATAGCACCTATTATAAGAATTGGTAAAAGAAAGGATTAAAAATGAGTATATTGCTTGCTTTTCTGGCGGGCGGCTTTATTTGCTTTTTAGCTCAGCTTCTTATAGACCTGACGAAGCTCACGCCTGCAAGAATTCTGGTTATGTTAGTTTGTTTTGGAGTTTTTCTTTATGCATTAGGTGTTTTTGAGCCGATGAAGAAAATTTTCGGCTGCGGCGTTTCTCTCCCTCTAATAGGATTCGGCGCGAATATTGCAAAGGGCGCAAAGGAAGCGGTTCTAAATGAGGGATTAAGAGGAATAATTTCAGGCCCTCTTTCCTCTTGCGGAGGCGGTATCTGCTTTGCTCTTATCTGCGGCTTTATTGCATCTCTTTTTTCAAAAGGAAAAGCAAAGAGAATGTAGTATTTAAATTGCGAATTGTTCTTTACGGTTCGCAATTTATTTTATTTTTCTCTTGCTTTTTAAATATTTATATGTTATAATATTAATAGTAATTACTAATAATGGGATAACTATGCCTTCTTTTAGGTAGCGGAGGTGATTTTACTTATGACAGAGCATGAAGAATTTTCAAATATAACCGAAGCCATGCTTCCTATCCTTAAGGATTATTTAGGTCTTTCCGATGTATCTTACAACCTGTGGTTTTCGGGATTTTCTCTCGTTTCCTTAAGCGAGGAAACTGCCATTTTCTGCACTCCCACTAAAATGAGACAGAAAATACTTACTCAAAAATATAAAAACGCTATCTGGACTGTTCTTGGTGATATTATCGGCTTCAACGTTGATATTGAAATCATAACCAACGAGTCTGATGAAAAATTTCCAATAAGCTCTTCTTACGATAAAGAACAGTATGAGGAAAGCAATATTGAAAACAGCGACGACAGAGAAAACGAAATATCCGAAATAATAAACGGCACCTCTCAGGATAAAGGCTCTGTAACCGAGCTTTATACCTTTGATAACTTCATAGAGGGATCTTCTAATAAGTTTGCCAAGGCAGCGTGCCAGGCTGTTGCAAACGAGCCTTGTACCTACAATCCTCTTTTCATATACGGTCAGCCGGGACTTGGAAAAACCCACCTTCTTTACGCGGTTACTCATTACATAAAGAAAAATCACTCCGAATTGAAATTCGTTTATAAGAAATGCGAATCTTTTATGAATGAAATGATTGAAGCTATCAACAAGGGTACAACGGCAGCATTTAAAGAAAAATACCGTACTGCCGACATTCTTTTGATAGACGATATACAGTTTATTTCTGGCAAAGAATCAACCCAAGAGGAATTTTTCCATACCTTTTCAGCTTTATATGAAGCGGATAAACAGATAATTCTTACCTCAGACCGTCCTCCCAAGGATATATCCCCTCTTGAGGATAGATTGAGAACAAGGTTTGAGCAGGGTCTTATAGCAGATATAAATCCTCCGGATCTTGAGCTTAGAATTGCTATTATTAAAAATAAGAGCGAATCTATGGGAATGAATATTTCAACACCTCTTATGCATTACATGGCGGAAAGGCTTCGTGATAACATAAGACAGATTGAGGGTGTTTTGAAGAAGCTTTACGCCGTCGTAAACTTCACCGGCGCAAGCGTTACCAAGGAAAGCATTGATAAAATAATTTCAGTTATAGATCCCGGTAATATTCCTACAGAGGTTTTGGTTGAAAAAACTCTCAAGATAGTAGGAGAGCACTTCGGTGTTACCGACGAAGAATTAAAATCCTCAAAAAGAACCGGTAATATTTCAAACGCAAGGCACGCGGCAATTTATATAATAAAGAAGCTCACAGAGCTTTCATTGCGTGATATAGGTAAAATTTTCAACCGTAATTATTCAACCGTTATAGCTTCCTTGAATACGGTTGACGTAAACATAAAAACCAAGAAAAATTACGATTCTGAAATTACGGGTCTTCTAAAGAAGGTAAAATCTAAAAATATTTTCTAACATTTTATTGTTGAAATGTTGAAAAAAATGTGTTTTGAAAATGTGGTATTTTGTGTTATTTAATATTTGATAACCGTTTGATTTTTCCTGTAAAAAATTGTAACCTCATTTTAAAACTCATAAAAACGAAAACTTTTTTTCAAAAAACCAGTAAAATCAAAGGAAAACAGACTTTTCAACATTATCAACCGCACCTATTACTACAATTTCTACCAATATAAAGTATGTTTTGTTTTCTTGGCGAAGAGCAAAGCTAACATTCTCAAAAAAAGAAAGAGGAATAAAAAATGAAATTCTCGGTACAGAAATCAGAATTTATGAAAAAGCTAACCCCTGCTATGGGAACGGTTTCCAATAAAAATACTATCACCTCTATTGAAGGAGTTCTTCTTGAAACAACCGATGACGGTCTTATAAGAATTTCCACCTATGATATGAATAAGGGATTCAGATCTACCTTTACTCCCGACTCTATTGAAAGAGAAGGAAAATATATTATAAACGCTCAAAGACTTTATCAGACTCTTAGAGTTATGCCCGAGGATGAAATAACCGTTGATATTGATGAAAAGCTTTCCTGCACGATTACTTGCGGTAAGGCATCCTTCTCAATGTTTGCAATGAACGGTGCTGATTTCCCAAATCTTCCCGAGCTTACCTCCGATAAGGGATTTGAGATCTCTGCTGAAACCTTAAGAAAAATGATAGGAAAGGTTTCTCACTCTATTGCAGAGCAGGATAACCGTCCTATGCTTTGCGGTGCATTCTTCAAAATTGATGATAAAGGAATAGAAGTTGTATCATCCGATAGCTATACTCTTTCTATGTGCAGGTCTGACTGTGATATAAAATCTGTCGGTAACGATACTACTGCAGATTATTCCTTTATAATCCCCGGACACGCACTCTCTGAGCTTTCAAAGGTTCTTCTTGAGGGTGAAGAGGATACTGTAAAATTTTACGTAGCTAGAAGACACGCTATCGTTAAAAAGGACGATATAGTATTCTTTACAAGAACTATTGACAGTGAATATATAGATTATAAGAGAGTACTTCCTAAGGATAACGATATAAGTGTCGTTATAGACAGAGAAAGACTTCTTGACGGACTTGAAAGAGTTAATATAATAGCAGAAGAAAAAATACAGGGCAGAGGAAGAAGCTACGTAAAGGTAACCGTAGACGGCGAGTATCTTGAGCTTTCATCATCCTCTGTAAACGGAAAAGTAACCGATGAGATAGACTGTGTTCACGAAGGTGAAAGGCTTGAGATAGGATTTAACTGCCGTTTCCTTATAAACAGTGTAAAGGTCGCTGAGGGTGACAATATAAAGATAACCATGAAAACTCCAACCCAGGCTATCACTATTGAAAATGCACAGCCTGACGAGGATGATAAATTCTCTTATCTATATATGATACTTCCCGTTCGTATGAATGATAGAGATAATTAAAAAAATATTTTTAATATTGTGAGCTTTTTGATATGATAATAAAAAGCTTTGTTGCTGAAAATTTCAGAAATATAGAAAAATGCAATATCGAATTTTCTCCGGGTGTAAATCTGTTGCTTGGAAATAATGCACAGGGAAAAACCAATGCAGTAGAAGGAATAAACCTTTTTTCAAGAGGACGCTCCTTCAGAGGCAGTGATGATAAGGATCTTGTAAAATTCGGTAAAGAAGGCTTTTACTTAGCTATAAAATATGAGGATAGACTTGGAGAATCAACTCTTGAATATGCAATGTTCGGCAAGGAAAGAGTAAGAAAAAAGAATTCTTATAAGTTAAACCGAGTAGCTGAAATGATAGGATCTTTCAGATCTGTGCTCTTCTTTCCCGATAATATGAGTATTGTGAAGGATGGACCTGAGGAAAGAAGAAATTTTCTGAACGTGGCAATTTCACAGTGTTATCCCGAATATATAAAATATTATTCAAACTATAAAAACTCTTTAGAAAACAGAAATTGTATATTAAAGTTTGCATCTAAAGGATTTTATATTGATGAAAACGAAGTTAAATCATGGTCTTCATCAATGGCTGAATATGCGTCTTTTATATACGAATACCGAAAAGAATACATAAAAAAGCTGAAGGTTCATGCCGAAAGAATAATGAAGGAAATTTCCGACGGTAAGGAAAAGCTTGATATTTTCTATAAAAGTGATATTGAAAAAGAATTTTACTCTCGCGAGGCTGTAAGAGATGAATATGAAAGAATATTAAATTCGGAAGCAGAGAGAGAAAGAATGGCGGGAGTATCTCTTTTTGGACCTCACAGGGATAATTTAGAAATATTTATAAACGGAACAAACGCAAGAAGCTATGCTTCACAAGGTCAAATAAGATCAGTAGTTCTTTCCATGAAGCTTGCCGAGGGAGAGGTCAGTAAGGAAATATTCGGAGAATACCCTGTATTTCTGTTTGACGACGTTCTTTCAGAGCTTGACGAGAAGAGAAGAAAATACATTTTTAACGGTACTAAGGATAAGCAGATAATTATAACCTCTTGCGATGAAGACAGAAATAATATTATTGCGGATAATATAATAAACGTTTGCGGAGGAGATTATGTATCTTCATGTAGGTAAGGGTAAAACCTTAAAGGATAAAGACATAATAGGTATATTTGATCTTGACACTGCAACAGTTTCTTCAGTAAGTAAAAATTTTATAAACCGCAAGGAAAAGGAAGGTCTTACGGAATACGCGGATTTTGATCTTCCGAGATCCTTTATTTTGTGTAAAGGAAAAAAAGGAAAAGAAAAAATCGTTCTCTCAAGAATATCCACTATAGGTCTTAAGGAAAGAGCTGAGGGAATGAAGGATTTTAATGTTGTTGAAGAATAAGGATAACGAAATAAACGTTAAGGTAAAGAGAGGCAAAGGGATGGAAAACGAAAAGAGAGGATACGACGACAGTCAAATACAGGTTCTTGAAGGACTTGAGGCGGTCAGAAAGAGACCGGGTATGTACATAGGTACAACCTCTATAAGAGGACTTCATCATCTTGTATACGAGATTGTGGATAACTCTATTGACGAGGCACTTGCCGGTGAATGTGATGAAATAAGAATAGTACTTCACGAGGATAACAGCGTTTCAGTAAGAGATGACGGACGAGGTATTCCCTCGGGTATGAATGAAAAGCTCGGTCTTCCGACTCTTGAGGTTATATATACGGTTTTGCACGCAGGAGGTAAGTTCGGCGGTGATGGATACAAAATAGCCGGCGGTCTTCACGGTGTAGGTGCTTCGGTTGTAAATGCTCTTTCAGAATGGCTTGAGGTTGAAAACTGCCGTGACGGAAAGAAATATACCGAAAGATTTGAAAGAGGAGCCGTTGCAAGACCTTTTAAGTGTGATGGAGAATCCGATAGGCACGGAGTTTACGTAAGGTTTAAGCCCGACCCCACTATTTTTGAGGAAATAGTTTTTGAATACGAAACACTTCTTACTAGAATGCGCGAGCAGTCCTTCCTTAACGCAGGTGTTAAAATAGTATTGGTTGATGAGCGTCCCGGGCAGGAGCGCGAGGAGGTCCTTCATTATGAGGGCGGAATTGTTTCCTTCGTAGAATATCTTAATAACGAAAAGCGCGGAACTCCGGTTCACCCCGAGGTCATTTATATGAAGGGCGAGGAAGGCGGCTCTATTGCCGAGGTCGCAATGCAGTATAATGACAGCTACAATGAAACCATAATTTCCTTTGCTAACAATATGTCAACGATAGAGGGTGGAACTCACGAAACCGGCTTTAAAACAGCTCTTACCCGCGCTATCAACGATTACGCGAGAAAAACCGGCGTAATAAAGGGTGACGACAAGGGTCTTTCGGGTGAAGATGTAAGAGAGGGTCTTGTTGCAATCATTTCCGTAAAGCTTACAGATGCGCAGTTTGAATCTCAAACCAAGGCAAAGCTCGGTAACAGTGAAATAAGAAAGCTTACCGATTCTATCGTTTATAATAAGCTTGCGGAGTTTCTTGAGGAAAATCCCGCATCGGCTAAGATGATAATTGAAAAGGCTTTGGCGGCAAACCGTGCGCGCGAGGCTGCAAGAAAGGCTCGCGAGCTTACGAGAAGAAAGAACGTTCTTGAGGTTTCAACCCTTCCCGGAAAGCTTGCCGACTGTAACGAGCGCGAAGCAAGACTTACCGAGGTTTATCTCGTTGAGGGAGACAGTGCGGGCGGATCTGCAAAGAACTGCCGCGACAGCCGCTTCCAGGCTATTCTTCCTCTTCGCGGTAAGGTTCTTAACGTTGAAAAATCAAGACTTGATAAGGTATATTCAAACACCTCGCTCATTCCCATTATACAAGCACTCGGATGCGGTATAGGAGAGGATTTTGATATAAGCAAGCTCCGTTACGGAAAAATAGTTCTTATGGCGGATGCCGATGTTGACGGATCTCATATAAGAGTACTTCTTTTAACCTTCCTTTTCCGCCATATGAGACCTCTTATCGAGCAGGGTCACGTTTATCTTGCACAGCCTCCGCTTTATAAGGTTTATAAGGGTAAGCAATTAAGATACGCCTTCTCCGAGGAAGAAAAGGACAGAGCAGTAATTGAGCTTGGTGTAAACGGAGTTCAGTCCGAGAGATATAAGGGTCTTGGAGAAATGGACCCCGAGCAGCTTTGGGAAACTACTATGAACCCCGAAACAAGAACTCTTCTTCAGGTTACTATCAATGATGCAATTGCATGCGACGAGATATTCTCGGTGCTTATGGGTGATATGGTAGAGCCCAGGCGTGAGTTTATTGCTAAGAATGCAAAGTTTGCTGAAAATCTTGACATCTAAGAAAAAGTCTTAAATATGTAAACTTATATTTACTAAAACAGACTAAAAGAAAGAACGGTTTATAAAATGGAACATTCATACAAGAGCCAGGATATAGAATTTCCTTTACAGAAAATTATAGGTAAGGACATGGAAAAAGAGGTCAGAACCTCGTTTATTGAGTATTCAATGAGCGTTATAACCTCTCGTGCCTTGCCAGACGTAAGGGATGGAATGAAGCCAGGCCAAAGAAGAATAATGTACGCAATGTACGAGGATAATCTGACTCACGATAAGCCTTTCAGAAAGTCTGCGACAACCGTCGGTAACGTGCTTGGTAGATACCATCCTCACGGAGACAGCGCGGTATACGGAACGATGGTAAGAATGGCGCAGGATTTCTCGTTGCGTTATCCTCTCGTTGAAGGACACGGAAACTTCGGTAACGTAGACGGTGACCCGCCCGCGGCATACCGTTATACCGAGGCAAGAATGTCGAGAATGGCAGACCATATGATGAGCGACATTGAGAAAAAGGTCGTTCCCATGGTCAGAAACTTTGATAACACCAGAGATGAGCCAACCGTACTCCCCTCGCGTTTTCCCAACCTTCTTGTAAACGGATCTGTCGGTATTGCCGTCGGTATGGCGACAAACATTCCCCCACACAATCTTGGCGAGGTAGTAGACGGAGTAGTTTACAGAATAGATAATCCCGAGTGCGGCGTAGATGAAATTATGGAATACATAAAAGGTCCCGATTTCCCGACTGCTGCTATCATATACGGCTCGCGCGGTATAAGAGAGGCTTATGAAACGGGTAAGGGAAAGGTCTACGTAAGAGCCCGCGGTGTTGTAGAAGACGAGCACAAGAGAATAATTTTCACAGAAATACCTTACATGGTAAATAAGTCTATGCTCGTTGAAAGCATTGCTAACCTCGTTAAGGATAAGAGAATAGAGGGTATAACCGCTCTGCGTGACGAATCGGGACGCGGAGGAATGAGAATTGTTGTTGAATATAAGCGTGATGCAAACGGCGAGGTAATTCTCAACCAGCTTTACAAGTATACTCAGCTTCAGGATACCTGCTCTATAAATATGCTTGTTATAGACGGCGGCGAGCCCAAAACGCTCTCCCTTCTTGAAATTCTTGATAAGTATATAGATTTCCAGAGAGAAATCATAGTAAAGAGAACGCAGTTCGACCTCGAAAAGGCTCAAAGAGAGATGCATATCCTCGAGGGATACAAGATAGCAACCGATAATATTGACGAGGTAATTTCGATTATCAAGACGAGTGAGTCTATTCCTAACGCGAAGGAAAGACTTACCGAGCGCTTCGGTCTTTCAGACGAGCAGGCTCAGGCGATAGTAGAGATGACTCTCGGTAAGCTTTCCGGTCTTGAAAGACAGAAGGTTGAGGACAGAATAGCAAAGCTTGAGGTAATAGTTTCCGAGCTTCAGTCTATACTTGCCGACAGCAAAAAGGTTGACGCAATACTCATCGAGGAGCTTTCCGAGATAAAGAGAAAATATGCGGATAAGCGTCGTTCGGAGCTCACCGAGGCTACCGAGGAGATAGATCTTGAGGACCTTATCGAAAGACATACCTGCGTAATAACAGTAAGCCACACGGGTTACAT
>JAEIGA010011749.1_pt1 | contig 13282 bp, 15 predicted proteins | sample 9270691 | NCBI WGS metagenome assembly JAEIGA01 (sample SAMN17057246, study PRJNA624740) | gut metagenome | biome: biome; isolation source: fecal sample | host: Bos grunniens | place: China: Xizang | collected 2019 | reverse complement strand
TCACTGGCACGTATGATAGCCCACATTACCTATTTAAGCGATGAATCAATGGACATCAAATTCGGACGCGGTCTCCAGGATAAGGATGAAATCAGTTATGATTTCACTGTTGATTTCCAAGTTGAAAGCTATTTGAAATATCAAGGAGAATCATTTGTAAAACGTTTTGACGCTAACAGTTATTTATATATCACAAAGGCGGTTGACCTGTTTGACCTTTCAGTCAATGACTCTTTGATTGAAGGATTTAAAGATGTCGAAGCAAAGATTGAAGTTATTTCTGTCGATTCCGATTGGCTGTATCCGACAGAACAGAGTACAGAAATCGTAACCGCATTGAACGCCAATGATGTTGAAGTGTCATTTTCAGAGATAAAATCCAATTATGGCCATGATGCATTTTTACTTGAAAAGGGGCAATTGAACTATATCTTTTCTAATTTCCTCTCAGACAACGTTGTCGAAGACCTGATGATGGAAGAGATTGCCACAATTAGAGAAACTGCCGACGTTGTTGAAGCGGCCAAATTGATGTTGGATAGGCATGTAACTCACATTCCGGTCGTGACTGATGACTATAAACTGATTGGTATCGTCACAAGCTGGGACTTGTCAAAGTCAATCGCGACCAATTCCAATCATTTGAAGGATATAATGACAACAACCGTCAAATACTGTAATGCAGGCGACACCATAGAGGAAGTCGCTCGTCAAATGCGCAAATTCGACATATCCTGTCTTCCGGTTGTTGATGAAGACATGAAAGTTTTAGGTCTAATCACAACAGACCAGATTAGTAATTTACTCAGTTAAATTACTTCTTTTTTTTTAATTTTTTTGGAGTCGTTAATATTTCACGAAGAGCTAAGTTTATAGATGGTGCTAAAAAGGCAATTCCGATTACATTGGGCTATGTTCCGATGGGTATAGGATATGCGGCCATCGCCATAAAGGCGGGAATGACTCCTCTGGAAACAATTTCAATGTCATTTTTGGTTTATGCCGGTGCGGGCCAGATCATTGCCGCAACAATGGTGCTTAACGGCGCTACTGCAATGGCGATTATCTTAACCAATTTTGTTGTCAATCTGAGATATTTCGTAATGTCAACATGCGTTCTGAATCAGGTTGAGGAGTCAAATACTCCTTTGAACATTTTGGCGGCTCATGTGACCGTTGATGAATCATTTGCAATGTTTTCACTGAGTGATGATTCAAGCATCTGGATTTATCTTGGAATCGCAATAACCGCATGGCTGAGCTGGTGTCTGGGAGCGGGAATAGGTGTTGTGCTTTTGGATTTGCTTCCTGTCATTGTCACAAACAGCTTTAACATTTCACTTTATGCATTGTTTGTAGCTATTCTGACTCCTGCAGTTAAGGAAAACAGACAGATTGCGCTTTTGGTTTTGATAACAGCCGTTTTGAACATAGTTTTAAGCCAAATTTTAGGAAATTGGTCCCTGATTGTATCCACACTTGCCGGCGCTGTTATTGGAATGTACATTGTTGATGACGAATACTTGCTTTCAGGTGATGCCTAATGGATTATATCATGGTTGTTATTTTGGGATGCGCTCTTGTGACATTCATACCAAGACTGATACCAGCATTATTCATAGATAAGTTAAATTTTTCACCTAAAGTGGAGAAATTCTTAAATTTAATTCCTTATACTGCTTTGGCGGCCCTGATATGCCCTGGAGTATTGACAGTTGACAATCAGTTATGGTATATCGGTTTAATCGGTGCGGTTGTAGCGGCGGGACTTGCCTGGAAAAAAGTTCCCCTTGGCGCTATTGTAATCCTAACAGTGGTAGTATTGATAACAGTTTATTCAATAGTTCCTTTCTTTTGAAATTATAGTTTAAGCAGTCTTAATATTGTCGGATGAAGATTCACTCTCATAGGTAGCAATTCTGGTATTTAGCAGTTTTCTAAGCACTAAAAGCATCACGCCAGCTTCAGTAATATTGCTTAGGGCAACTGATAAAAATATTGAAATGCTGCTTGAACCTAAGATATAGGTGATTATAAGTATTAAAGCTAAAAGTGAGACTAAATTAAATATGATGAAAATTAATGTATAAACACTTTTTTCAAGACCTAAAAAGATATAAGAACATCCCATGATTATAGGGAATGTTATTATGCAGATTATGATAAAAATTAATGTGTTTCTGAGTTCTGTTAAAACGAGATATTCGGTTGAAAAAATGCTTATGATTTGAGTGTGGAATATTGCAAGCGCTAATGCAATCACTATTGAAATAGCCAATCCGATCAATAATATTTTTTTTATAGTCTTTCTAAGTTCAATAAATCTTTTTGCACCAGCCAAATGCCCTGTTACAATACCCAATCCTTTAGAAATTCCTTGAACTGGGGTAAAGACTGTTGTTTGAATATTAATCATTATAATATATGTAAATACGGCAATTGGTGTTGCGTAAAGCTGAAGCGAATAGGTAATAAGCATTCCGATGAGGCTTAAAATGACACCGTTCAAAATAATTGGAATGGCCAATAGGATGATTTCTTTTAGAATTTTAGATTGGAATTTCATTCCTCTTAAGTTAATTTTCACAAGAGTATCTTTTCTGATTGTGTAGAGATAGTAAAATAAGATTAATGATATGGCACCCCCAATGATTGTTGCAAGGGCCGCTCCTATCATTCCCAATTTCAAGTAAAAAATTAATATTGGATCTAGAATAATATTTATGATATTTCCTACCGTAATGATTATGGTCGCTCTTTTTGTATCACCTTCACTGCCCAAAATGGCGGAAAAGTAATTGTTCATCATGATTATGATAATAAATCCGAGACAAGGTGCAGTATAGGCATATATCAAGTCATTATATTCTGCGATATTTGTCATTATGCAGACCGGCTCGATGAGGGGTATGGTGATTATTGGAAGGATAACCGAGAATAATAAAATTATAAGCAGTCCATGTTGGGCATATAAGTTTGTCTTTTCAAGTTCTTTTGCACCGAAAGCATTTGAAATTAAAACGTTGACTGCCCTGCCTATTCCATCTCCAACCTTATCTAGGGTGTAGATGAAATTTGCAATGTATCCCATGCATATGACCGCTGCAGAACCTAAACCACCAATCCAGAAAATATCAATAACGGTATATAGTGAATTTAAAAACAAGAGTATTATGATAGGTATGGACAGCAGTATTGTTGATTTTACTGGGTTTAATTGGATGTCATTTACATGTATGCTCATAATCTCTAAAGTAATATTTGAGGTTAATAAATTAAATACTATACGGTGTTTTCACAAAAAACATGATTTTCATGAATTGGTTCGGAGTTTATAAAAAGGAAAGATGTATTAGTTTGAAATATTTTGTAGTTCCAAACAGTTAAGGGAAAAAAGATTGAAAATGAGATGAATGTTATCTGCTTGGAACTGCTGTAACATTGAAATGTGTTAATGAAATGTTACATATGTTAAAGATGTATTACCTAATATATAAAGGTTTCGTTTTTATTTTCTTAAAATTAAATGATTTATATTCAATTAAATAATATTTTAAAGGCTTAAAATTAATTAATATAATCAAATTAATTTTTATATAATATTTATTTAAAATAAAGTTACATATTATCATTTTTATTAATTTAAAGTTTGTATTTTAATTATATTTAAAACAGTTAAGTTTATATACTATGTAATATAACATTAACATAAGTAATTAGTTTTTAACATAATTGCTTATAGTACTTAAATACTTTTGCAAAAGATACGATAATTTATGGGGATACAATGAGAACCATGATCAAATATTTAAGACAAGAACTCAAAATGAGCCAAAAAGAACTGGGTGATAAAGTTGGTGTGACCCGCCAAACGATTAACGCATTGGAAAACGGCAGGTATAACCCATCTTTATTTTTGGCATATGAAATTACCCAGGTTTTCAATAAAATGTTGTTTAAAGGAGATCGGGAGAAGTATTTCGTTATGGAAGAGATATTTATTTTCGATGATGATTACTATTAGGGAGATAAAAAATGATTTTAGATATATACAAGGATGCACTAGAATATTCAGCTAAAGACTGGATAAAATTAGTGATATTGGGAGTAATGTGCTTATTCAGCTTCTTGCTCCTTCCTGCTTTTCTGATTACAGGATATAATTATAGAGTTATCAACACAGCAGTACACGGGATTATCAACGGAAGGGATCCATTGCCAGACTTCGATGACTTGATAAGCATGTTCGTAGACGGGGTAAAGGTAGTTATTGTTCAAATTGCATATCTGATTGTACCGTTTATCATATTCATAATATTTGCACTTGCCGCAGGTCAGCTTAACGGAACTTTATCAGCTGCATTGATGCTTATAGGATGCTTAATCTCATTTGTTATTTTTGTGGTTGCAGAGTTGATGATTCAAATGGGAATATGCCACATGGCATACAATGACGGCGCATTTTCAAAAGCATTTGCACTAAGTGAAATAAAAGAAGTGATTGATGAAATCGGATGGTTCGAATGTCTTGTAACATTAATCGGATTAATTATCATAACATTAGTCATTTCATTTGTTGTAACTGCACTTATCGGAATAATATTTACAGCATTTGGAATTTCAGGTGCGGCATTGGGTGCTGATCCAAGCGGAATATTTTTATTGGGCGTATTCATTAATTCCGCAGTGGCAATGTTTATTGTTGGACCATATTTGAGCATATTCAATTCAAGGTCCATTGGATTATTATACACTATGCAAATTTAGGTGATTATCATGGCAAGCATAACAGACTGTGTTGTTGAAGGATTGAAATACCCTTTCAATGACATCAAAAAACTTTTGGGATTCGGTGCACTACTTGCATTAATGAGCGTATTATCAACATATATAGGATTCAAATCTTTTGATATTTACAGAGATATGATACATATGGCTGAAATGACAAACGGCACTGTTTCAAACATACCTTTTTCACAGTTGCCGGCCGGAGACATTAACATTGTACTTGCTTTGGCTGTTCTCAGCTTTATTGTTTCATTGTTCATATGGGGATATCAGTATGATATTCTAAAATTCTCAATAGACAAAAAATCAGACCTTCCGGGGTTCAGCGACATCATGGGAATGCTTACTAAAGGAATAAAATACTTTATCGTTACCGTAGCATACAATATAATTCCAATGCTCGTACTGGCAGGAGGAGTATTGCTTTTGAACGACTCATCAGCATTGCTATTTGTCATGCTGATTGCAGGTCTGCTGTTCATAATCGCATTTTTCCTTATAATCATGGCCCTGAACAATATGGTTGATCATGACAGCCTTAAAAAAGCATTTGACTTTAGGGAAATAACTGATAAGATAGCTAATCTCGGATGGGGAAAATACATAGGAATAATCATATTCACATTGATTGTAATGATGATTATCTCAGTTGCGGTAAGCTTTATATTGAGCTTTATAACCGTAGGATTTGCTGCAGCTATCAACAATCAGGCAGTAGTCATATCATTTGTCATTGCAATAATAGAAGGATTATTCATAGACTCCTATATGGCACTATTCTTCAATAGGGTCTGTGGATCAGTATATAGAGAAGCAATTAAATAGTTGGAATGTTTAAACACATTCTAATTACTTTTTTTTAATTATATTTGGGGAGATTTTTATCATGTTAGACTACGTTATCGAGACAAACAACTTGACAAAGAGATATTCCGGAAATATGGTAGTGGATTCTGTAAACATGCATGTTGAGAAAGGAAAGATCTACGGGTTGTTGGGCAAGAATGGAGCCGGAAAAACCACAACAATGTGCATGCTTTTAAATCTGACATATCCGAGCGACGGTGAGATATTCCTCTTTGGCAGTGATTCAAGAAAGCATTCGAAGGAGATATATTCTAAGATAGGTTCCATCATTGAAACTCCAGGTTTCTATGAAAATCTAACGGCATATGAAAACTTGAAAATCATTGCTAAATTAAGGGGGAACTATAATCCTTCAGATATTGAGTCAGTTCTTGAAATGGTTAACCTGCACCATGAAAAATCAAAAAAATTCAAGGATTTTTCACTGGGAATGAAACAACGCTTGGGAATAGCGGCGGCTATCATGCACAGTCCTGAACTTTTGATTTTAGATGAGCCGATTAACGGGCTTGATCCTTTCGGGATTAAGGAAATCCGGTCATTGCTTAAAAGGTTATCTAATGAATGGGGCATAACTATTCTGATTTCATCCCATATCCTAAGCGAAATAGAAAACATTGCAGATGTAATAGGCTTTATGGATGATGGAGTCTTGATTGAAGAGATTACACGCGAAGAGCTGTATGAAAGACTGGATAAGCATGTTGAATTTGAAGTTTCCAACACAGATTTGGCAGTAAAGATTTTTAAAGAACTGGAACTCAAAGAGAATGAGGATTTCACAGTCAGCGAAAATGGAATTTGCCTGTATACTCATCTGGAGTTAAGGGATAAATTCAATGCGTTATTTGTTCGGGCAGGAATGGACGTGGGAAAAGTAAACCTGTGCGAAGAAAATCTGGAGGAGTTCTTCACCAGATTCATATCAAACAATTGAGGTGATTTGATGTTGACATTTATTGAAATGGAGTTTTTAAAGCTCAAAAGATCAAGAATATTTCTGTTAAGTTTAATGGGAGCTATTCTCCCGCCATTGCTTATGTTTATAGCTGTCACATCTTTTGATGAGGGGAATACTTTTGAAATGCTGTTCAGAAATGTGAATATGTATATGTCTGCAATGTTTGCAATCATGATTTTTGCGATAATCATATCATACCTCTTCGGAAGGGAATACAACGAGCATACTCTTAAGACAATGCTGACCATTCCAGTGTCAAGGGAAAAATTCCTGGCAAGCAAATATGTCATGTTTTTGACATGGATCATGATTCTAACAGTAGTGACAAGCATATCAACACTAATATTTGGCTTTATTGCAGGTCTTGATGGATTTAGCTTAAAACTGTTTATTGATAGCTTTGCGCAGCTTCTATATGCTAATATGCTATTGTTTTTAACATTCTCTCCGTTTGTATTCGTTTCATTATTCATTACAAATATGGTTCCCGCAATGGTTGGCGGAGCGGGATTGACATTGGTGAATCTGATGGTTTACGGACAGAACTGGGCTCCGTATGTGCCGTGGGTATGCCCATATCTGATTGCATCCGGTGAAATAGCTGAATATAGTGCTGGCATTGGTGTTTCTTATGCCATTATTCTAGTCACTTTCATAATAGGTCTTGCGATTTCATATCTATATTTTACCAGAGCCGATGTTTCGCTTTAGATTTTACTTTTCAAATGCTCTTAAAGTAAATTTAAATATAATCCTATAGAAATAGTAGATATGGTGATATTAATGAATGACTTTGAAAATCAGAAATTCTGCCAATCATGTGCAATGCCACTAGCAGGCGATGAACTCTTTGGAACCAATGCAGATGGAACCAAAAACGAAGATTACTGCATCTACTGCTTTAAAGATGGTGAATTCACTTCAGACATGTCAATGGATGAAATGATGAATTTCTGCATCGATAAAATGGTTGAAGTTCATCCGGAATTTGATAAGGATGAAGCCAGTGCAATGATGAGAGAAGTATTTCCTAAACTGAAAAGATGGGCGAATGAGTAGTTCCATCATTTTTCTCTTTTTTTTTTAATTAAATTTTAAGTATTATTACTTTTTAATATTATATCATGTGTTCAATTGTTGGCCTGCAAGGTAATTTTAAAGGAAATGATATTGTCAAAATGCTTAAAACCTCAAAATACAGAGGTCCTGACTCATCAGGTCTTTTTTTAGATGAAATTTATACAGACATAAATCTGGATGAATTCATTGACGATAACAATTATGACATAGCCTTCGGCCATAATCTGCTTTCAATTTATGATTTGGAAGACAGACAATCAAAGCCGCAGCCGGTATCAAATGATAATCTTACTTTGGTTTTCAATGGGGAAATCTATAATTTCAAGACAATTACAAATCTGCTTTCTAAAGTGGGTGTGGAAAAGAAGATTACCTCAGATGCTGAAGCCCTGCTTTATCTGATTGACTTTTACAACAAGGAAGATTTAGTCAAAGCTATTCAAATGGCAACCAAACTGATTGATGGTGATTATGCCTTTGCCATTTGGGATGGTGAAAACCTGGCTATTGCAAGAGATCCGTTAGGGGTCAAGCCATTATTTTACTCACAAAAGGGTGGACTGAATGGTTTTGCATCAACAAGAAATTCATTAAGGGAAGTCGGCTTTGATGAAATTGAAACCTTGAAGCCGGAACACATCCTATTTAACTGGCAGGATATAGCTCCTGCACAGCCGATTTATGAAAAAGTCTTTGAAGGTGACGTAGCCAAGATAGACAAGATGTTAAGGTTAAGCCTTATTAAAAGAGTTGAAGGATTAAGGGAGCTTGGTGTAATATTTTCAGGGGGCCTTGACAGTTCATATCTTGCACTGCTTTTGAAGGAGATTTCAGAAAATGTTCCTCTAAAAATCAAACTTTATGCAGTCGGTGCCAAAGACTCAAAAGATGTGGAAGCGGCAATATATGCTTCAAAATTCCTCAATCTGGATTTGGAAATCTGTGAAGTTACAGAGGAATTGGTTCGCGAAGCCTTGCCTGACGTTGTAAATGCAATCGGCGATGACAATCTAATGAAAGTGGGAGTCGGCCTTACAACCTATTTTGCAACTAAAATGGTGGCGGAAGATGGCATTAGGGTAGCCATTTCAGGTCAAGGTGCCGATGAGCTATTTGGAGGATATAAAAGATATGTCCAAAGCTTCGTTGACGGAACGCTAAATTATGATTTGAGAAAGGACATCTCAGACATGTATCATGTCAATTTGGAAAGGGATGATGCATGCTCCATGCTTAACGGTGTTGAGTTGAGATTGCCGTTTTTGGACAAGACTCTTGTTGAGCTGGTATTGAACATTCCTGATAACAAAAAGATTGTTTCAATGCATGATGATATGAGAAAAAGCATTTTAAGGAAATTGGCATTCGAGGAAGGTCTTGACTATGAAATAGCTTATAGGCCTAAAAAGGCCGCCCAATATGGGACAGGCATAGATAAGATCTTAAGGAAGAAAATCATAAAGGATACTGATATTTCCCAATATTTAAAATAATCAATTCTATTTTTTTTCACTTGTTTTTTTCAAAATATCTTTAACTTTATTAATATTAAGAAACATAATAATTATATTATTAATTAATAGGAGTTTTTATTTTATGACAATCGAAAAAGATGCAGAGGATATTATTGAAAAATTCTCAAAAATTTTGGAGGATATTCCGGATTCTGATGAAACCTGGTATATTACCGATAATTTAAATTTAACCCGTAATGATGAATCTCAAGAGAAAAACCCTGAAAAAATTTTAAGAAATGCTAATATTGATAAAGACGGAAATCTCATTGTTAAAAGAGCAGATTGGACAAATTAAGGGTGATTTATATGAGAGTAAATTTAGTTCTAGAGCTTGCAGATACTCCGGGACAATTAGTTAAAGTATTAGAACCAATAAGCACTCTTGGTGCTAATTTAGTAACTGTTATCCACAAAAGGGACTATAAAAATGAGGCAGGTATGGTTCCGGTTCAACTCACTTTGGAAGGGGAACATGAAGACCTTAAAAGTGTAGTGAATAAGTTTGAAGAGTTAGGATTCTCAATTATTGAAATGGATGGTGTTGTCAAAAAGGAAAAAATAACCACTATCCTCTTTGGCCATATTGTCGACCAGGATTTAAGGGACACTATGGATAGAATCAACGAACTTGATGGTGTTGAAATCGTTGCATTTGATATTAAACTAAACGGTGAGGATAAATCCACCGCATTGATTAATATTGAAGCTGATATTGGCAATAAACAGATAGTATTTAACAAAATTGCAGAAATTGCCGAAGAAAAGGAATTACTAGTGATTAATGAAGTTTAAGTGATTATTATGGATGAATGTAAAGTCATTATCATGGGATTTGGTTCAGTAGGTCAAGGTGTAGCTAATGCAATTTCCATGAAAAAGGATTTAATTAAAGATAAAACAGGCGTTGCAGTAAAAGTTGTTGCTGCAGCAGACTCATCTTCATCTGCAATCTCACAAGATGGTCTAGATGAAGAATTACTTGTAAAAACTAAAAAAGAAGAAGGAAAATTATCAGCATATCCTGAGTTTGGAAGCGATAAAAGCGGTGAAGATGTTTTGGATGCCGTCGAATATGATTGTCTTATAGAAGCAACTCCTACCAATATTGTTGATGCGGAGCCGGCATTTTCATTAACTCTTAAAGCATTCGAACAAGGCAAAGATGTTGTGACATCAAATAAAGGACATCTCGCTCTCAAATTTAAAGAAGTAGTCGGAGCAGCTGAGAAAGCAGGCGTTGAATTCAAATATGAAGCCAGTGTCGGCGGATCAATGCCAATCATTAATTTCACAAGAGATACATTGGCATCATGTGAAATCCAATCAATTAAGGGTATCCTGAACGGTACCACAAACTATATTTTATCAAGAATGACTTCAGAAGGTTCAGAGTATGAAGTTATTTTAAAGGAATCACAGGAATTGGGTATTGCAGAAACTGACCCAACTCAGGATGTTGAAGGTATTGATGCGGCATGCAAAACCGTAATTTTGGCAAATTCCCTTTTAGGAATCGATGCAACATACAGTGACGTTAAAGTGGAAGGTATTTCAAGCATCAATTCTGAAGCTATCGAGCTTGCCAAAAGGGATGACTATCTAATCAAATTGATAGCTGAAGTATCTCCTGATAACCTGCAGGTATCTCCTCGTTTGGTTAAAAGGGGAAGTTCCTACGATGTAAGCGGAACCTTGAACATGGCCACAATCAAAACAGACTTGGCCGATGAGGTATCTGTGATTGGACTTGGAGCAGGTTCCCTTGAAACTGCTTCTGCGATGTTGACTGATTTAATTAGTATTTTAAAGAATAAAAACTAATTAAATTCTTTTTTTATTTTTATTTGATAATATGAAATATGTAATTTTTATCCCTGACGGGTCAAGCGATTATCCTTTGGATGAACTGGATGGTAAAACTCCTTTGATGGTAGCCAATACTCCGAATATAGATAAGTTGGCTCGCGGAGGTTTCGGTGGTTTTACAAACAACGTTCCTGAACAGTATACTCCTGGTTCTGATGTAGCTAACATGAGCATTTTCGGTTTCAACCCTGCATGTTACTATACAGGCAGAGGACCTCTTGAAGCGGGCAGTGAAGGCATTCCAGCAACCCCATGCGATGTTATATTCAGGTGCAATACCATATATAGCGAAGATGGTGAAATGGATGACTTTAATGCAGGACACATCTCCACCGAAGAGGCCGATGAGCTAATGAAAGGATTAAATGAGTACTTTACAAGCAAATATCCTGATTTTAAGGGTAAATTCTACACCGGTGTAAGCTACAGACATCTGTTTATCTACTCATGTGACAGCGTGGAAGATGCAGAGATTCTATCAGGCATTCAAACAATCCCTCCTCATGACATGGTGGGAGAAAAGCTTGTTGACAATTTATTCGGCGACTGTGAACTGGCCCAGGAAATTCAGCAGATCATGTTCGAGTCAAAAGAGTATCTTAAGGATGCTGAAGTAAATAAGAAAAGGGAAATACCGGCCAATATGGTATGGCTATGGAGTCAGGGCGTAAAACCGAAATTGCCTAACTTTGAAGAGACTTATGGAATAACTGCCTCAGTGATTACTGGTGTTGATTTGCTTAAAGGTATCGGAAACTTTGCAGGAATGAACATTGTTGACGTGCCAGGAGCTACAGGATACTTCGACACCGATTACAAGCAGAAAGGGGAATATGGTATTGAGGCATTGAAGGAAACCGATTTATTGTTGATTCATGTTGAAGCTCCTGATGAAGCGGGTCATGCTCAAAACATCGAAGAAAAAATCAAAGCTATTGAAAGGATTGACGAGTTTGTTGTCGGCCCTATCATAGACAGTCTTGAAGGCGAAGACTTCAGGGTGGCTATTCTGCCTGACCATCCGACACCTATTGATGTCGGAACCCATACACGTGATGATGTGCCTTTAGTAATCTATGATTCTGGCCGCGAAGGTGACGAGTGCGAATCATTTGATGAGGAAGGAGTTAAAAAAGGTTCACTTGAATTTAAAAAAGGACATTTCTTAGTTCAAAGATTGATTGATGGAGATTATTAAAATGAAAGTATTATTAGTAAATGGAAGCCCAAACAAAAACGGCTGTACCTACACAGCACTCACTGAAGTTGAAAAAACTTTAAATGAGGAAGGAATTGAAACAGAAATATTCTGGATTAAAACAAAACCTATAACAGGATGCATTGCCTGTTGGAAATGCGGTGAGAAAGGAAAATGCACATTCGACAAGGATGTTGTAAATGAGTTTGTTGAAAAGGCATATGATGCCGATGCATTCGTATTCGGATCACCGGTCTATTATGCAGGTGCAAACGGATCCATGATTTCATTTTTGGACAGGGCGTTCTACTCAAACTCCAACGGGGACAATGCAAAGGCATTTAAACATAAACCTGGAGCAGTAGTATGTTCTGCAAGAAGAGCAGGTACAACCGCAACTTATGACCAGCTAATCAAATATTTGGGAATTTCTCAAATGCCAATCATTTCATCTTATTATTGGAATATGGTTCACGGAAACACTCCTGATGAAGTACGTCAAGATAAAGAGGGATTATCTACAATGTGGCAATTAGGCCGCAACATGGCATATTTCTTGAAATGTCTTGAAGCAGGTGCTGAGAAAGGTCTAACCCTTAATGAAGTGCCTAAAGACCGTACAAACTTTATAAGGTAATGCTTTTACCTTAAATTCTTTTTTTTTAGTTGAGGATAAATGTCCTCACATTTTCATATTTAAACAGATTCACATCATCCAAGAGGTTTGATTGCAACGATTAATAATAAATATTTTTAAATACATATCATAAACTAATTATTTGGAATTATTTTTGATATCATGAACGTGACTAATTTATTTAAAACTCCTGAAGGATATATTTACTCGAATAGGGCATTGATGGCATTGTTTATTCCTCTTTTAATAGAATATGGTTTGGAATTCTTTGTAGGATTGGCTGATTCCATCATGGTTGCATCACTGGGTGAAGCCGCTATTTCGGGAGTTTCTTTGGTCGACTTTATAGTTCAGCTGCTTATCTTTTC
>JAEIGA010011748.1_pt1 | contig 13282 bp, 9 predicted proteins | sample 9270691 | NCBI WGS metagenome assembly JAEIGA01 (sample SAMN17057246, study PRJNA624740) | gut metagenome | biome: biome; isolation source: fecal sample | host: Bos grunniens | place: China: Xizang | collected 2019 | reverse complement strand
GTTCATCTGCATAGGTGAGTCGTCGGGCCTTGTCTGTTTCGAGCAAGCCGCAGTCAGAAGCAATAGCAAGATATATGTTAGCTTCTTCATTTCCTGCAAATGTGTTATTATGGTTCTAGAGTTACGGTCACGGTGTAGTTGCAGTTGTAGTACATGTTATAGTCTGGATCTGCATCGGACAGGGGACCGTTTGTTATCATGCTGTTATATTCAGTTCCGTCTTCTGTGGTCAGTGTTATTTTGGTGGCCTTTTCCGGTCCATGGCAGAAATTGGCCGCCCAATAGAAATAAATGGTTGCATTGCTTCCAGGTTCCAGCCCCAGAGCAAATGTGTTGGCTGCTTCCTTGGTGCAATATGCATGGTCTGGAAGCTGAGGTGCAGAAATCTGAGGGAAATAATATGTCTTAGCTGCCGCATCAGTAAACTTCAGCTTGACCAATTTGCTGTCTGTTTTGTTTACCATGTTGAGGTTTACCCTGCAGAGCATTCTTCCTAATGTAATGTTGAGATTCTCGCCCATTGTCTGCTGGCTTCCACCTCCAATGGTTCCCTCCCAGTATCCGAACATCGGTATTGCTGCAGGCTTTGTATTGGTATTGATATCGTGCAGCAGTTCGCTCATATCAAGGAGCGTGTTCTTGAACTGCGGAAGGTTGTCCGGCAGACTGGCCTGAAGTGCCGCTACATTGAAATATGTCTTAGTCGGGGTGTTGACTTTGTTGAGATTTGCCAAAAGGCAGATGGTACTCTTTCCGCTCATCACCTGTGCCTGAAGTGTCACGAATCTCGCTCCATCTTCTCCGTCGGTACGGTAGAATTTGTCCACTCCTGTATATAGAACTCCACGCTCACTGAACTGGATGACCCACACATCGTGTATAAGATTTTCAATGTCCGGAATAAGCGGGGTGTTGGCTTTCATGTCTGGGTCGCCGCTCAGGGTTTCTGCATTCAGGCTGATGTTGACTGTAGTCAGCTGCGGCACCTCATCCACCGATGGGTGCTCTACCTTTTCCTGGCATGATGCAAATGCGACAAGAGCCAATATGTATGTAATCAGTCTTTTCATTTTTTAGGTACGATTGTCAATGATGTGTTCTGCCAGTTTACTACGGTGAGATTTCCGTTCACACCGGCCCTGAGATTAAAATTATAAGAGTGTGCGCCCTCAAGTATGATTCCGTTCAGTGTCGCGACATACTGTGTCGGAATGCCGTTTACAGCCATGTTGATGAGAATGAAGATATATGTCCTTCTTACGTCCAGCGGAAGGATATATGCATCACCGATGATCTTATCATCTTGAATCTCAAATTCTTGGATCTTGTACCAATGCTCTCCGTCGTCAATCGATTCCATCTGAAGGACTTCCATATAGTCCTCCTGTGTCCAGTCAAGCGGGAAGAGGGAACCCTTGTCCTGCACTCCGGCCACTTCGATTCCTGCGTGCATCATCTCGATCGAGTGTACATTCTCGCCCTTTCCTATCTCGAAATGAAGGCGTGCAGTCTGATTGATCATAGGCTGCAGGTCGATGTATGTAACCTTCTGCGCACTCATTTCCAAGGTCACGTCCTTGCTGGCCGTCTGGGTATATCGTGGGTCATTCGTACATGCCCAGATACCGTTTCGCAGGTTTACCTTAAGGTCATCCTTCCTCACATCGAGTGCCGGATATATGCTCTTGAATTTATAAGTCGCACCAGGTTCGAGATAAAGCGGGTTTGCCTCCTGATCCGGAACCGCACTCATCCATTCGGTGCCTCCTTCATCGGTGTACTCTCTTATTCCGCACGGATAAAGTCCAACATAGCTGTTGGCGTTTCTTACAACGTAGGGCTTGATGGTTGGAGTCTCGTAATTTCCCTCGCCTGTTTTTTTAGCATAGCTCAGCCAGATGGTCGATCCTACCGGAAGATTTTTGATCAGATGGTCGTATGGAGCGAGTGTAGTGCTTTCGGCTTTTGTATCTGGCATGCCATTGTAAAATGTCGGCATGTTTATGCGCACCTCCACCATACCCTCAGGTATGTTGCTGCCAGTTTCCTCCTCCTTAGAGCAGGAAACGACAAGTAAAAGGCAAAGAAATATATATTGTAAATGCTTCATCTCTAATCAATTGCGTTAATGTCGCGGACGCATCTTATCTGGTCTCCGAGCGAACGGCGGCTGTTTGGCTGGATACTCAACTGGTAGTCAGTAGTACTGAGGTACTGAACATAGCTGAATCCGTTGTTCGATGAATTTACAATACCAGTAGGATTAGAGTCAGCTGTACGGATAACAGTACCAAATCCGAACGAACGAAGGTCTGGATGAACGGTCTCCGCTGTTCCGTCTGTATCTGGCACTATAAATCCACATGCCGGATATTTGATAATCTCGATAGGATTTGCCCACATTGTGGTTTCTTTGCTGGTGGCATTGATCTTACCATCCAGATAAGCACTTAAGTCTTTATCTGCCGATGTCGCACCATAACGTGCAATTGAGAAATATCGTTTGTTGTTCAGTCCGTCGTTGGTGTAATGCGACATGATGCGGAGTCTATATGCATTATTGGTTCCTTTATTTTTAAGGATATAGCATACATGGTGACCGTCAGTAGTCTTTCCATATCTGATGTCTTCAGTGTCTGTTACTAGTGTGGTAGGGTAGTTGACTGCAGTTGTATAGTTTACATTATCCCAGTTGATCTCCGCGGTTGGCATCAGCGTCAAAAGATCTTCTTTCGAAGGAAGTCTCCATCCCTTAGGGCATGGATCATATTCTGGCGCTTCCGGTTGCCAGTAGTATCTTCCACAACTGTTGTCGAATGTCCATACTGTAGGCTTTTGAAGGTTTGTCTCAGTGCCAGGCTCTTTTGTTCCGAAACCGAACTTATAGAGTTCGCTTATCTGCGCAGCATTCAGGCCGGTGTATGCACTGATACGGTCCGGGCTCCTTACTAGTTCATGACTCTTGTTGACAACATCGTCACCAGTACCGTTCGGATCATTTGGCTCAACGTATTTTACTCCGTACACCTTCTGTCCAAGATGGTCATAGGTGTAGATGCATTCTACGGCATTACGAATAAGTTTTGTTCTATCTGCATCAGAAACATTAGCCCATGCAATTCCGGTATTTCTTACATTTCCTTCACTGACAAGAAGGTTTATCTTTCTTGTATAATAATTGTCATTATTATCATAGTAATATATGTTTTCAGAGCCACCGTTTTTGTCGCTGTATTTCATCACATACACTGTAGTGTTTGCAAAATTTACATTGCTGCTCTTAGTGCCTCCATCTCCAGTGTATGCCTTAAACTTCTCAATATCAAGAATAAAAGGAATATTTCTTCCGAACTGGAAGTAGTGACCGATAGTGTTGTACCAATCATTCTCATAGTCCGCGCTGAGTGCTCCTAAGTTACGGTCCATCCACATCAGGTTGCCGAATGTGACAGGCTGACCCAGGTATGTGTAAGGGATCTCTTCGATCCAGTCGTATACTTTGGGAAGGATGGTCACAACAAGGATGTCATCATTGGATATGATTACCGACAGCGTGTATCTGTGATTCTGTTCAAAAAGGAACGGCTCCTCACCGTCAGGCTTGAGTATCTGGCATGATGCGGTTATCTCATTTACGCCTGCCTCGTCCAATGTGTAGACGATTTCCACACCGACAGGCTCATTGATCTCATTGTTTGGGAAGATCAGCATTTCGGCATTTTGACCGGACTCGTCCTTCAGCATTGTTGAAGTCGTGGTGAGCTCCACATCGGATTGTGTGAACATCCTATCGACAGGACTTCCGCCAAGGGTCCATGAGCCGTTTATGATGTCAAGAGTACCTTCTGCGCGAGTGTTTTTAAGCGTGATCTTCTTGATCTTGGCATATTTAAGCTCTTCCTTATCATCCTGCTTGCTGACTTCGATCTGAATCTTGCTGAGCGCATGGATGAAATTCATCTGCAGCATGCCGCTTGTCTGAGTGCAGTTTTTCAGATTGTTCGAGTACATCAGATCATCTAGGGTATTATCAACCATGTTGAGACTTATGACAGGACTGCTGCCTCGGGGTGCTATGTCGTTGGGATAGTCGCTGTCTGCGCTGCCGGTGCTGCAGATCGTAGCGCCGTAGAAATCGTATATGTTATCCTGGAAATTGATTTCAGGCCCATAATTGATGAAGTGATCCTCGGTTTCGTAGCTCTGTGCCTTGTCGAGGACGGCATTGGTCCAGTCATACTCAGCCTCAGCCGACACTCCATAAAGAAGATATCTGGTACCTGCCGGAAAATCTTCATATTCAAGTCCGGCCTTGGTTATCATTCTGGCGTTGCTGGCACAGAAGGTGATGCGGCCTTCCTTTCCGGGTTCGTCTATGGAATCCGGAAGAAGATCCGAGCAGGAACAAAGAATGATACCTGCCAGCAACGTCAAATATGTGAGAAATGATTTCATCTATATGTCTGCCTTAAAATGGAAGAGGAATCTTTCCTCCGTCCTGCCATTTTGCTTTTTTACCGGTTACGACAAAGGAGTCGTATAATATTGTTATGTTGATGTCATACTCATCTCCCTCCAGCAGGGTGATGTTCGATCCATTGTATTGAAAATCCAAGGTCATCGGTTCGGTGGTTCTGATGATTTCGTACGAATCAAATGTGACAGATTCGGACATCTCGACCTCCAGATAAAAAGTTATGTCATTCTGGTCGGGCCTTATATAGACAGAACCAAGTTCGCGCATACTGATTTCATTAGGGTCCAGCTGATCCGGATTCGGATCCTGCAGTGTTATCCGGTAGGTTTCGTCCTGCACAATCTCATTTTCGACATATCTTCCGTCTTGCCATTTGAATGAACTGATGCACTGGTCCTTTCCCGGAATGATGACCCTCGCATTTCTCAGGTATTTGTTCTTCGCCATATCGCTTCCCATCTTGGCAGCAAAATTCACCTTGCTCTGGGCATGAATGAATTCAAGTGGCTCCTTTGGCTTCTTGGTCTCGAAATGCTCGCTGGCTTTTCCGGTAATATGCTCAGGAGCGACCATTACATCCAGCAGTCCGATCTGGTCTTCCGGCACGCTCAGCACGCTCCAGTCTGCATATCCTTCATCCTCATTTACAATCAAAGTCGAAGGGAAGTAGCCGGTACAGCAGACGGTCTGATCATTTTCAGGATATTTCTTTCCGGTATTGTATGTCTGTTTGTCAGGGTTGTATGTATCAATGCCGGAATAAGGCCATGCGACCAGGTATGGCTGTGCTGCTGGACTCTCGGATATTGCAGTAAAATCCGTATCCAGCCAGAAAAGGAATACAGGAGTATCCGAGCCGAAATCTGCCGGAGACTTGGTCATGGCGTTCATCTGCATAGGTGAGTCGTCGGGCCTTGTCTGTTTCGAGCAAGCCGCAGTCAGAATCAACAGCGATATGTATATAAGTCTCTTCATCTCCGCTTATTTCTCCTTTGGTTTTATAATGACTTCCTGTGAACCTCTCTGCACCCAAGGAATTGTTTCTGAATTGACTCTTATGTAGTCATCCCACGGAATCGGAGAGCCCGGTTGAGATATATGGTCTATCGAAAGAATGTAATAGTGGTCTCGCTGCACTCCCCATGACTCGTGTCCGTTGTATGTCATCTTAAGGTCGCTCGCGGTACCATCCACGAATGTGTTGAAGTAGCTCCATCCGCCTTCGTAGCATGTGAAATCCTCTTCTTTCAGCCCTTCTTCCTTCATCTTTCTCACTACTCCTGTCCATGCGTAATAGATTGTCTGGCCATTCACAGTCCTGGTCCAGTACGTACCGGTGCTGTGTTCTCCACTTCCATTTATGGTACTTCCACTATTTGGAATAAAGATTACGGATAGTGCTCTATCCAGAGTTTCACAAGGGGTATTATCGTTATATCCTCCAACAAAGAATCTTGGAATGAACCTCACTGCCATGACAACATGTGTTGTTGCGACTCTTGCGGCCTCATCCTGCAATATTCCGCTGAGTCCCATGTTGTTATATGCGGTGTTTTCCAAGCAGTAGAGTCCTTCTGTATAGTGATTCTCAGAGTTTCCTTCTCCCACCTTTCGCTCGTCATAAGGTAGAGGTGTGGCGCTGAATCTCTCATCAAAGAGCCTTGCCATGATTTCCTCAGGAGTCCATGAATCGAACTGCTGGGCATGTCCTGCAGCAGGGCCGAAGGTGCCGGCATTTGATGTGACCCACGAACCGAGCTCCCAGTTTGGGTCGATATTGACGTCGTAGGCGTCGTCTACATGCTTGTTGATGAATGTGTGTCTGTTTGTTACATTGAGGGTGTATTTGATCTTGTCTGTCTCCACCCATCCTTTGCCTCCTGTAGCCACCAGTCCCGGCTCTCCTTCCTTTACGGTCAGAAGCACTTTTGCTGTCAGGCGCTCAAGATTTGCGTTGAGGTAATATTCGGATACCCGTTCGTCGATTTCGATTCGGGTCGACTGGTTTTTCTGATTGATCATCTGGCCGAACATGGCGATGTCGGTACCCTCGCCCGAGTGTGTCGGGTCCGGTGTCATGATCATGTTTACAGCCGGTCCCTCACCATTCAATGAGAGCGGCTTGTTCTGAATGAAGGCCTGGATGTGCTCTTCCTTCAGGTTTGCACCTACATATACGTGCTTTGCACCGGTTTCAACTTCGATGTACTGTCTGAGGACGTATATGCCGTTATGGAATTCAATAGGGTCGATCTCGGTGCTGAAGTATTCGACCGAATTGTAGTTTTCAGAACCATCCGCGTTCAAGTCCACGAGAAATACGGTCAGCCTCTTCACAGCGGCCTCGTTTCGTGAGAAAGTGAGGTCGTCATATTCGAGAGCTGCTCGTGTTTGGATGCTTGCGTCAGGATGGGCGATGGTCAAGCTGAGCGTAACTGTCTGTCTTACCTTGCATTCTGGTGCAAGGACGTCATCTGACCATACCAGGGCGCATGAGGCAACAGTGTGGCAGACCATGGAGAAAATCCACAGCCTGATCAAAGTCCATATGCAGCCTTTAATTTGCATCTTTTACAGTTCAGTGTCGTTTATTCTGACAGTCCAGTCATTTACAACAATATGGGTGTTGATCCATCTGTGTCCCGGATCGAGGAAGAACACCACAGACCAGTCGCTTTCGCGGTCAAGGTATTCCTGGGCACCCATTTCATCATATTTCTGGCTCTTGAGCAGGAGAAGATAGCTGGTCAACGGGATGTTGATGACCACCTCGTCTTTTTCAACATTTCTGATGACAAGTTTCGGAGAAGTTGCTGTTGTCAGGCGTGATGTTGAGAACTCGGCGAATGCCGCATAGACCGGTGTCTGACCATCTTCAGCAGAACCTACAGTTGCCTCTCCGGTTGTGAAAGGAAGATAGGTTATATCTCCTTTTGAGACAATGTTGTTCTGGTGGTCCATATATGAGTTGTCGTCGACAATCTCGTATGTGAACATGTCAGAGTTTATCGGGTCGCCGTTCAGCTGCTGCAGAACGATGCGGATGTTGTTGGTGTTTTTGGTCAGGTAGATCTTCTCCTGACTAACCTTATTCTCTGATACGTTGAAACTGTGCACTCCGTGGAAGAAATCGTGCTTTGCATCGTCTGAGACAAAGTCATCATGCTCCATCTCGGCATAGAGAGAGCTGATGTGGCCGGATGATTTTGTTTCGAACTGTGCAATGTTGAATGAACTTTCTTCGCAAGGATGTCCTCCGTATGCCACCAAAGTGTAATCTCCCGGCTCCAGCTCGAGGGTCATGCGGTAGTCTTCGTCCTTCAGGGCGTCTGAAGTCTCCTCGATTGTGGTAAGGTAGTTTCCGTCCTGATCGAAGACCAATAGGGACACGCAGTGTACCTTTGTGTTGAAGGCATCCGCGAACTCCATATTGAGATCGTAGATGAATTGGAGTGAGAGCCCCTGCGGACAGTCCTCCTGATCCATCCAGACCATGCTGCATGAATTTAAACCCACCACCAGGCTGAGGCAGCAAAGCCCCAGCCTAATGATAGGATTAATAATTACACGTTTGATATTCATCATTGATTATTGATTACCAACCGATATGGTTAACACGTACAACCCAAGGAACTACCTTGACAGAAACGCCGAAGTAGTATTCGCCTGATTCGTCAGGATCACCAGGTTCGATTGGGTCTGGATCTGGGGTACCCGGAGTAGGATGACCGAGCTTGGTAATGTAATCAACGCAGAGCTTGTAGACGTTGTTACGAACTACAGCGAACTCCATTGCGCCCATATCCTTGTTGTCCTTGTTGTCGTTGTGACGGTTCCAGTAGTAGTAGTAAGCATAGTACTTACCATCCTCAGCAGAATATCTTGTGAAGCCTGCTGCAGCGAGAGCTGCGTGTTCATCATCCTCGATAGTATTACCGAACTTTTCAAAATAGTACTTGAGGACCTCTGAAGTCTCTGAAGCAGCAACAACGTTAGCCCATACACCATAAAGCTTGCCGTCAAACATATAGATGTCTGCACCATCAGCTGTTGTTATAATACCATTAATGCCGTTATCAGTAATCTGACCCTTGAACACAACACCTGTAGACATACCGTTGACCTGTGAGTTTTCGTCAGGAAGAGTGTTCTCCTTTACATAGCCAAAGATATTGTAGCCTGCGTAGTTATGATTTGGTGTTTGCTCTATTCCAGTTGCTCCGCCTGCTGTACCAGTCCAATTGTCCTCCTCAGAAAGCTCGATGAGCTCCTTCCATGGCCATTCTGTATAATCAGAAGTTAGGTGGTAGTCGAAGTTCTCAGCAACGCCGCTATAAACCTTAGAAGTAAATGCTGCTGACTTTGCATCCCAGTCTGTATCTACAACGTAGTTAGAGGCGATTTCTGGATATCCAACAACCACGTCTCCATCGTTGCCTGACTTTGTTGCGTGACGAAGAAGGTAGAACTCCTTGCTCTGGTTGATGATGGCAGCATGAGTCAAAGTCACAGTAATGCCAGCATTCTCACCTGTGAGCTCATATACATTGTTAGTCTTTGTCGCCATGTAGTCGAAACGTGCCATTGAACGCTCAACGAAGTGAGAACCAAGTTCAGCAGGATTTGCAGGATCAGTACTTAGTGCAGGTAGTGTTACCCTCTCTGGTATATATGCATTGGTCATCCAGAATTTGTCTTTATTCGTCATGTTCGCTATGCTCTCGCTTGATACATAGTGAAGGTCCTGAGGTGCACTGCAGTTTGCATAGATATAAACATCATATTCTTCATTAGCTGCTATGCTTCCGCTGTTGAATGTAGCAACCCAAGTCTGTTGATTGGGATCATCAGAACTCAAGTCAACGTTACTTGCAACTATGAATTTGTTGGCGTTTCGAAGAACAATATTTATGGATGAGATAGTGTTCTCATAGTTCTTACCAACCTCATAGTCAAGATTAGCATCAGAGTTGCTGCCACCATTCGCTGGAGCCTCTGCGTCTGTGCCGCTACGAGTGTCTACAGCCTGGATCTTGAACTTCATGTAGATATTCTCACCTACAGCGATCTCGTCTTTCAGCTTGTTCTGAGCCTCCTCCTTCTGGCATCCTGTCATTGCAACGAGGAATGCCGCCATTAAATATGCAAATTTCTTCATAATGATTAGAACTCGATATCGTTAACGCGTACAGTCCAAGGAAGAACCTTAACAGTTACCTGGAAGTAGTGTCTTACCTGCTCGTCTGGAGTGTCTGGAGTTACAGGATCCGGATCTGCCTCTGGAAGCTCTGGGTGACCAAACTGGTTGATGTTGGTTACAGCAAGCTTGTATACGTTGTTACGTACTACAGCGAACTCCATGTTGCCCATTTCGCCTGATTTGAGGTTATCGTTGTGACGGTTCCAATAGTAGTAGTATACAGGATACTTGCCATCAACTGGCGTGTATACTGTGAAGCCAGCAGTTACACACTTAGCAAGGTCTGTCTCAGAGCCGTTAACAGCGTTGAAAGCTGCGAGAAGAGTTGCGTCTGAAGCCGCAGCTGCTTCTACTGCTGCCCAGTTTCCGTAATACTTGTTGGCGTAAACATAAAGATACTCAGTGCCTGAGATTACGTCTGTGCCATTGTGGAGGTATCCTCTGAATACTACACCAGTAGAAAGACCATTGATCTGAGCGCTTGTACCAGGGATTGTGTTCTCTGAAACGTAAGAAAGGAAGTTGTACTGCTTTCCGTTGATGTCCTCATTTACATTATCTGCAGTTGCGAGAGCTGTAAGGTCAGTCCAGTTCCAAGTTTCCTTGTTGAATAGTGGAGAGTGGAAGAGGTTTACTGCCTCAACATTGCTCCATGTACCATAGAGTGCAGTCTTTGCAGCCCAATCTGTGTCTACAACATAGTTTCCTGGAATTTCAGCGCCGCCGATAACGAATGGAGTACCAGTCTCGTCAGCAACACGGCGGAAATAGTAGCTCTCCTTGCTTACGTTGATTACTGCAGCCTCTGAAAGGTAGATCTGTACAGAGTTTCCTGCGATAGGGTAGAGGTGACCAGGCTTAGTCTGTGCATAGTCGAAACGAGCAACAGTACGCTCAACCTCCACAAGACCGAGGTTAAGAGGAGTTGCTGGGTTCATGCAAGCATTGAGTTCCTCAGTGCTGATAGTCTTTGTAAGAGCCTGCTTTGCATTAGTCATAAGGAAGTTGTTGTCCTTTGAGATGTTAAGCTCTGTACCGTCCCAACCAGTAATAGACTTCTCGATTGTTCCAGCATCTGGATTCACTACGTCTGCTGTTTCGTTACAGATAACATAGATTGAGTACTCTGTGCCTGCAACGAGAGCCTCCTCCTTGAAAGTTGCTGTGTAGTTTACACCACCACCAACGAGAGTTACGTTAGTAGCCTCGATTGTGTTACCACCATTCTGAAGGAACACCTGGATGTTTGAGATAGCATTTTCTTCATCCTTACCAACCTCAATTTCAGGGGTAGCATCTGAGTTGCTGTCACCTGTGTTGTCAGTTGAGCTCTTTGTTACAGCCTTTACAGAGAATGTCATGTAAACATTACCCTCAGTCTTGTTCTCAGGAGTCACCTGTGGCTCCTTCTGGCATCCTGTCATTGCGACCAGGAGAGCTGCCATCAAAAATGAAATCTTTTTCATAATGATTTAGTTGTTGATTAATTGTTAGGTAGTTATAATGAAATTGTTTAGTTTTCAATAGATGTATTCGTCCATTTCCTGGCTACATTTTTCAGCGGCTTCCTTCAGCGCTGCATTTCCGCATTCTATTGCCTTGAGGGCCGCTGCTGCAAAAAGCTGCTTTGCTCCTGAGTAGTCCTGTCTGAGCGCTGCGAGCACGGCGCGGGCGTAGACAGCCTCTGGAGTCTGACCGGCCTTGGCAAGATAGCGCTCCGCCTTGTCAAGCTCGCCTACTCCCATTGCCGCATTTGCAGCGTTGAGGCTTGCTGTCTCATTGTCTGGATATACCATCGACGCCACCTCGAAGACCTGACTGAACTCTGCTGTGCCTGCCTCGTATGCCGATGAAAGGTTGAAGAACTCTCTCAAGCTCAGTTTTGCAGGAGACTCCTTGAATACCTGCTTGAGCTCGTTGATGTCTGCAAAAGTGCGGATCTTATAGATGATTTTATAGTCTGAGTGACGCAGGGCTGGGTAGCAGTTCTCCTTAAGGAATTTGTATTCTTCAGGATATGTTGACTTGAGCTTCCATTCCTTCGGATCCGGTTCCAGCTCGCTGTCTATGATTTCGATAATCTTATCCTTGTTGTTGATATTCGAGTTTGCGACATACTTTCTCAGGCCCTCCCAGTCCTCCGGTTCGTAAGAGGTGAGGATGAAGTTCTCGTCGAATTCGTAAAGCTGGGTGACATAGTCTTTGAGGGCCTGTGTACGGCCTTTTGCAAGACGGGTGTTGTTGTCATAAGGGCTCTCAGGCGAGGCGAAACCCTTGATGGTGATAGTGTCCATCTTGATGTCGGCATCGGCCTTGAGCGAATCTATTGTGCCGATGATCTTTCCAAGCTCTCTTTTGTTTTCGCGGTAGTCCGGGCGGATGTCTGTGGTGGATACGACGAAGTCAATGAATGCCGAACCCTTCAGCTGACGCACCTTCTCAAGCTCCGGTGCGGGCACGATCCATTGGAAGGTGGGGTGAAAGTCTTTGTATCCGGTAAGATCGAATACCCTTTCTTCTATAATGTCGTTGCAGCACCCGTAGATCTGACGCAGAAGCTTGAGTCTGGACCCGTCCATCCATTCTTCGTATGGCATTGTCTCTGCCCATTGGAATGAATCGGGCTTGTCTTTGTCTCTGAAGTTTTCGTTTTCGAAGACCTCCGGGTACCTTTTCTCGTTGCGCTCATAAAAAAAGTATCTCCTGCGTCCCAAAATGCCGACAGAAGACAAGGTGAGGGTGTCCTCCCCGTTTACGACAAAAGGGGTGAAGACGGCCATTGTGTTGCTCTTCACATTGACCGTGCTGAGGTCGAGATTCAGGGATACCTTGAATATGTTGCCTTTTCGGACCATGCTGTTTGCCGGTCCGTCCTTTATGTCAGATGCGTGGAGTGCGGCAAATGACCCCCCCACAATTGCTAAAATACTGAAAATCAATCGTTTCATGGTTGAAGTCATTTTAGAATAGGAATACAAGACTTATGGCAGCCTTGGTGATGCCGAAATAGTGGTGTGTCTGATCTTCTGCAAGAGTAGATCCGCACACCTCGCACTCAAACTGGTCATATCTTGTGTAGGCATATCCTGCTCCGATTTCGAACTCGAGGTTCCAGTGGCTGCCAAGAATCAGGTCGTAGCCGTATGCCACACCCGCTCCTGCAAACCATCCCTGGTATCTGGAGTCCCTGAGGATAGAGAAGTCGTTGTTGATGAATTTCATGTCGGTATCTACACCTCCGACATTGAAGATTCCTCCGTGTGCGTGAAGGCCGAGGAAATGTCCTGAGAACGAATCACAGAACCACCACCTTGCTTCAGGCTGCAGGAACGCATGGCGCCATAGGGCACCGTCTTTTCTTGTCCATGGATCCAGATGACCGGTCAGGTCCATTGTCCATCTTTCGGCAAGCCTGCCTTCAATACCGACATTGAGTGAGCCCATGGCTTCGCCAAGTACATTGGTCTTAACAGCAAAATCCTGTGCCTTCGCATGTGAGGACACAGCAAAGGCAAACAGGATTGCAATGAAGTATCTTAATAGAGTCGTTTTCTTTGCAAACATTATATTGGTTTTAGTCTTCCAGCGTAGTTTTGTACCACACT
>JAEIGA010011747.1_pt1 | contig 13283 bp, 9 predicted proteins | sample 9270691 | NCBI WGS metagenome assembly JAEIGA01 (sample SAMN17057246, study PRJNA624740) | gut metagenome | biome: biome; isolation source: fecal sample | host: Bos grunniens | place: China: Xizang | collected 2019 | reverse complement strand
ATTTTATATGTTTTACTATGTGCATATTGCCCTAAAGCTCAAATTCGTACACAAGTGAGCTCAAAATAAAACATGATGCAGTTTCCGTTCTCAGAATACGAGCGCCCAGTCCAGTCATGCAAAAGCCGGCCTCTTGTGCCGCCTTTGCTTCGGACGGCGAAAAGCCGCCTTCACTGCCGATGACAACGGCGATTGAAGGTACACGGTCTTGCGGCAACGTGGCAAGTCGACCTCGCAACAGCGTCTTCAGAGGAACAGTTCCCTCTCCCTCGTAGCAAAACAGTACAAGGTCCGCCTGCGATGCCAGCGTAATCATCTGCTCAAATGAAACGGTTTCCGTTACCTCGGGCAGCATGCCGCGGCCACATTGCTTGGCTGCTTCGGTCGCAATGCGATTACGCCGCTCGGTTTTGCGTGCCTCTGCTTCAGGCTTGACGCGAACGACACAGTTAATACTCTCAAACGGAACGATATGAGAAGCACCGCACTCAACGGCTTTTTGAATGATAGTATCGAGTTTATCCCCTTTGGGCAAAGCCTGATACAGCGTAATGGCAACGGGCGGCTCGGTCTCCATGGGAGATTCGCCAACGATACGTGCAGTTATGACTCGATCGTCCTCGAAATGAAGCAATTCGCAATCGTATTCTTTTTTTTGCATATCGCATACGGTGATGTGCTGACCTGCGGCCATGCGGAGCGAGCGGGCGATGTGGTGAGCGTCTTCTCCAACGATGCGCACCAAGCCGTCGCATATCTGATCTTTGGCAACAAAAAAGCGCGGCAACGTGTTCACTCCTTCCGCGATTGATGACATAAAATGGGTCGATGGCATTGTTTTTTGCCAATTTAACTTTTGACAAAACTGATTATACAACATTTTACCCAATTTGTCAAATGTTTTTTTGTAAAAAATGCTCGCAAAGCAAACATTTTTTACAAAATCATTCAAATTATGATTTTTTCGTCGGGCAATTTCACAAAAGCAACATGCACAAAATAGAAAACGAGCATTGTGAAATATAGAAAATTTCATCGTCGAGATGAACAAATAGAAAGCTTCCCGCAAGCGATATCGCTTGCGGGAAGCTGAATTTTATGCCAAAGTTCTGTTTTTCAATACGGGAATACGCCAGATAATAGCGGCGACGGCAGGAGTAATGATCATTTCGGGGATCATGTAGCAGCCGTTATAAATAATGGAATACAACAGCGCGAGTGAGCCGCCCTTGACGTTTTCGAGAATTCCCTTTCCAATCGATTCATAGATGCCTTCAAGCGTAAAGAACCATTCTGCCCAGGCACCGTAGAATATAGCCCCCGAAATAATGTGGCAGAGATAGCGCGTTGCCAAAGCAACGACACTGCCCAGCACCAATGCCTTAACGGGACTTAAGCGCTTGCGGAAGATGCCGCCAAGGCCCAGCGAAGTATAGGCGATCACGTAGTCAATCACGCAGATCAGCAGTGCTGCGCTCAATTGCATGCCACCCTCCTCAACGGGAAGAAAGAGCGAGGAGACGGTGGAATGACCCAGCAGCATTTGGATGAGCGAGTAAACGAAGCCCGTCAAAAGTCCCCAGCGCGTGCCGTAAAGGTAGGCGATGAGGATAATGGGAAGCATACCCGCAATGGTGATGCCGCCACCAAACGGAAAGTTAAAGGGCGGTACGGGGATGAGCGAGCAGACGAAGGAAATGGCGGTTGCCAGAGCGATCATCATGCCCGACTCGGTCAGACGTCTGACTTTGAGTGTGAGTTTCATATTCTACCTCCAAAAAATTAAACCGCACGAAAACTCCGTGCGGTAAATTCCTTGGTTGTTGCTCATCCTCTGGATGGGTACACTTAAAAAATCTCCCTACGCCGGCATTATCCGTATCAGGTTAAGGGTTCAAGGCCTGCGCCTTATCTCAGCCGAATGTTCAGCACCCCTGTTTTTATGCGGTTTTTGATGTGCTTGTATTATACTCCTACTCTGGGCGTTTGTCAAGAGGAAATAAATTTATTTTTAAAAGTGACCCTACCGTTAAGGCAAGGTCACTTCTGTAAATTGCCCACCAAGAAGAATTTTTGCTCGATTCAATACGACGCTCATCTCTTTGGAAGCTTCGATCGCTGTTGCTGTATTGCCATCAGCGAACAGAACGACGTCGGGAATATTGGACCAATCGATCAGCGTATACGACGTTTTGATTACCGGCCCATGCTTGGAAAAGATAATCGCGTCGCTTGCCGTTGCATTCAACAAGACTTCGTCTGCAAGTTCAGCTTCCCATGCGGATGCGCCCAGCCAAGTCAAATGCTTTCCTTCTTCGTTTGGATTGGATCGATATTCAAATGAAAAAGAAATCGTTGGATGCGTGGACCGCTTCAGCATAGAGATGTATAATCGATCCAGATGAAGCGTATCGCTGATCGCGGCGCCCTCCTCTGGTAAGTAGTAACGTATTTCAACGCGGCGTTGCTTGGCCAGTGCAACGATGGCGCGTAGATTTCCCTCGTCCTTGATTGCCTTGTCTTCATCTGTGCTCGTCATTGTCAGCGGTAGCCATATCGTACGCACACGAATGTCTCCTAATAGCTTATAGATCGTTGAAATATGTCGGTTGTGATAATGTGTCAGTACGAGTGCATCGATCTCGGTTGCTCCTTTGGGCTTTCCGTCTGCGATAAAATCTCGATACGCCGTATAACTACCGTCCGTCACGTCACACAAAACGGTCATTTCGTTACTTGAAAGACAAAGAAGCTCGTTCTTTTTATTGGAAACGTAGCTTGCTTGCCATTGCCCTGCCGTCATGTTTTTCGTTATTGTCAGGCAAAGAACAAACACAGCTACCCACGACGCCATAACGTAGAGAAAAAGATACGGCTTCTTCCATTTGAGCAAGAGAAACCAGAGCAAGGCACATACGAGAACGATGAGAAGGACTCCTATAAAATCATATCGCAAGGATACGAGGGCACCTGGCACGTCGCTCATCTTTTGTGTCAGTACGATCATACCATTTGTTACGCCGTAAAGAATACGTGCGATCCATCCCGCAAGAAAATTCAAAAACGGTATCAAGGCGCCGATGTATGATAAAGGAAAATATACAAGCCCCAATATTAATGAAAGCGCAGTTAACGGTGTCAAGGCAAGATTAGCGAGCGGTGACATGATCGATACCTCGCCGAAGATCAATGCCATAGGAACGATCAGAACCAACAAAATGACAAATGAGGACAAAACGGGAACAAGTAGCTTACGCCAGATCCACTGAAGTAATACAAGAATGCCCGAACTTGAGGATTGCTTTTCAAAGCGAAACAATGCAGGAATTACAGCAATCAGGGAGAACGTTGCTAAAACCGTCAGCCATAGTCCTGCGTCATAAACGGCGGTTGGCTGTATGGTCAGAGTCGCTCCGAGAAAAACAGAAAGCGGTGTGAGCGGGTCGTGCGGTGTGCCGCGTAAGCGAGACAAATACAGGCACAGCAGCATGAAGGTGGCGCGAAGCATGGACACGCTGAAGCCCGTCAGCGCAAGAAAGGCAACGGCAGTCAGGGAAAGCAACGCTATGCGGAGATAGAATGGACAGCGAACTGCGCCAAGGAGTGCTGTCAGAGCTAACATGATGAGAGATAGATGCAGACCGCTGAGTGCCAGCAGATGCGATGCGCCTGCGCGTCGGAAATCCAAAGTTGTGGTATCGGACAAACGATCTCTTGTGCCAAGCAGCAAAGCGGAAGCCAGTCTTCCCTGCTCACCGCCGACGGCTGCACTCAAGCGATCGGAAAAACGGTACTGCAAGCGGCTTAGCCATTGCTTCAGAACAAAAACGTCGCGTTCAAGTGTTTCACAGTCTTCGATGCTTGCGACGTAGCCCACCAAAGTATAGCCATCGGCTTGAAGCTGGCGTATCGTTCGCTCTTCTTCTTGCGCTTGCTTGATAGGATACAGTGTTGCGCGAGCGGAGAATCGATCTCCCGTGCGCATATCGTGCTCTCCGGTAAGATTCAGATATAGCATCGTTGTATCGCCATCGGGCAGATCAAGCTTGACACCGACGCAGCTCAGATACGAGCTGTAAAAGTCTTCGGATACAACCATTCCTGAAATTTCGGTAGTGTCGTTTTTCTGTTGTTCTGCATATTGTTCTGCGGGCAAAATATCGCACTTTTCTCTGATAAGCGCGGCTGAAAAGCCAAGAACGAGCGCGAGCGACAGAAATGAGAGATACCTAAGTACGTACTTGCCACGAGTTGATACAAAGCTAAACAGAAAAAAAGCCAGGAGCGCTACTGCAGATAGCAATAGAGCAGTCGTAAGCGTGCTGATAGAAAGGTCAAGACAAATATAGATTGCCGCAACGATAGAAAGCAACCAACAAAATACAGCGAGCGGTCTGCCTTTAGCAATCTGCATATTTTTTCCTACCTTTCTGCAAATTTCTACTCTTTGGATATCATACCATACATTCGGATAAAAATCAAGTGACGATTGGAATTCACTTGGTTATCGAAAAATATTTTTTGCGGGTATTGACTTTTCGCTATATTCTTTGTATAATAGTAAGGCGTTGTATTTTACAGGCGCATTTCGGGCCATTAGCTCAGTTGGTCAGAGCCACCGGCTCATAACCGGTTGGTCCGGGGTTCGAGCCCCTGATGGCCCACCAAAAAGGCGATAGCCGAACATTGTTCGGCTATCGCTTTTTTAATTTTGGGAGTTCTGCCCGATCTTTTTAATTCAAGGATAAAGAAAAGCCGTCCGGCACAATTCCAAAGTCCCCGAACGGCTTAAAACATCAGAACAGCCAAACTAAGCAAGAGCGGTACGTCCGCACCGCTCTTGCGGTTGTTCTTCTCTAAAAGTATAACACAGCGGATTATATTTGTCAAGGAGAATTTTAGAAGGAAATTTCATGATTTTAGAAGGAAATTTCATGATACCTCTTCCAAAATAGTTATTAATATGTTATAATGCTGTTAACTATATTTAGGAAAGGATGTAACCTTTATGGAATTATCCACAAAACTCAAGGCTCTTGAGGGCTGCAGCCGAGCCAACTGCTACGCTGATCGCATTTTCTCCGAGTTGATGTATTTGTACCATCTCAACCGCGCTCGCAATCTTGGCTGGGAGGACAAGCTTGACCGCGCTATGACCTATCTTCTGGATTGTGTTCGTGATAACGGTGCCATCATTCGTGAGGATTGCGAAAACGTGGAGACGGCACTTGCCGATTTGTCTGATGAGGCAAAATCCATTACTGTTCACTGTGTTGCTCACGCGCACATCGACATGAACTATCAGTGGGGATATCAGGAAACCGTTTCGATCACTACCGAAACCTTCCGCACCATGCTGGATCTGATGAAAGAATATCCCGACTTTACATATTCTCAATCCCAGGCATCCGTCTACGAAATAGTTGAGAAATACGATCCCGCACAGCTTGCCGAGATCAAAGAAAGAGTCAAGGAAGGCCGCTGGGAGTTGGCTGCCACCTCTTGGGTCGAGTGCGACAAGAATATGCCCAACGGCGAGTCGCTCTGCCGTCATATCTCTTACACAAAAAAGTATCTGTCCGAGCTGTTTGACATTGATCCCGACACGCTTTGCCTGGACTATGAGCCGGATACGTTCGGTCATGCCGCTACCGTTCCCGAGATTTTGCAGGATGGCGGAGTCGATTACTACTACCATTGCCGCGGCTGTAATCCTCGCGGTCCGTACCGTTGGCAATCCCCCTCGGGCAAGGAAGTCATCGCGTACAGCGATCCCAGTTGGTATCAGTGCGGCATTGATTACCGTGCCTTTGCCTACTATCCGCAGATCGGCGCAACGTTTGGTGACGGTACGATGGATCAATTCCTTAAGGTTTACGGTGTCGGTGACCATGGTGGCGGACCTACCCGCATCGATCTTGAAAAGATCACCGACATGATGACCTGGCCGCTGTATCCCACGCTTAAGTTCAGCCGCTATGATACCTACTTCAAGTATCTGGAGTCGTTCCGTGATACCCTTCCCGTTCACGTTGGTGAGATCAACTTTGTCTTTGCAGGCTGCTACACCTCGCAAGGCCGAATCAAGATGGCAAACCGCAAGGCTGAGACTCGTCTGTACGACGCGGAAATGCTGGCCGCGCAAACGGCCGCATTGACAGGCAAGATGCCTCAGATCAACTTCACCAAGGCCTGGACCAACACGCTGTTCAACCAGTTCCATGATATTCTTCCCGGCTCCTGTGTCGTTGACACACGCGAGGATGCTATGGGTCGCTTCCAGGAGACGATCGGTTACACCAACTCGGCTTCCATTGAGGCTCTGCGCGGCTTGTCCGATGCCATTGATACCGAGGGTATCCCTTACGATGATAACGCTATGGTTCGCTCCGAGGGCTCGGGCGCGGGCTTCTTGAACAATAAGGATCACTCCTTTGCTATCGCCGTAGCCGAGCGCGGACACGGCAGCGTTCGTATTCTGCACCTGGTCAACACTACCGCCTACGAGCGCGACGAGACCGCGACGGTTCTGCTTTGGGACTACCCTGCTGACGTTGGCAACATCGAGGCACACACGCACGACGGCACGCCCGTCCCCGTACAGATCCTTGATAACGGAAAGCGCCATTTCCATAATGCCTACGCAACGCTTCTGATGCGCGTCAAGGTTCCCGCCTTCGGCTATCAGACCGTTATTCTCAAGCAGAAGGACGTGGTCAATCCCAACGCATTCAATCTGCCTCCCATCAACGGTCGCCGTCAGGATACCTTTGGCGACCAGAACATGGTACTGGAAAATGAATACATCCGTGCCGAATTTGACGCTCAGACCTGCACAATGGTTTCGTTGATCGACAAGGAAAGCAACACCGAAATGCTTCCTGCAGGCGATCGCAGCGGCGGTCAGTTCCGACTGGTTCACGAGAATCCTCGCTTTGGACACAGCGCTTGGACGCGCGGCCCCGCGCAAAAGACGGAGATCCTCAACGAGGACAATCGCGTTCACGTTTCCAACTATGCCCGCGGCGGTCTTTCTCATTGGTTCACGTATGAAATGCCCTTCGGCACCCGCTCGAATATGTCCGTAACCGTCCGTTTGAACGCAGGTAGCCGTTTGATCGACTACGATATGCGCATCAACTGGCTTGAAACGGGCAACAACGACGACCAGGTTCTGCTGACCTTCAGCACGCCTGCCGCATACAACATCGGCGCGTATCGCTACGAGATCGCCAACGGTGTCATCGTCCGCGAGGAATTTGCCAACGACGTTCCCTCCATCGGCCGTATGGAGCTGCTCCCTGCCGAGGGCGGCCATCCTGCTTATTTGCAGATCATGGCCGACACCAAGTACGGCTTCCAGGGCTGGAATCAGCGCGGTGAACTTTCGTTGCTTCACGCATCCTTCTATCCCGACCTCTACCCCGAGATGACGACGCATCATATTCACGCCGCCATTGCCGTGGTCAGAAACGGCGAGGAAGCGCAAAAGCTTGGCGACTGCTACGATCACGAGCTCATTCCCGTATCGGGCAAGCCTCATAAGGGAACGCTTCCCATGACGGGCGCTATGTTCACTGTCAGTGATATCAAAGGCATCAGCCCCTCGAGCATCTCCTTGGCCGAGGATGGTTCGCTCATCCTACGCTTCTATAATCGTACCGACGAAATGAAGGTGACCAACATCACGTTGCCCGTTGACATCGCCACTGCTTGCTACGTGGACTTGAACGAAAACGAGCAGGCCCCCGTCATGATGGAAGGCAAACGTACTATGATCTTCAGCATCGACGCTTACGCAACCCAGACCATCAAGGTTACGCTCAACAGAGCATAATTTGATTCAAACGTTTCTCACCCGCCGCCGAGAATAACACCTTTGCGGCGGGTGTCCTGAAAAGCTACAGCAAAGGAGAAACTACTATGGAGTTTTACACTAACCACCCGATACTGTTCGTGCTGGCAGGCATTATCATCGCCGCAGTACTGGCGCAGTCGATCTTCTTTTTGATCAAAGCATGGAAACGCGGCATCGCGCTTGGCATGGACAAGAAAAAGCTGCGCAAGATCTCGACCACGGCGGCTATCTTCACCATCGCGCCGGCAGTTGCCATCGTCATCAGCATTCTGGCTCTTTCCAAAAAGCTGGGCCTTGCACTTCCCTGGCTCCGTTTGAGCGTTGTCGGCTCTCTGTCTTATGAAGCCATCGCGGCTGAAAACACCTCGAACGCCATGGGCCTGCTGGGAAGTGCAGCTCCCAATGCGTCACAATACGTGACTATCGCACTGGTCATGACCATCTCGATCATGGTAGGCATCTGGTTGGTCCCCGCCGTTTGCAAGAAGCTGCAAAACGGTATGGTGTCGCTGGAGAAGCGTGACAAAAAATGGGCGGATCTCTTCTCGTCCTCGATGTTCATCGGCATGATCTCCGCCTTCGTCGGTTTCGTTTTCTGCGACGTTGCTCGTCTTTGGTCTGGTGATGAAAACGGACTCGTTCACGTGATCAAAACCGTAACGGAAAACGGAGACAAGGTCGAAAAGAGCATTTATTACACCAACACCTCAGGACTTGTTCCCGTCTGTGTTATGGCAGTTTCGGCAGTCGTTATGATGATCCTTGGCCTTATGTCCAAGAAGCTGAAAAAGGCCGGCTGGCTTTCGGACTACGCTTTGCCAATCAGCCTTTTGATCGGTATGGCAAGCGCGATTCCCTTTGTGGCACTCTTTGGTGGGGAGGTAACGGTATAATGAAACAAGAAATGACTTATATGGATAAAGTACATCGCTGGGGTACGACGTGGAATCTTTCCATGATGGTTCTGATGATGGCGTTCCCCTTCGCTGTTGCTCTGATCTTCAACGCAATGCCTGATTGGCAAGGTCTTTTGATGGGCTTGATCGCAACCGCTCCCATGTACTGGGCGGTTGGTGTCGTTGAAACCTTTACCTACATTCCCATGCTTGGTTCAGGTGGCTCGTACCTGTCCTTTGTAACGGGTAACATTTCCAACCTCAAGCTTCCCTGCGCACTCGGCGCGCTGGAGCAGGCAGGTGTAAAGGCGAACTCGGATGAGGGTGAGGTCGTATCGACTGTGGCAATCGCCGTTTCCAGTATAGTTACGACTATTATTATCATCCTTGGCGTTCTGCTCATCGTTCCGTTGACGCCCCTTCTGGAGTCTCCCGTGCTCACCCCCGCCTTCGACCAGATGATCCCTGCGCTGTTCGGCGGTCTTGGCGTTGTCTTCGTGTCGCGCAACTGGAAGATCGCCATCGCTCCCGTGATCCTGATGCTGATCCTGTTCATTTTCGTCCCTGCGCTGAACGAAGGCACGGTTGGTATCATGGTTCCCGTCAGCGTGCTGTTCACCGTCGGCATCAGCCGTCTGATGTATAAAAAAGGCATGCTGTAAGGAGTAAAAGTATGTGGATTCTTTGGATTCTTCTGGGGCTCATTGCCCTGCTTCTTTCCGTTGTTTTGATTCGTACGGCAGCCTTTAAGCCTCGGAAAACAACGTTTGATTCCGACACCGAGAACGTTGAATTTGATTCCGACGAGGCTGTTTCGGCATTGCAACAGCTTCTTCGCTGTAAAACGATTTCTTACTTTGATCAATCCCTTGAGGATGAGGCTGAATTTGAAAAGCTGATTGCTCTGCTGCCTACGCTTTATCCCGAGGTCTATCGCGTCTGCTCGCTTGAGCGACTGCCTGATCGCGCGCTGCTGTTCCGTTGGGAAGGTAAATCTCACGATGCACCGTCCGTCATGATGGCGCATTATGACGTCGTTCCCGTCGATGAACAGCATTGGCAAAAACCGCCGTTTGCCGGTGTCATTGAAAACGGTGAGCTGTGGGGACGCGGTGCGCTTGACACCAAGATCACCTTCAGCAGCGTTCTGTTCTCGGCTAACACACTGATCAAGCAAGGCTTTGTTCCTGCCCAGGACGTCTATTTTGCCTTTTCCGGCGGCGAGGAGATCAACGGCGACGGTGCTTTGCATATCGTCAACTATTTCAAAGAAAAAGGCATTACTCCCGCGCTTGTTCTGGACGAGGGCGGTGCGGTAGTTGAGAACGTCTTCCCCGGCGTCAAAACGCCCTGCGGCATGATCGGCATTGCGGAAAAAGGCATGATGAACGTCACCTTTTCCGTTGAGTCGAATGGCGGTCACGCCTCGGCTCCCAAGCCTCATACGCCCGTCGGTCAACTATCTGCAGCCTGCTGCGCGATGGAAAATCATCCCTTCCCCCTGCATCTGACACCGCCCGTTGCGGCGCTGTTTGATACCCTTGGCCGTCATTCCACCTTCGTCTATCGCATGATCTTCTCCAACCTTTGGCTTTTCAAAGGTATTCTTGATATGATCTGCAAAAAGAGCGGCGGCGAGCTTAACGCGCTGCTTCGCACAACGGTAGCCTTTACCCAGGCGAGCGGTAGTAACGCCCCAAACGTCATTCCGCCCAGCGCGACTATGACGGCCAATCTGCGCTTGAACCCGATGGACACCGTTGAGAGCGCGACTGAACGCATTCGTAAAACGATCAACGACGAGGCCATCACGTTGACTGTCAGAAATGACGTCAATCCCAGTCCCATTTCACAGATCAACTGTGAGGCTTGGAACAAGGTTGCCTCGGCCGTGGCTAACACGTGGCAGGGCTGTATCGTTTCGCCCTATCTGATGGTACAATGCTCGGATAGCCGCCATTACCGCGATCTGTCCGATCACGTCTACCGCTTTTCTGCGATGGATCTGACGAGCGAAGAGCGCAAGACCATCCATGGACACAATGAACGCATCCGTCTGGATTGCATCAAGCGCGCAACCGAATTTTACATTCGTCTGATGCGCCGCTGTTGATATTTACATCGATCATTCAAAATTGATAATACAGGAGAACACAAATGAAAAAGATTTCTTTAGCGCCCTCCTCACTCAAGCCCATCCGTCAGATTGACGAGAGATTGATGTCCTACAACGTCGAAATGACCGAGGTCACCGGCGGTACCTTCTGGAAGGCGTACACGCCAGGCCAAATTGCGGGAACGGAAGAATTCAAGGTAGGAGCCAACGGTTTGAGCGATTTCACCGCCATGGCTGATCTGATGCAGTACTTCCCTCCCATCGACCTTTATAACGAGCGTCTGCGTGAGCTGACCAAAAAGCTTGGTCCTGCCTGGATCCGCGTCTCGGGCTCTTGGGCGACCAAGACCTACTACGATTTTGACGGAACCACGGGTGGCAAGGCCCCCGAGGGCTATGCCAGCGTGCTGACCAAGGATCAGTGGATCGGCGTACTTGAATTCGTCAAGGCTGTCGGCGGCAAGCTGCTGATTTCCGTCAGCAACTGTGCAGGCGACCACCCGAACGGCGGTCCTTTGAGCCTGGCGCAGACTGAAAAGATCTTCCACTTCAGCCATGAATACGGCGTAGATATCGATGCTGCAGAGTTTATGAACGAGCCTAACATGATGGAAATGTCGGGCGCTCCCCGCGGCTATACTGCCGCTGATTTCGCCCGCGATCAGGACATTTTTAATGGGTGGGTCCGTGAGAATTATCCCAACTGTCTCATCGTCGGTCCCTGCTCGCTGGGTGACGGTTCCATGGGCCAGGTCGACCGCAAGAGCGCAGGCGCGGGTATTGGTGCCATGATGCAGATCTGCACCACGCACGACTTGATGAATGGCAGTAAAGTGCCGTTGGACGTATTCAGCTATCACTATTACAATGGTATTTCCGAGCGACTGGCACCGGTCATGCCCGTCGGTCACTGGCCTGCTGAGATGGCACACACCGATGCATATCTCGCCGTAGCCCCTACCAACGCCAAGGTCTACGTTCCCCTGCGCGACCGATATGCGCCGGGCGGTCAGATCTGGGTCACCGAATCGGGTGATGCAGGCGGAGGAGGTGACACCTGGGCGTCGACCTACTTGGACGTTTTCAGAACGCTCAACGAGCTTGGCAGCTTTGCCACCATTACCGACGGCGTTATCTTCCACAACACGCTTGCCTCCTCCGATTACGGCTTTTTGAAGCACGGCACGTTTGAGCCTCGTCCCAACTACTTTGCCGTTTTGCTTTGGAACAAGCTCATGGGCACTACGGTCTATGACTGCGATAATCCCGATGTTGAAGGCGCCCACGTGTACTGCCACTCCCGCAAGGATGGCAAGGAGGGTTGTGTCTATCTGGTCATCAACAACTCGCTGACCGAAACTACCGTCGTTGATCTCCCCAAGGAAGCCGAGGTATATTGCCTGAACGGCGATACCATTCGCGCAACGGTCATGAAGCTGGGAGAGACCGACTTGACCTTGTCGGGCGTTTCCGATCTTACCGAGCTTACACCTGCGATCTGTGCGGCAGGTGAGCTGGCGCTTGCTCCCACAACCTGTACGTTTATCGTACTTTAATTAGATAAAAAAGACCGTTATACGGCCATCTTTGGATGTTCTGTATAACGGTCTCTTTATTTTGCCATCAAGACGTTCACGCCTCGTGGTTATAATCAAAATCGCAGTGCTTTAAAAATTCGCGGGCAATGAGCATCGCACCGATCTGGTTGGGATGAATTCTGTCCCATGCGATAAAGGTAGAATGCTGATGCTTGAAATAACGGTTGAACATATCCTGCAGATCAATAAAAATACAACCGTGCTTCTCTGCCAAGCGGCGACAAGCGGCGCCGTATTCGTCCATGCGAGCGCGCATGGTATCGGCGGGATTGGGCTCCATATAATACGGTGTCATAAGGAAAACGCCCTTGACACGGCCTTGGAGCGAAAGGATCATATTTTCTACGTTCTGTTCATATTGAGCGAGGGAAACAGCGCGATCGGGCATAGCAGGGGTATCAAACTGGCGCCAAACGTCGTTGATACCGATCATAATGCTGACCCAGTTGGGATTGAGATTGAGCACGTCGCGCTCCCAGCGGTTCAGAAGATCACGGCTGGTGTTACCGCTGATACCCGAGTTGGTCACGCGGATGTTGTATTCGGGATAAACGGACATTAACAGATTTTCCACCATGCGGACGTAACCAAAGCCAAGGCTGTCAAACAAGCCCTCTCCTACGGGATTGCCACTGCTCATATCGGTAACGGAATCTCCTGCAAAAACAATACGGTCGAATTTTTCAAACAACATAATAAACTTCTCCTTCAGTTTAGGTATTTTGTAAGTGTCAGACTGACATAGGTTTTTGATAGCTGCGAAAACGGTGTGATTTCGCGGGGGTGCGGTTCATATTCACCGATCGGGAGCGCGT
>JAEIGA010011746.1_pt1 | contig 13285 bp, 9 predicted proteins | sample 9270691 | NCBI WGS metagenome assembly JAEIGA01 (sample SAMN17057246, study PRJNA624740) | gut metagenome | biome: biome; isolation source: fecal sample | host: Bos grunniens | place: China: Xizang | collected 2019 | reverse complement strand
TGTCCGAAACATATTCGTTACCCCGAAGATCAGACCATTGGCTACTATAAGGTGAAGTGGCGTGGTCGTTCAGTTCGCTATCACGATGTGTGGGATGGCGTATTCTTCGAGGAGCTTCATCCGTGGGGTCTTGTTGATTGTGCCGAGATGCTCGACGACTGCAACAAGAGCGAGATTAAGGCTATCACTGCGGGCAATGTCTACGATTGGGGTGTCGATATTGCTAAGCGTGCGCGTTGCGTGAACGAGTTTAAGGAGGGTGATGTCGTAGATATTCACGCCTTCCGCAATAAGTATCGTAACCTTGCCGAGACGGCAGTTCGTGATGCCGGATATCGCCTTGCCAAGATATTGAACGATATTTTCGAGTAGTTTTTAAAGAAAATTTGCAGATTTTTGCTCGAAAAATTTGCAGGTATAAAAAAATTGCATACCTTTGCACCGCAAACCTCAAAGCCCAGGTGGTGGAATTGGTAGACACGCTACTTTGAGGGGGTAGTGGGCGTTAGCCCGTGTGAGTTCGAGTCTCGTCCTGGGCACCAAACCGCTGAATGAAAGTTCAGCGGTTATTTTTTTGTCCAAATCATCCTCGTATCGAATTACAATAATAATTACAATTAACAACGATTTCGGGATATTTGATTATAATTTTTACGTATTTTAATAACTTTTGATAAAATTTATTACAAAAAATTTGCAGATACTAAAAATAGCCGTATCTTTGCGATACAAAAGTGGGGTTCTCCCACTTGCTCATTAACCTAACTAACCTAACACCAGGAGTCCGAAAGTTTCCCAGACCTTCGGACTCCATTCTTTTTATATGTTACCTGCATAAAATTCACAATAAACCTTTTGTGTTACAACTAAAATAACTAACTTTGTGGCAATATTTATATTGCCAAGTAAAATGTCATCGTATCACACGCCCGTTCTTCTCGGAGAGTCCATCGAATTGCTCGACATAAAGAGCAATGGTACATATGCCGACCTCACATTCGGAGGCGGAGGCCACACCCGTCGAATACTCCAAGAGTTGGGCGAGGGGGGCGCACTCTACTCTTTCGACCAAGACCGCGATACTCTGGCAAATGCACCCGACGACGAACATTTTCACTATGTGGAGAGCAATTTCCGTTTTCTTCGCTCGGCACTTCGCCTGCGTGGCGTTACAGAGGTAGACGGTATCTTGGCCGATCTGGGCGTTTCGTCGCACCACTTCGATGCCAAGGAGCGAGGATTTTCGTTCCGAGGTGATGCACCGCTCGATATGCGAATGAATCAGCGCGGAGGTCGCACCGCAGCAGACATCGTGAACACCTACTCCGAGGAGGAGTTGGCAGCCATCTTCTCGCAGTATGGCGAGTTGGATACCACCTGGAAGATAGCAGCCTGTATCGCTCGCGCTCGTGCCAACGAAGAGATTAAGAGCACGGCACAATTGGTAAAAGCAGTTGCCCCTTGCACTCCGAAGAAGGATGAGGCAAAGTTTCTGACCAAGCTCTTTCAGGCGCTTCGCATCGAGGTCAATGGCGAAATGGAGGCATTGAAGATGGCGTTAGAGCAGAGCCTCAAAGTATTGAAACCGGGTGGACGATTGGTGGTCATTTCGTACCACTCGTTGGAGGATCGCCTCGTAAAGAATTTTATGCGTAGTGGCAATTTCGAAGGAAAAGTAGAGAAGGATTTCTTCGGACGAGCAACTACCCCATTTGAGATAGCAACGCGCAAGCCTGTTACACCTTCACCGGAGGAGTTGGAGAACAATCCGCGCTCTCGTTCGGCGAAGCTTCGCGCAGCAATAAAATTATAGGATTATGGCAGAGTACGACGAAAGCGAATATTTCACCGACTCGCAAGAGGAGATAGCTGAGCGCGAAGCCAAGGAGGCTCTGCGCCGTATGGTACGCACCGAGATTAGGCGCGTACAGACGGGTGCTGCCGATGCCGACATAGCCGAGGATATTGCTCGCGAAGAGGAGGAGAAGAGAGCCAACGAAGCCAAGAGTCAAAAGACTCCGCGCTGGTTTGCGTTGATGGCGAATTTTATGACCGGAAACATCCTCTTAGCCGAGGAGGCTAAGCGCATCTACAATATTCTGACGCTGCTGGGTGTGATATTCTTCACGAGCATCATAACAATCTTCTGGTCGTTGCAGCAAGATTTGCGATACAGTGCGCTTGAAAAGGAGGTTTCGTTGTTGAAAGAGCGCGCCATACGCACCTCGGAGGCGTGCAATGCACAGACCTCGCACACTGCAATATTGCAGCAATTGGAGATGAGGGGAATAGATATAGGTGATTCGGACGAAGTTCCAACAACGCTAAAATAAAAACAGTAGAACTATGGACGAACAACGATACAAAATAAAGAAGGATATAACAAATCGCATAAAGTGGTTACACGTACTATTTACATGCATAGCCGCCTTCTTTCTGGTATACATCGTTTTGTTTATATTCTACAAACCATCGGTATACAAAGGCTTCAAGGAGCTGCGCGACTCCATCATCATAGAGCAGGAGAAGGTAGCTGCGCGCCGTGGTACAATCTACGCACGCAATGGCGAAATCTTGGCCACTTCCATCACTCAATCTACACTAATGATGGACTTCGGCTCGGAGCGTTTCGACAACTTCGATACATACGAGCGCAATGCCGATACCCTATCGCGCAAGCTTGCTGGCTATTTTGGCGATCGTAGCGCAAAAGAGTACTACGACAAGCTGATATCACTCCGCAAGGAGGCCATCAAGCAGCGGACAAAGATTGTCGAGCGTAAGCCAAAGCGCCTACAATTTTGGAAGAAAACCACATACGACACCATAACCGAAGTTGTATCGCGCAAGCATATAATGCGCAAGATGTTCCGCGACATAGATTTGAACGAGTGGCAAGAGATTCGTCAATATCCGCTCTTCCGCAACGGATTGGATATAACATACAGAGCAACCTCACACGAACGTCGAGTCTATCCACAAGGCGATCTTGCTCTGAGAACCATAGGTCGTATTGATCGCAACAATCCATACGGAGTTGAGTTTGCTATGCGCGACACTCTTGCCGGAACGAATGGAGTACAGGTTATGCAGACCATAACCCCGGGCTACAAAGTACGTATTGACCACAAGAACAATGTCAAAGCACAAGATGGATACGATGTTGTCACAACGCTCGATGTCGATGTGCAGGATGTGGCAAATAGCGCTTTGCAAGATCAGTTGTTGAAGCAGAATGCATTTTGGGGTACAACTATCGTAATGGAGTGTGCCACGGGCGACATTTTGGCTATGGCAAACCTCAAACGCAATGGGTCGGAGTGTGTCGAAAACCAAAATTACGCTATCGAGGTCCCAATGAACCCCGGTTCTACATTCAAGATTGTGTCGGCAATGGCTCTGCTCGAAAACGGAGTGTTGCCGTCCAAGGTGTACAACTCAGGATTGGGAAAAACTATTAAAGTCGGAGGTGCTGCCGATGTGACCGACTCGCACCCAATAGGCGAAGAGAGGGGTGGTAATATAGATATGCGTACCGCCTTTGCAGAGTCGGCAAATGTCTACTTTACGACTGCCGTATACGATTGTTTCCGCCATAAGCCGGAGCTATTCACCGATATTTGCTACAAACTATACCTAAACAAACCGGTAGGTTTGGAGGAGTTCAAGCCGGAGTATCGAAAGATTAGGGCTTTGGACAAATCGCACAAATCGCGCTACAATGCACTTGTGAATATGGCCTACGGTTATGGTCTTGACATCACGCCATTGCACACCATAACCATATACAACGCCGTGGCAAACAATGGAAGAATGGTTGCGCCACGACTCGTGCTCCGCACTGAGCGCGATGGTGAGGTTGTAAACGAAGCAGATGTGCGAGTTCTCAACGAGCAGATATGTTCGCCTTCGACAATCAGCATACTACGCTCGTTTATGGAAGAGGTGTCGCTGACAGGTACAGCAGAGAGCTATTTCGGCGAGAAGGTTTGCAACTTCCGCACCGGCTCAAAGACTGGTACAGCTCAGGTTGACACAAAAATCAACGGTGTACGATACAGACGTGAAGATCACTGCTACTACGGCTCTATGGTAACCTATCTGCCGGCCGACAACCCTCGCTATACGATAATGACCGCCATCTTCACCCAACAACAAGCGGGCAAAAAGTATTATGGAGGTGACATTGCAGGCCCGGTACAGAAGCAGGTGGCAACATTCCTCTACAATCGCGAGAACAAATATGCCAAGCAGGTTGGCAACGAAAGGCACTACACATCAAACATCAAGGGTGGAAACATCGAAAAGATTAACGCTGTGGCAAGTATCTACGGAGAGAACTTCCAGCCGCAAGAGCATCAAGGTTGGGGCAGGGATGCAAAGGATAATAATGGCCGAATAGATATCACCAAATTCGAGGTCAACAACCTGCAAGTGCCAAATGTTGTGGGTATGGGCCTTATAGATGCGCTATATCTATTGGAGAATTGCGGTCTTGTGGTGGATGTAGTCGGACACGGCAAGGTTGTCAAACAGAGTATATCGGCAGGAGCTCTTGTGGCTAAAAGTGGAAAACGAATAAAAATAGAACTCAAATGATATTATCAGAACTAATCAAGGGGGTAGCACATCTGCAAGTCAAGGGAGATGAATCGGTGGAGATATCATCGTTGACCTACGACTCGCGCTCGGCAAACAAAGGTTGTTGTTTCTTTGCCGTGGCCGGAACGGTGGTCGATGGCCACAACTTTATCGCTAAGGCGGTAGAGGGTGGAGCCAAGGCTATTATATGCCAGCATATCCCCGACGAAGTCTCTCAGTCGGATTGCACCTTCGTAGTGGTCGAAGATACCAATACGGCGATGGGCGCTATCGCCTCAAACTTCTACGGCAACCCTTCGCACGAATTGAAGGTTGTGGGCGTTACGGGCACAAATGGCAAGACCACAATCGCCACCCTACTCTACGACCTCGTACAGTCGATGGGATACAAGGCGGGACTTATCTCTACGGTAGTATATAAGGTGGGAGCGAAGGAGATTGTTTCGACTCACACCACGCCCGATGCCATTCGTCTGAACGCTATGATGCGCGAGATGGTCGACGAGGGTTGCGAATATTGCTTTATGGAGTGTTCGTCGCACGCCATCGTACAACAGCGCATTGGCGGTCTGCACTTCGTGGGCGGACTCTTCACGAACATTACTCACGAGCACTTGGACTACCACAAGACATTTGCCGAATATATCCGAGCTAAGAAATCGTTCTTCGATGCATTGCCAAAGTCGGCTTTTGCGTTGGTCAATGCCGATGATAGAAATGGTGAGGTTATGTTGCAGAACACCAAGGCTTCACGCTACACGTTCTCATTGCAGAAGATGGCAGACTTTCGCGCCAAAGTTATCGAGATGATGGTCGAGGGTATGCAGCTCCGTATCGCAGATAAGGATGTGTGGGTGCAGTTCCTCGGTCGCTTCAACGCCTATAACCTCTTGACGGTCTATGGCGCAGCGGTATCGCTTGGCTTCGAGAAGGAGGAGGTGCTGGCACATTTGAGTATGCTACGCCCTGTGAGCGGTCGTTTCGAGACGGTACTTGCCAAGGATGGCACTACCGCAGTGGTCGACTTTGCCCACACGCCCGATGCTCTCGAAAATATCATCAATACTATTGACGAATTGCGCCAAAATGGTCAGCGACTGATTGTTGTCTGCGGCTGTGGTGGCGATAGAGATAAGACCAAGCGTCCTGTTATGGGAGGTATGGCGGCAAAGATGGCCGATGTAGCAATTTTCACATCGGACAACCCTCGCACCGAAGACCCTGAGCAGATTCTCCGCGAGATGGAGGCAGGCGTAGAGTTTGGTCATAAATATCTGAAAATCACAGATCGTCACGAGGCTATCAAAACCGCAGTAATGTTGGCTGAGCCGGGTGATATTATTCTCCTTGCAGGCAAAGGCCACGAGGATTACCAAATCATCGGTACCGAGAAGATGCCATTCAACGACAAGGCCATCGTAAAGGAGTTTTTTGAGAAATTTAACAGATAAGTCATAAATAATATATCTCTAATCGAGAGACTCCTCAATTGTCAATTAGAGATTGAAAATGAAATTTTTTAAACTATGTTATACCACTTTTTTGACTATTTGACAAGCCACTTCGACCTTCCGGGTTCGGGTTTGATGCGCTATTTGAGCTTTCGTTCGGTAGCAGCGGTTATTACAGCTCTGCTCATCGTAATCTTCTGCGGCAAGAGCATTATTCGCGCTTTGCAACGCCACCAAATCGGCGAGAGTATCCGTGACCTCGGATTGCAGGGCCAGTTGGAGAAAAAAGGTACCCCAACGATGGGTGGAATCATCATCCTCTTGGCGATTATAGTTCCCGTACTACTCTTTGCGCGACTCGACAACATCTACACTATATTGATGCTTGTGGCTACCATATGGTGCGGAGTACTCGGTTTCCTCGACGACTACATCAAGGTATTTCGTCACAATAAGGATGGATTGAAAGGCAAGTTCAAGATTGTCGGTCAAGTTGGCTTGGGACTTATTGTCGGTACGGTAATTTGCTTCTCGGAGGATATCGTCATCCGCGAATACACCTCAGTACCTATCGAGCACCATATCATCGACGAGAATAGCGGTCAAACCATTATCTCGCCGTCGCAGCATATACGTTTGAGCGAAGATGTCGTAAAGACTACACAGACTACCATCCCTTTCATCAAGGATAACGAATTCGATTACAGTTGGTTGGTTGGCGGCAACAAAACACTTGCTTGGATACTCTACGTATTAATTGCAATATTCATCATCACCGCCGTATCGAACGGAGCAAACCTGACGGACGGATTGGACGGATTGCTGACGGGAGTGTCGATACCTATCGTGGGAGTGTTGGCAGTATTGGCCTATCTGTCTGGTAACACCATCTATGCCGACTACCTCAATATTATGTACATCCCGAACAGTGGTGAGTTGATGATATTTGGTGCAGCAATGATGGGTGCATTGATCGGATTTTTGTGGTATAACTCCTTCCCTGCACAGATATTTATGGGCGATACGGGCTCACTTGCAATAGGTGGTATCATAGCCGTATTTGCGCTCTGCATTCGCAAAGAGTTGCTTCTTCCGCTTCTGTGTGGCGTATTTCTTGCCGAGGCGGTATCGGTGATGTTGCAGGTCGCATACTTCAAATATACAAAGCGTAAGCACGGTGAAGGACGACGTCTTCTGCTGATGTCGCCACTCCATCACCACTTCCAAAAGCAGGGTGTCTTCGAGACAAAGATTATGATACGATTCACCATCATATCTATTATGCTTGCAGCACTTACTCTTGTTACTCTCAAAATTCGATAGACAATGGCAAAGAAGTTTATAGTAGTTCTCGGAGGAGGTATCAGCGGATACGGATCGGCTATTCTTGCCAAGAAACAGGGCTTCGATGTTCTGCTCTCGGATATGGGCCAAATATCACCACTCTACCGCTCGCGTCTCGACGAGTGGGGCGTTGAGTACGAGGAGGGCGGACACTCGGTGGAGCGCATTCTCACCGCTACGGAGGTGATAAAGTCGCCGGGTATTCCCGACAAGGCACCACTCGTAAAGGCTCTGCACGAAAAGGGCGTTCCGGTAATCTCGGAGATGGAGTTTGCGTGCCGCTATATGGGCAAGGCTAAGACAATCTGCATAACAGGTAGTAACGGCAAGACCACAACCACCTCGCTTATCTACAAGATAATGAAGGATAGCGGAGCGAATGTGGCTCTCGGCGGAAATATTGGCGAGTCTTTTGCCTACTCGGTGGCGACAGGCGAGTACGACTGGTATGTGTTGGAGTTGAGTTCGTTCCAGCTCGATGGAATGTTCAAATTCAAGGCCGATGTAGGTGTATTGATGAATATAACCCCCGACCATCTCGACCGCTACGACTACTCGTTCGAGAAGTATGCTGCATCGAAGATGCGTATCACGCAAAATCAGAGGTCGAATGACTACTTTGTCTACTGTGCCGACGACAAAACCATACTTCAACAACTCGAACAACACAACGTCAAGTCAAAGGAGTTGCCGTTTATGATTCACTCGGCCATAGCCAGCGGAGCAGGTGATGCCTACCTCGTAGAGGCGAGCGAATTTGTTGCTACGGTAGGTGATAAGTCGCTCAAAATAGACACCTCGCGCCTTAAAATCAAGGGACAGCACAACATATACAACGCTATGGCGGCCGTCTTGGCAACACTTGCAGCCGGAGTAGAGCCTACTCAGGTGGAGAGTTCACTATACGATTTCAATGCCATAGAGCACCGCTTGGAGCCTGTTGGAACAAAAGATAATATCGAGTATATCAACGACTCTAAGGCTACAAATGTCGATTCGGCTTGGTATGCTCTCGAAAGTATGACTCGCCCAACAGTGTGGATTGTTGGCGGAACAGACAAGGGTACCAGCTACGCTCCACTCTTTGATTTGGCTCGAAAAAAGGTTCACACAATGATATGTATGGGTCTGGACAACTCACGATTCGAAGAGTCGTTTGCGGGTGTAGTACCAAACATTATCTCGTGCCACACCTTCGAGGATGCAATGCACGCGGTGGTACGTTCGGCACGCGAGGGCGATACTGTATTACTCTCACCGGCCTGTGCAAGTTTCGACCTCTTCAAGAACTACGAGCACCGCGGTCGTGAATTCAAAGCGTGGATAACACAGAACATTCTAAACAAATAGAGAGAATGAAACAAGGGCAGCAGGAGAATACCTCCCAACAACAAGAGATACGTAACGTACCTTCGATCTTGACCAAGCGACAATTATTGCCTGGCGACAGAGTATTGTGGGTTATAGTGGCGATGTTTTTCGCTATCTCTATGATTGTAGTCTACTCTGCCACATCGCAGCTTGCATTCAAGGGGGGCTCGACAGGTGAATTTATGCAAAAGCATATAGGCACACTTCTGATGTCGGCCGTCATTATGTTTGGTTGCTACTGTATGGGGGCACGGCTTATGCGCAAATTCACTTGGATATGCTATGTAGGCGCTCTGCTGCTCACCATTTCGGCATACATCTTCGGCAATGCCACCAATGATGCTCACCGTTGGCTCAATCTCGGTTTCATCCGCTTTCAGCCATCCGAACTACTCAAAATTGGTACAATTATGCTGTTATCGGCCAGACTCTCTGCCCGTCAACAGCGCATAAAGATGATGCACCTCCTGCCGTCAACGTTCGACGTTCGCAAATGGAACTCGGAGAGGGAACGCAATATAATATTCGACGAAGTGATGCCTATCGTTATGCCTATTGCCCTCGCCTGTGCCGTCATCTTGCCGGCACATACATCTTCGGCAATACACCTCTACATCGTCTCAATCGTCATCCTCTTCATTGCGGGTATTCGCTGGAAAGAGATTCTCAAACTGACAATTGTGGCGGCGATTACCGGTATGTTGGTAATCTTTACTATTGGTCGTGGCGGTGTCGTAATTTCGCGAATGATGAGCCACTTCGGATTTGGAGATAAGAAGGAGTTGGTACACAAGAGCATAATGGATAAGTATACCGACTCGGACCGTTCGCAAATGGCCATCCATAATGGAGGTTTCTTTGGCGTAGGAGCCGGTCGCAGCGTTATGCGTGCGCGACTTACCCACCCCGAGAGCGACTATCTGTTCTCTATTGTAGTCGAGGAGTTTGGTCTGCTGCTTTCGTCGGTAATCATACTGCTCTATCTATGGCTGTTCTTCCGAGCCCTACGCATCTTCGAGAAGTGCGAATGGCTCTATGCAGGTCTGATGACCGTAGGTTTGGCACTGCTTGTAACGAGCCAGGGATTCCTACACATCGGAGTAAACATTGGTCTGATACCCGAAACGGGACAGAACCTTCCGTTCCTCACACAGGGTCGAACGGGTATGTTCTGTGCATCCATTGCCGTAGGTATCATCCTAAGCATTAGCCGCCAGGTGGAGCAAGGAACACTGCTTCCGCCATCGCAACAAAACAAAAACAAAACTCTGTAAACTATGGATGTAAGACTCGACAAGTATTTGTGGGCCGTACGCATATTCAAAACTCGCAGCGATGCAGCAGATGCCATACGCAACAACCGTGTGTTGGTGAACGATGCCTATGCCAAGCCCTCGCGCGAGGTGAAGATTGGCGACAGAATCAGCGTCAAGCGCACACTTGTCACATATTCATACCTTGTAAAGGATTTGGTCGTCAACCGACAGCCTGCGGCCAAGGTGCCTGACTACTGCATAGATACCACACCTCAGAGCGAACTCGACAAACTCAATAAGCCTCGCGAAACAATCTTCGTATTTCGTGAGCGAGGCACCGGACGTCCGACAAAAAAAGAGCGTCGCGAAATCGACGCCCTTATGGATAGTTTCTACTACGACGATGAGGAGTAGGCCCTACCACTTGGTATAGGTAGGCAACTCGCGGACTGTCTGTGCATCGAATGCAAAGGCTATAAATATCATTATCGAGAAGGCCAATAGCGACGATCCTCCGTAGGAGATAAGCGGAAGCGGAATACCCATCACCGGAACAAGTCCTATGGTCATACCCACATTGATAAGGATATGGAATAGGAGTATCGACGCTACAATATAGCAATAGACTCGTCCAAAAGTTTCGCGCTGATTGTCGCCCATACGCATAAGGCGGAAGATAAAGGCCAACAAGATACCCAACACCACTATCGCACCAAAGAATCCGAACTCTTCACCTATGGTACAGAAGATAAAATCGGTATGCTTCTCAGGCACCAAACCATAACGGATCTGAGAGCCCTGCATATATCCCTTTCCGAACAATCGGCCCGAACCAATTGCAATTTTGGATTGATTCACGTTGTAGTTTAACGACAAATCGTCTGTTATACCGAGGAATGTCTTTATACGATCCTGCTGGTGAGGTTTCATCCAGGTAAATATGGCGTTCGATGTTGGCGTAATAAGCACCGACACCACAAACAGCAGCACCATTATATATATGTTACGCAGGCGCGCGCGATAGGCATAGATGCAAACACCTATCATCGACAACAGAGTTGTCGTAAGTAGTACTCCGTAGTAGGTCACCGATACAACCGGCAAAGCGTTCAGCAAAAGGAATAGCAATGTGCTACCTCCAAAGAGGGCTGCGAGATAGATGATGCCGTGCTGCCAATTGTTGTTGGCGAACGACTCCGAGAAGGTAAAAACGAGTATCAGTCCTACGAGTAATATCGTAGGCGAGTAGAGGAACGACAACAAAAATAGGGCTGCTATAAATATAATAGGTATGCAGAACCATTTGTTCAACCCTTCGCGATAGAGCATAAATATAAACGAACACAACACAAGTCCTGAACCTGTATCGTTCTGCATATAGGTTATTACAAGTGGTACAAAGAGTAGCAATGCTACCTTAACAAGACTCTTGAACGACGATATCGAAAAGTTGTATTCGCTCATCAATCGTGCCGTAGCCAGCGCGATAGCAATCTTGGCAAACTCCATAGTTTGCAACCTCACGGGGCCAAACTCAAACCACGCCTTCGCACCATTGACCGTACGACCAAATGCCAAGGTGGCAAGCAGAGCCAATATCGAAGCTGCATAGAGGAAATAGGCTATTTTGTGCCACAAACTACGGTCGAGCAACATTATAACCACTCCCATCACCAACGAAATACCGAGCCAAACAATCTGTTTGATATAGTTGTGCGAGAAGGAGAATACATTCTCCTCGCCATCTACCCACGATGCCGAAAAGACCGAAATGACACCTATGGCTACAAGCAATACATAGAGTAGCAGTGCCACCGTATCGACACTACCAAACAACGATTCGTTGCCTTTTCTATGTTGTCCATATTCCATAACTCTCTCTCCTTGCTACTTATACATCGGGTAGGATATTCTCTGATTCTTCACAAAATTGAGTAGCTCCGTACGCTGAATCGTATCGGTCAGATACTTCTCTTGAATCAACGAAGCAATTGGCACCGCCATCTCCGAGCCAAAGCCTCCGTGCTCAACATAGACGGCAATGGCAATCTTAGGATTTCGGCGCGGAGCAAACGATATAAATGTTGAGTGGTCCTTGCCCTTTGGATTCTGTGCCGTACCTGTCTTTCCGCATACATCATAGCCTTTGAGTTCTGCGCCCTGGCAAGTACCATCCTTATTCACACCTCGCCACATACCATTTACGATATGCTCGAAATGGCGCGTATCGACCTTGGTGTAGTTTCGTTTGTAGAATCGCGCATCGAGAGAGTCTTGCCCCTCTATCTGGCGAACAATATGAGGAATGTAGTAGTAACCTCTATTTGCCACTATCGCAGCGAGATTAGCCATCTGCAACGGTGTGCATCCCAACTCTCCCTGACCAATCGACAGCGAAAGTATGGTCAATGCATTCCACGATCTTCTGAAACGCTTATCGAAAAATTCGCGAGTTGGCACATATCCGGGACCCTCGCCCAAAAAATCCGATTCGAGTTTGCGTCCAAAGCCAAACGACAATACATAGTCGCGCCACTCGTCAAATCCATCCTTAGCTATTTGGTATCTATCCTTATTTTCGAGGATATTGCGGAAGACGTGACAGAAATAGGCGTTACACGATGTAGCAATTGCGTAGTTCAACGACAAGGGCGAGCGATGGTCGTGACAAGCAATATGTTCTCCGCCAAGATGGTATCCCATATTACAGGAGTATGTGTAGTGAGGTCGCAAAACCCCCTCCTGCATACCGATAAGTCCTGTCACCAATTTGAATGTCGAGCCGGGAGGATAACGCGACTTAACGGCTCGGTTCCACAAAGGTCGACGAGGATTCTTAATCTCCTTGGCGTAGTTATTTCCTCGATCCTTGCCAATAACGAGTTCGTCGGGATTGAAGGTTGGCGAGGATACCATAGTCAGAATTTCTCCCGTAGATGGCTCGATAGCTACAACTGCACCCACCTTGCCTCGCATCAACTCTTCGGCCAACTGTTGCAGTTCGGCATCGATCGTACATACAATAGACTTTCCGGCAACCGGCTCCTTCAATACTGTATTACGATCGGCCTGTGGCGCATATATATCCTGCAAAATCATTCCCTTCTCGCCACGTAACACCTCTTCGTATGCGAGCTCCAAGCCCTCCATACCGATATAGTCACCAACGGAGTAGGATGGATCCTTCTCGATCTTTGCCTTGGTCACCTCGTTGATACTTCCCAATAGGTTGCCACCAATCTTTCGGGGATATTGTCGTAC